>Ga0070727_10000777_pt1 | contig 36763 bp, 33 predicted proteins | sample tdAd472_FD_66722 | JGI IMG/M metagenome (GOLD analysis project Ga0070727, IMG submission 66722) | Marine sediment microbial communities from the Atlantic coast under amendment with organic carbon and nitrate - tdAd47.2 | ecosystem: Environmental > Aquatic > Marine > Coastal > Sediment | place... | reverse complement strand
GCCTTGCGGCTCTCGACCTCGGCCTTGGCGTCGGCGACCTGTGCCTGCGTCGCGTCGAGCTTCTCCCGCTCAATGATTTTGTCCCGGACAGCCTCGCCGCGTTCGAGCAGTCGCTGCTGGATGAGCAGGTTCTGGTGCGCCTGCACAAGACTCCAGTACGCCTCCTCGGTCTGGCTCAGCGTGCGGATGAGGCTCATCTCGAGCGTGGCAACCTCATCACGCTCGGCGTTCTCGGCGATCCGCACCTGCGAGAGCGCGTAGTCCGAGCCCGCGTTACGCAGCAGTGGCTGCGTCAGCTGCGCGCCAACGGTCACGGTGTTGGCAGGGTTCGGGTTGACGGTCAGGCCGGGCGTTTCGTTGTCCGCGTTGGTCCACGACGTATCGAGCGTGAACGAGCCGCCGCTGGTCAGACGCCGCCGCACACCCGTGGTCAGGTCGCTCTGCTTGTACACGTCCGCGGCCGTCCCGAAGAAGGTCGTGCTCGTGCGGGGCCGGTCGATCGATTGGTACTGCCCGTTGACGAAGAAGGTCCAGTCGAAGTTGGCCTCGGCTGCAACAAGCTGGCTCTCCGAAATCGCCGGGCGGAGCCGGTCGAACTGCAGCTGCGAGTTCCGCTCAGCCGACGAACGGACCGCCCGCTCAAGGCTGATGGCCACCATCCGCTGCTTGGCGCCCAGCAGGTCGTCGTCCATGGGGAACTCGCCCCGCTCGTAGGACTCCGGGCCGCCCATCTCGCGGAGCTGGCTCATCCGGGCCTCGGGGATGCCCAGGCTCTCGACCGAGTCCTGCCGATCGGTCAGCAGATACTCGGGGGATTTCTCCGCCTCGACCATCTCCCGGCGGACAGCGTCGATGACCGAGCGGGTCAGCACGCTCCGGTCGCGTTCAACGATCGGTCCGGTACACCCCGAGAGGGCAAATCCTGCGCAAACGACAGGCAGAAGACGCACAATCGCGGGGGAAAGTTTCGCTTGGTCCATCGGGGAAAGATCCTTTGTGCCATTAGCTCCCGGTTTCCGGCTGTCAGCCTCGTCCCGGTGACGTAGACTATGCCCCCCGGCACCTCTTTGCCGCAACCTTCGGCTTCTGGGTGGGTGGAACCGGGTGAGATTTCAGACACGAGGAGCGTGCACATATGGCTAGCAAGTGGATCGGTGGCGTGGTCGCCCTTGTCGCGACACTCGGACTGCCCCAGACGGGATTTGTCTCTGCCGCATCGGCGCAGGTGTCCTCGCAGGTGAGCGAGATCGACCCGCAGCACATGCTCGTCACCGATCAGCGGGCCATGATCCGCTGCGGAGCGGGCACAGCCTACTACCCGGTCGCCGAACTCCGCGCCGGAACCATCCTCGTTATGGACGGCGAAACCTCCAGCGGCTGGGCACGCGTGGCCTACCCCAAGTCCGCCGCCGCGCTCGTTCGCACCGAATACGCCCAGATCTCGGGAGATGGCAATTCGCTCACCCTCTCACGCGATGACAACCTCGTCGCATACAACGCCCTTGCCGGCGCTCGCGGCAGCTGGAGCAAGCTGCTCTCCGAACCCGCACAGCGTGGCACAGAGTTCACCGTCATCGGCGAAGCCGTCAACGATCTCTCGGGCGAGCTCGCCGGCTACCGCGTCGAAGCGCCCAAGAACGCTCGCGGCTATGTGCGTCTCTCGTTCCTCCGGGCCGCAACGCCCTCGGAAGTCGAAACTTGGAAGAATCAGGCCGACGCTCCTGCCGTGGCTACGAACACAGAGAACAACGACGAGCCCGCGGTCGATCCCGGCACGCAAGCGCCCGACGAGCAGGCCCAGCCGGTAGATGTCGCCAGCAACGACACTGGCAACACCGAGCCCGCCGATGACTCGGCCCAGGACGCGTCTCTCGTCGATCCCATGATCGATGATGAGACCATTGCGGCAAACACACCTGCCAATACCACGACGAAGACGACCACTCCGGAGCCGACCCAGACGAACCCGAACCAGTCAAACCAGACCCAGCCCGAGACAACGCAGCAAGCGAATGCCGAGCCTGCCAACACCGATACTCAGGCAAACACAGAGCCCGAGCCCGCCAAGCCCGCGCCGCTTCGTATTAACAGCATCGAGGAGATGGAGCAGCTCTTCGCAGCGGTCCAGAAGCAGTCCACCGAGGAAGCCGAGTACGGCCCGCTGCTGGCCGAAGTGACGCGGATGTACGACGCCACCTCGGATACCCCCGAGAACGCGGGTCTCCGCACAGCCCTGCGTCAGCGCCAGTCGGTCCTCAAGATCCGCCAGCGCGTACAGGAAGCCACCCGCGCCAACGCGAGCCTCGGCGAACGGGCAACCGAGCGCGAGCAGGAACTGGTCAACAAGGTCCGCGAGCTCGAGATCCAGCGGTCATACGCGGTGGTGGGGCGTCTGCTTCCCAGCGCCGTTTATGATGGCCGCCGCCTGCCCCGCATGTACCGCGTCCAGTCGCTGGGCGTCACCGAGGCCCCGCGGACGATGGGCTACCTGCGTCCCAGCGACGACATCAACCTCGAGAACATGCTCGGCGAAACCATCGGCGTCGTCGGCACACCCGAGCTCGACCCGAGGCTGAACCTCCTGATCATCGAGCCGCTGAAGATCGACCTGATCCAAGCCGGCTCGCGTCAGCAGTAAGCCGCCCGTTCGTGAGCCGAATCGCCCGCATCTGATCAACCGCCGCTGAACGGATCGTCCCCGGAGCTCTTGGGCTCCGGGGCTTTCGTTTTGGATGGCGGTGTCACCGGTGCGGTCACGACCGGCGCGGGCTTGGGTGGCAGCTTGGGTCTGCTCAAGAGCAGCACCACGAACGCCGCCACGCTCACACCAAAGAGCATCGTGAGTATGAACCCAAGGTAGCCCTTGTCGCCCGTTGGGATCTCATTTCCTGAATCCGGCTTGGCGCCCGAAAGAAACGACTCGCGGTTTGCGGTGGTGTCCTCGGCTTTACGATCGTTCAGATCGACCTGGTAGGCGTTCTGGAAATACGTGTAGACACCCGAAGCCCGGTAGTTGGAGCCCGCGCGCATCAGGAAGAGAGCCGCGAAGATCAACGGCAAAACCATCCCCAGATGGATGCCGATCATCCCGACCTTGCGATTCTTGTGGATCAAGAGCGACATCACGCCCATGGCTCCCATCACCACTGCGCAGATGGCAGTGACGACAACCGCGGTCTTGGCGTTGGCGCCGGGCGGGGCGATCAGGTACGCCAGGATCCCGAAACTCAGAATCAGAGCGGCGTACAGGAACATCACGATTCCGACACGGCTGATGGATTGCTGCTGGCTGCTCAATGGTGACCCTTTCAGAAAACTCACATCAGTCTAGTGCATCGGTTCGCTCACGGTCCGTAGGATCGTTTCGCTCATGAGAGACGCCCCAAAGGACATCATTCCGAGATTCGCCTCAGCGCTTTCAGTGCGAACCGAATCCGCCTCGGCCGCCAAGGAGGCCACCGAGCGGGCGTTGTCGCGTCTTGGCGAAGGCGCACCCGACCTGGCGCTCCTGTTCATCACCGCTCCCCACGCGCCACAGGCCGCCCTGATGGCGTCGCTCATCCAGCAGGTCTCGGGCGCTCGGCACGTCGTCACCTGCAGCGCTCGCGGCGTGATCGGTGAGGGCATCGAGATCGAGGAAACACCCGGCGCTTCGCTCATGCTCGCTGCTATCCCGGGCGTCAAGGTCAGCCCCTTCCGAGTCGACGAACTCCCCAAGGTCCCGGACAAGCCGAGCCCAGACTGGCACAAGGACACCTTCGCCGAGGCCCTGTATGTTGAGCGCGATCACGCCGGCACGCTGCTCTTCTGCGATCCGTACTCGGTGCCGTTGGTGCGAGCGCTGCCCGCGATGAGCATCGCCTCCCGCGCAATGCCGGTCCTGGGCGGGTTCGCATCATCAGCCAAGCAACCCGGCCAGAACGCCATCGGACTCAACGACGACATCCGCGATTCCGGCGGCGTGGGGCTGAGCTTGTCAGGAGATCTCCACATCGAGGGCGTCGTCAGCCAGGGGTGCAAGCCCATCGGCCCAACGATGGTCGTCACCAAGGCCCGCGACAACATCATCCAGCAGCTCGGCGGCAAGCGGGCCGTCGACATGCTCAAAGAGGTCGTCAGCCAACTGCCCGCCAGTGAACGCGTCGCACTGGCAAAGGGCATGCTGCTGGGCAAGGTCATCAACGAGTACCGCGACCGCTTTGGCCAAGGCGATTTCCTGATCCGCGGCGTGCACAGCATCGACGCCACCACCGGCGCGATCGTCGCCAACGATTTCTTCCGCGTGGGCCAGACCGTGCAGATCCATATCCGCGACGCTCAGACCGCCCACGCCGATCTCGACATGCTCCTTGATGCCCAGAAGCTCAAAGCCCGGCCCGAAGCGGGGCTCGTGTTCTCGTGCGTCAGCCGGGGCAAGAAGTTCTTCCGCGAGCCGCACCACGACGCCGCTGTGATCTCACGCGCATTCTCCCCGACCCAGGCCGGCGTGCAGCAGGCCAAGAGCGGCCAGCACATCGACGTGTCCACCAGCCACACCCCGCTGGCGGGGTTCTTTGCCGATGGTGAGTTCGGACCCGTCGGCGATCAGAGCTATCTCCACACAATGACAACGAGCTTGGGACTCTTGCGAAGCCCCAAGCTCGTTGATTGATCAAACTGGATTGTCAACCGAGTTCGGTTCCGTCTCGGAATGTCGATCAGGGAAGCTCAATCAGGGAAGCTTGGCCCCGGACTTGCTGTATCCCTCAAGGCTTTCGTTGCAGATCGGACACGTCTCGGGCAGCGAGCCGTGACCGATGAGCGGGACGTACTTGCTGCAGTGCCCACAGATGCCAGCATTCACGAGACGCTCTTCGACCGCGGGATCTTCGGCCAGCGACTTCGTGGCGTAGTCCTTGATCTCTGAAGCGCGGATCTTGTACGTCACCTGCTGTTCGTCTTGCAGCGTTGTGGGATCGAGGTAGTAGACCCACTGGTCGTACTGCGGGTTCTCCTGCTTCATCGACGTGATGCCATAGATCGCACCGCCGATCGCAGCGACCGCGATAATCAACAGGATCGCATTCTTTCCACCACCCTTAGCCATACTTTTCGTCCCCGTTCTCAGAGCGACCTGTGTTTCGCCGCTCGGCGTGTCTGTCTGTATACGAACATTTATCGTAGCAGGGTTTGTTCCCCGTGGCGAGAAACGCCCCTGGCCGCCTCCAAACCGCCAAATCAGGCGGTGATCAGACCACGATCAGGCCGAGATCAGCCATCAGCCCACCGCCGGCTCGATGATCCCCCGGCACTCACCGAACCCGATCCGCCGATAGCCCTCGCGCTCGCAGTACCCCCGGATGATCACCTCGTCCCCGTCGGCAAGGAACTTCCGCTCTTCGCCCGTGGGCAGCTTGATGGGCGTGCGCTCCGTGCCGGGCACCAGCTTGGCGGGCGTGGCGAACGGGTCGCCATCCCACGTCAGTTCAAGCAGGCACCCGCGAGCCTCGCGCGTCTTGCCCGAGACCGTGCCCGAGCCGAGCAGGTCGCCCGGCTGCATGTTGCACCCGTTGCTCGAGTGGTGCGTCAGCATCTGCGCGATCGTCCAATACATATCCTTGAACGTGCCCTTGCTCAGACGCACCGGCGCAAGGCCCTTGTCTCGCATCTGCTTGCTCGCCAGAAAGACCTCGAGCGTGATGTCGAGGCCGCCCTGCGACTGGTCGCGCTCGTCGAAGAGGTGGGGCAGCGGCTTCGGGTCGCCGTCAGGCCTCTCCATCGCCGGCACTCGGAACGGCGCCAGCGCCTCCATCGTCACGATGTAGGGCGAGACCGTCGTTGCGAAGTTCTTCGCCAAGAACGGCCCGAGCGGCACGTACTCCCACTTCTGCATGTCCCTTGCCGACCAGTCGTTCAAGAGGCACATCCCCAGGATGTGATCCTCGGCCTCCCCGATCGGGATCGGCTGACCGAGCTCGTTGCCCCGTCCGACGACGACACCCATCTCAAGCTCGTAGTCCAGCATCTTGCAGGGTCCAAAGCCGGGCGTGCCTCCCTCTTCCGCGGGCGAAAGCTGACCCGTAGGCCGGCGAACACCCGTGCCGCTGGACACAACAGACGAGGCCCGCCCGTGGTACCCGACGGGGATCCACTTGTAGTTGGGCAACAGCGGGTTGTCGGGGCGGAACATCGAACCCACGTTCGTGGCGTGGTACACGGATGCGTAGAAATCGGTGTAATCGTGCGGATCGAACGCGGGAAGCAGATCTACATCATCAATCGGGATCAGCGCGTGCTCGGCGATCTCGTGATTCTTCAGCTCGTCGTTCCCTGCTGATAACAGCGAAGTCAGCCGTGCGCGGAACCGCTGCCGATCCGCTGTCGACAAGTCGCTGTACATCTCGTCAATCAGCAGCGACTCGATCTGCTCCGTGTCGATCACATCGTCCAGCAGCCCGGTCTGTGCAACCAGATCCAGGATCAGAACTTGGTCACCAATCGCGACCGCCGAGGCGATGAAGCTCTCGCCCGACTCGTCCGCAAAGACCGCGCGCACAAACGGCAGATTCTGAATCGGAAAGTCCGTCGCCGGGTCGTTGGCGGATTCAACCCAGCTCTCAAGCTTCGGGTCGTGCGTCTCGTCGATCTCGTAGGGCATGGTGTATTTCTCCTATTCTCCTCCCCCGTCGCCGACGGGGGAGGGGTAAGAATCTTCGTTCTTGTGCGTCTGCCTCACAACCACCCAAGCTCCGCCAGCTCTTCCGTCGGCTCGGTAAAGCTGCACGAGCCGTAGCTGAACGCGAACTGCCGTCTGGCATCGGTGATCTCATCCGTCGTGATCTTGACGGCACCATTGGCAGATTTCCACGTCGCGCCCGCATCATCAAAGCACAGCTTGCTCTTGTCGCTCTCGACGAGCAGCGACACAGCCTGTGCCTCGTCGATCTTGCCGTGACGCATGAAGGCGCTGGCCAGGAACACATTGAGGTAGCCGAACATCATGCCCTTGGCCGAGCCCTCGTCGTACGTCAGCGGATAATCGCCCCGCAGCGGGTGGTGCAGCCCCGCGGTGCACTTGAAGGGCACATCGCCGACCTGGCAACAGTGGATAAACCGCGCGACCTCTTCGGGTGTGGGGATGAGTTCCGGCGTGACACCGCCCGTGCGGATCTTGGCCGCCGCGGGAAGTCCCGACAGGGCCGCGATCATGCCGCGCGGGTCGGCGGTGTGATCGATCTCAAAGAACGGGATGACGCCTTCGGGCATCGCCTCGATCGCTTCATCGATAAAGTCGGCGGTGGGGGCCTTCACCTCTACCGCGTCGATGCCGGCCAGCCCGTGCTCCTGACGCGAGTGCCGCTCGTTGAACGCTTCGACCGCTTCAAGCCCCTCGCCCGGCGCATCGGGCTTGAGGATCGCAGACACTTTCCAGGGCTCGGTGATGTCGGCCATCTCCGTGTACCCGCTCGTGGCGTAGGTGCCGGGCATCACGATCGCCGCGTGCTTGCTGAACTCTTCCAGCCGCCACGCCGGGCAGATGAAATGACTCATGATCCCCGCGTTCGGCCCGCGCAGATGCCGGGCGTACTCGTTCACCGCCGGCTCCATCTCGAGCTTGGCGGGCGGGAAAAGCCCCGCGTAGTCGATCAGCTTGTCGATCAGCGCATCAATCGAAGCGGGCATGGCAAAGTCCTCCGTCTGAGATCAGACCATAGACAAGCACTGTGCCACTGACCCCGGTTGCGGGGTCAGTGAATCAGGTACCCAAGCACTGACCTGTCAGAACAGGTCAGTGGCACACTTACTTCGCCAGCTTGGCGATCACCCGCCACAGATCATGCCGCGTCAGGTTCAGCCCCGTCTGCCTCGCAAACGCGCCCGCAACGCGGTCAAACCCCTCGGTATAGGGCAACTGATCCCGCTGACCGAGCGACCCCACCTCGCCCGCAACAAGCCCGATCAGAAGCTGCTCGTGCTCATAATCCAGCACCGGCGGCGACGAATCAGCACGCCCCATCCGCGGCAGCTTGCCCGCCTTGCGCAGGTTGTGCAGTCGATGAAAAACCGCGCGGTGCTCGGCCTCTGCATCCGTCAACTTCACACGCGCCATCAGCTTCTCGAACGCATCGGTGTAGGGCAACGCGTCGAGCGTCACTCCAAGTATCTCGTATGCATTGACCAAATCCTGGTCTCTTTTAGTTTTGGATATGTCGTCGTCGAATAAGGAGTCACTCATATTTCATATCCGTTAATGGAGTTATACGATGTCGTGAACTCTTCTAACTGCAGTTCGAGCTGCGCCATCTAGATCCTGATATATCAAGGCAGGATTTATTCCCATTTCGTCAAGTGCAGATAGAAAGTACATCCTTTGGGATATTGGTATCGTGAGCTTGTACAAATAATTTGGTATCATATTCCCAATATCTTTGTGTATTGAATTCAACCGAAGCAGTACTGACCTTTGTGATCTACCTCTGGCGGAAATATGCCACGAGGGCTCCTGGATGTTGATTTCGTCAACTAATGAATTTTTAGTATCGTTACTAAACTCGCGATCTAAAATCCAGATAGCAATTTGTGTCCCAGAGGGACATTTATCAAGATACCTATCATCGAAAGCAAAAAACAGGGCAATGTAAGGTGAGTAAGTCCAGTCTAGAAGTCTAGTTGGTAACCCATGGTGTCTTGCGATATTCTCTTTCGACTCCCATCCCACTTCATGATCAGGAGCGCCGGGCTTGCCTGCAGATTCACGAACAAACTCTGTAAGTAGTTTGAATACATGTGCTTCTCTCAGTGCCGTTGATGTAAAGGTCGAGTAGCGATCGATTGAAGGCATTAAAGGCCAATTGGCGTCTGCTTGGCCTCTGAATAACCACCTAGATCTGCTGGACCATTGCATTCCTGTGTACTGATCGAGAAAATCAACAAAATCTTTGTATGAATCGCATTGTTTTGTAAGGATTTCAGTCATTCAATTGCTCTAGTTTTATCCCGCTGGTCATCACCGATTCCCATTGCTCAAGCACATCCATCGGCTCGTGCGCCGGATCGAGGAACTGTGCGGACATTTTCTCGAACAGCGCGTGCCGCCGCAGATCGTTCAGCCCGCCATCGAAATGCCCGTAGCGCGTCACGAACCTTCCCTTGAGGCCCGGCGGGGTGCCGAGCGCGTTGTACACCGATGACTGCGTCGGTGCCGGCACGATCTCGTCACGCAACGCGAGCTTCACCAGCGCCGGGCATTCGACGTGCTCGGCGTGCAAAGCCGCGTCAAAGAGATCCAGGAGCCGCACGATCTCATCGCCCGCCTCGCCCGAGGCCATCAGAAACCGCTTGACCTGCCCGCCCGCGCCAAGGCTCCTGGGATGCTGGCGTTCGAGCCGCCACCGCCAGTCGCCCAGTGTCGGCAAGCCCACCGCGATGCGGTCGATCCGCTGCTCGGGATGCGAGCAGGACATCGCGCTCGAGCGCGCAGCCGCGACGACCGCCAGCCCGCCCCCGAAGCTCTCGCCACGAACGTACACCGGCAAATCCATCCCGAACTTGTGCCGGGCCGCCCGCACACCCAGCAGCAGATCCGCGATCGCGTGCGAAACGCACCACTCGCTGACGTGCCTGCCATCCTCGGGAGGCCGCTCGAGCCCCGTCGTGATCCACCCCAGTTCACTGGCCGCGAGATTCCCCACACCCGCCCGTGAGCCCGCGTACCCCCGCATCCGCACCGCGATCACCGCCACGCCCGGTCCAACCGGGGTCCGCGCGATCGACTCGGCCAGCTTGGGCGGATCGTCGTAGCCATGAAGCAGCAAGAGAACCGCCCGAACCTCGCCCTCTGGCATCTCGATCCGTGTGCCGATTCGGCAACTGCCCACGCCCGCGTAGGTGTGCGTCGCCGTCGGGTCGGAAGGGTCGTCATCGGGCGAGAGCCGCTCGAGCCTCGGCTCGTGGTCCTCGATCGCCTTGTGCCACTGCTGCCAAAACGCGCCGTGCAGTCGGCAGCGGCACGCCTCGGACACATGTGAGAGCGTCTGCACCCAGTCCAGACCGAAATCATCCGGCTCGATCATGCTCCAAGCCTATCAGGACGGGCCTGCCCGATCCTCGGGCCGTAGAGTCCGGCCCATGACCGACGCCGCCCCAACCGAACCGCTCGAACTCAAGCTAGTCCACATCGATCAGCGGTTCGTTGTCGTGGACAAGCCCCCGGGCCTGCTCAGTGTGCCCGGCAAAGGCCCCGAGAAGGCCGACTGCGTCATCGCGCGCGTGCTCGAGATGTTCCCCGAGGCCACCGGCCCCATGGTCGTGCACCGCCTCGACATGGACACCTCGGGCCTGCTCGTCGTCGGGCTCGACGCCGGCGCTCAGCGGGATCTCTCCGTGCAGTTCCAGGATCGCCTGACCCGCAAGGCGTACGTCGCCCTCGTCGATGGCATCATCGAACGCGACGCCGGCTACGTCGATTTGCCGCTGCGAGTGGATTGGCCAAACCGCCCCGTCCAGATTGTCTGTATGGAAGAGGGCAAGCCTGCCCAGACGGAGTACCGCGTCCTGGCGCGAGAAACCGAGCGCACCCGCCTCGAACTCACGCCCATCACCGGCCGGACGCACCAGCTCCGCGTTCACTGCGCCGACCCGCAGGGCCTTGGCATGCCCATCCTGGGCGACCGCCTCTACGCCCACGGCCCGGCCCGCGACGATCACCCGCGCCTCATGCTCCACGCCGCAAAGCTGAGCATCCGTCCACCCGGCAGCAAACGCCTCATGGACTTCGAATCGGAAGTGCCATTCTAGATCGTCTTGATTGCGATGGGCGCATCGGTCGTCAGACGCGCGACAACCAACAACTCGCGCACACGCTCGGCGTCCCGCGCATCGAACGAGCCCACATCGAAACTGTCCGCGTCGTACACGCCCCAGCAGTCGCCCGATTCATCCAAGAGCGGGATGACCAGCTCGCTCAGATCTCGCGGATCGCAGGCGACGTAACCCTCGCCGAGCTTGGCGACATCGGTGATGACGAGCGTGGTCTTGGTCAGCGCTGCTTGCCCGCACGCGCCGTGCAGCCCAATGGGCGAGCACGCGGGCTTGTCGCGTCTGGCTTCAAGCAGCATCTCATCGGCTCCCCCGGCCCACGAGTAGAACCCGAGCCAGCTCACGCCGGTGGGGGAAAGGTGTGGCCACAGGACATCGACGAACACCTGCATGCGCTCATCGCGCGACATGGGCGCACTGGTCGCGCGGTCGAGTTCGTCTCGGATCCGGTCGTAATCTCGTGTCATCGCGTGGGCTCCGAACTGGAGTCCCCCGGAGAAATCAGCCTCAGAGCGTGGCCGAGGTGTAGGGCAGCAGGCCCATGAAGCGGGCACGCTTGATGGCCTGGGCGACCATCGCCTGCTCGCGGGCGGTGGTGCTGAGGCGTTTGCGGCTGTAGATCTTGCCGTTGGGGCTCATCATGCGGCGGAGGGCCTCGTAGTCCTTCCAATCGACGTAGGTGACGTCCTTGTTGGAGGTCTTGGTTGCCTTGGGCTTGGGGCCGCCGGGGCCGAATCGGTTGAATCTGCTCATCTGCTGTCTCCGTTCTGGTCGTTCTGGCCGGGCTCAAACAAGACCGGCAACGGAAGTTCCGTGGACTCAGAGCGTAGGCGGGCCGCTCCGGATCGTCGAGTGGTGAATCTTCCTGACTCTCCCATCTGGGGAGAGGGCCGGGGTGAGGAGGGATTTGCTTTCCGGTGGCACCCGCCTCAGTCGAAGGCCTCGTCCTCATCCTCGCCGTAGTCGGCGTAGGGGTCTGCCGGGGCCTTGCCCAGGGCATCGGCAGAGGCCCGCCCGCCGCCGAGGACGAGGGGCATCAGCACCAGGGCGGCAAAGACGCCGTCCTGGATGAGATTGCACCGTCCCAAAGGCCCGCTGCAGAAGAGCTCGATCTTGCCGAAGCAGCCGCAGGTCAGCTCCTGACCCTTGTTCATCGCGTTGAGGATCAGGGCCACGAACCCGATGAGCATGAGCAGGATGACCGTCGCCGCCGCCCGCGTGAAAAGACCCGCTACGAGCAGCACGCCCGCGATGATCTCGGTCCACGGGATGATGTACGCCGCCAGCGAGATGAGCGAGTCGTTCTCGATTATGCCAAAGGCCTGGATCGACCGCGCCACCTCAGCGGGGTCGGCGACCTTGATCAGACCGGCGAAGATGAACACCTGCCCGGCGCCCAATCGCCCGATGAGCGAGAGCCAGCTGGCAAAGGTGCCCGCGTTCTGGGGGCCACGAAGTTTGGTTGCACCTGCCATCCGGTCCTTACTCCGCCAGGGGGTCGGGACCAATATCGGTCGGCAGGCCCGCATCGGTCCAAGCCGGGTAGCCATCGACGAAGACATGCATGAGCGTCAGCTCCGGTCGGATGAGCATCATCTGCTCCACCACGACGTGCGAGTCGTGGCAGTCCCCGCCCGAGCAGTAGACCACAATGCGGCGGCCTTCCTCGAAGAAGTCGATCACAGCAGGCGTACCGCGGGTGAACGCATCCGGGGCCACGTTGTACGCCCCGAGGATGTGCCCATCCTCGAATTCCTTGGCGGGCCTGGCATCCACAAAGTCCGCCAGCCCGTTCTCAAAGAGCATCCGCGCCTGATCAAGCGTGATCTCACGCTTGAGGACGATCGTCGTGCCGGACCCCGAGTCGGCGTCGTCTGGCGCAGCCTGCTCGTCATTGCCAACTGCCGGATTGTCTTGAGTCTGGTTCGGCTGGACTTGGCTGGGCTGGGCCTGCTTGGGTTTCGTGGGAAGCACAACAGTGCCCGAGGCCTCGTCCATCTCATCGAGATGGAGTTTCAGTGGCGGCTGGATCGCCCAGTTTGTGATCCCCGCCGCCGAACCGACGACGATGATCCCTGCCAGTTTGAGCATGTATGACTTGATCATTTTCAGCGGCCCCGGCTCTGGCTCGCAGCATTCTGCTCAGCGGCCGCGTTCTGCGTACGGACCACGCCCGTGATCGGCGTGCGGACCACGCGCTGCCCCTCGGCATCGGTCAGGACCACGATGCTGCCCTGGATGATCCGCATCGATTCTGTCGCCTTGCCCTTGATCGTCACGAAGTAGCCCACCTCAGCCTCGATCTCTTCGTCTTCGGGCTTTGGGATCGGGGCGTAGCTGACCTCGATCTGGTCACGATCGAGCGAGCTCAGTGTCGAGGTGACCATCGTTGCTTTCTTGATTTCAAACGGGATGCCGCGGGCGCTGACGAGCTTGAACGTCTCCTCGAACGTCTCGCCCGGCGTGAGCGCTTTGAGCGACACACGTGTCGGCTCGGCCGAGATATCGCCCGCCACAACCGCGGTCACGCGGATCGTCTTGACGGGCGAGTTCGGGTCATTGGTCTCGATGCGGATGCCGCCATCGATCCGGCCCACACGCGCCTGATCGGACATGTGCACCTCGATGAGCGACTCGCCCACCTCGATCGTCTCTCCCGTGCGGGGGTGCTCACGCTCGGAAGTCTTGGGCTTGAGCAACTTCACACTGAACGCGTCCTCGCGGTCGACGCTGGCGCTGAGCACCTCAAAGTCGGTCTCCAAGCCCTTGACACTCAGGATGACGGTCTTGGATTCGCCCTGGACAACCTGCCCGAAACTGGCAAGGCCCGGCTCGACGACCACGCGGGGCAACACCCAGACATCGACCTCGATCGACTTGGCGCCGGTCGGGTCGTTGGAGTCGATCGTGACCCGCTTGCCGTGCTGCTGACCCGAGCGGTTGCGGGCGTCGAAGTTGACGGTCAATTCCGTCGATTCGCCCGGCTTGAGCGTCTTGCTGCCCACTTCGCCGGCCGTGCAGCCGCAGGTCACCGTGATGTTGCCGATCTCGAGGGTCTCGTCGCCCCCGTTGGTGATCGTGACGGTGCTGGAGACCTGGCCGCTGTCGTCGATCTCACCGAATTCGACTGTCTCAGAGCTGAGCACGAGCCTCGGGCCGGTCTCGCTCGTCGCAGAAGCAGCGGCGGCGGGCTGGGTGACTGCCTGGGCCATCGAGGTGGGGGCCCCGGCGATCGCGACAAGAGCAGCAACGAAAGCGGCGGTGTGGGCTCGCATCTTCTTTTCTTCCTTCCGGAGCGAGGCCGATGGGCCCCGAATTCCAAATCGTGTTCTCAACCCCTTCGGACCGAACAGAATCGGCCACCTCTGACTGTACGGTACCACCCGTCCCGGGTTGCGTTGAGCCCCCGGCAACGAATCTGAAAGCCGTGATGACAAAACCGGCACACCCTGCCCGGTTTGAAGCGGGCAAGGCGTGCCAGGAAATGATAGGGCTTTGGGTGGCTCGGTCCGGTATCTCCGGCGAGCGGATCTGGAACGATCACTCAGTAATCGCGGCCCCTCACGCCGCTGGGCGTGTTGTGGAGCCTGCGGATGTCGGTCATGTTGTTGGGATTGGGCGTGCCCTGGGTTGCATCGAGCGGGTTCATCACGTCGCCGTGCATGTCGGCAAAGACCATGGGCGTCCTGATGTTGTAATGCCCCTCGACGATCTCGGGCTGCTCGGTCTGATACGACAGGTGCCGATCCCAGAGCAGTGCCTTCTGCGATGAGTAGGTCACCTCGTCGGGGCGCGTCGGGCCGAGCAGTTTGGGATCTTCGATCGCGTTGTCCTGCCAGTTGCGGTGCGAGGCCAGGAAGCTGTTGCTGTACTCGTAGCTGACCACCTCGTGCGGATCGAGATCACCGAAAATATCCTCGAGCGTCGGCAGCGACTTGTCCCGCCCCGGGCTGATCCACGTCGAGTACGCCTCTTCCCAGGGTGTGATGTTGCTCACAAGCGCCGGCCAGAGCGTGCCGAACTGCCAGAGACTTGACGTGGCCACGACCGTGCCCTGCGGGTACCACTCGAAGCTGTAGACATCGCCTCCGCCGGGCACGTCCACATCCTCGACCTGACCCGGGAACGGGTACGTCCTGTTCGCATCGGCGTACATCGAGAACGTCTGCCCGATCGATCGGGCGTTTGAGAGCGAGAGTGTCTGCCTGGCGGTCGTGCGGGCCGAGCCGAGCGCGGGCAACGTGATTGCGATCACCAGACTGACTATCGCGATGACAACCAAGACCTCGATGAGTGTGAATCCGCGTTTCATGGCGTGGTTCCTTTGCATCTTCATTCACCCACCCCGGCGGGCCATAGCCGCCTTCATGACCTCGTTCATCAATTCCTCGTTGCGCACATCCACCACGAATCCCGCCGGCTGCCACCGATCGCCCGCGACCCGGCGCATCTGCAGATTCACAACGATGTCCGGGTTCTCGGATTTGGATCCCTTGGCCAGAAATGGCAGGCGCAGCTCGATCAGCTTGCCCTTGGCTTCCAAGCCCGCAGCCTCGGGAAACAGCCGCACCGGCGCGCCCGAGATCTGGCTCGAAACCGTCTCGACATCCTCACCCGTCTCCGGGTCGGCATCGACGTTCCGGTTCATGCTGACGCTCACACCCTCTTCTCCCGCAAGGTCTTTTGTGGGCTCGCGCACATCGATATTCGTCGTATCGAGTGAGGCGAATTTCAGGAGTCCCGAGAAAATCGTGTAGATGCCATCGGTCGGCAGGTCGCCATCCTCATCGGGTTCGATCGAGCCGCCAAGCTCGGTGATCGCCGCGTCGAGGGCGTCCTTGTCGCCCGCGTTGATGGGTTCAAGAAACGCCCGCACGCTGGCGCCCAGTGAGCCCGTGCCGCCCGAGGCGTCGCCGCTCAGCGACGAGGCGACCTGCGCCATCGTTTCCATCTGCCCCGCGACATCGCCCGGGTTCGAGACACGCTCGAACGTGTACGCGCGTCCCTCGTCCTCGGCAGAGGTTTCCCAGTTCATCTCGCTGGGCGCCATCCGCCGCTGGCGAGGTTCGGGAGTCGAGCCGTCGGCCATAACGAGCATCGGCTTTGGCTTGTCGGTGCGTTCGCTCCGCGAGGGGAGCAGCTGCCAGATCAGGATCCCCATGCACCCGGCCGCTGCGATTCCCGCGACCGGGAGCTTCCACTGGCTGGCTGCAAAGCCTCGGCGTGAGATGGTCATGGCGTCCCCCTTGATCGTCCGAAAGCCGGACACGCACGCTGATGCGCGCACAACGCGGGCCTGTCATGACCTTGGGATTTTCCCTGAAGAAGATGATCTGAGACACGCCCGGTCAGGCGATGACCGATTCCCGCTGACCGGCGAACAACCGATACGCGCCCGCCCGGAACTCGGCCATCACCCGGCGGACATCCTCGGCGGTCTTAGCCCCGCGGATCGCATCGCCCAGTGGCTTGCAGCTGATGGCTCGCGTGTTCATCGTCTTGATGAACCAGCTGATCCGCGTGCGCAGCTTGTGCATCGCGTAGTGCTCGTTGCGGAACTCGAGCATCAGCTCAAAGAAGCCGAGCACCATCGCCGCGATCTCGTCAACAGTGGGGGGCTCGGGCAGCCGGCCCGTTGTTTGAATCGCCCACGCGTCGCGGAAGATCCAGGGCCTTGCAAGCGAGCCGCGCCCGATCATCACGCCCGCGCAGCCTGTCTCCCGGAGCATCTCGATCGCATCCTCGGCCGAGTTCACATCGCCGTTGCCGATGACAGGCACAGCGCCGCTCGTGTGCGCACGCACCGCGTCCACCACGCGCTTGATGCCCTCTCGCCGGCAGTCGCCCTTGAACCGCATCTCCGTCGTGCGCCCGTGCACGGTGATCGCCGAGCACCCGACATCGATCAGTCGGCACGCCAGCTTCGGGGCGCAGTCGTTCTCGTACGCGGCTTCATCCCAGCCAAGGCGCATCTTGGCGGTCAGCGGGATCTCATCGGGCAGCGCCTTGCGCACGGCCTCGGCGATGCCCACCGCCTGGCCCATGTCGCACATCAGCTTCGACCCGCCGTCTTTCTTGACGACCTTGTCCACGGGGCAGCCCATGTTAATGTCGACGATCGTCGCCCCGTGCTCGGCGGCCCACTTGGCGCCCTCGGCCATGATCTCGGGGTCCGAGCCGTAGAGCTGCATGCCAACGGGCTTGTCCTGGTCGTTGGTGGCCGCCAGATCCAGTGAATGCTGCGTCCCGCGCAGCAGGCCGTGGGGGGACAGCAGGTCCGTGCACGCCAGTCCCACGCCGCCAAAGCCCCGGCAGGTGAGCCGCCACGCCAGGTCGCAGTACCCGGCCATCGGCGCCAAAAGCATGTTGCTCTCGAGCAGGACCGAATCGATCTGGAGGGGTTTCCCAATCACTGCTCGATGATAAGGTGCCCGGCCGCCAAAGCCGAGCGCCACTTCAACGAGAAGGGTACAGTCCGCCCAGTGTTTCAAAGCCTCCTCACACGCCGTTATCTGACCAGCAAGGTCATGCCCCTGCTCGCCTCGGCGGCGGTCATGCTCTCGGTCGCCATGGAACTCATCACATGGTCCGTGATGGGCGGCTTCCTGGAGCAACTCATCCAGTCGGGCCGCACCCTCATGGGCGACGTCGAGATTTCGCGCCCACAGAAGGGCTTCGGCGATTACGACAAGCTCATCGAGATGCTCGAAGGCGATGAGTGGATCGAGGCAGCCACGCCCACGATCGACGCCTACGGCCTCGTCAAGCTTAACGCCCAGCAGGTCACCACAGCCCGGATCAAGGGCATCGATCCCGCCAGCTTCGACCGCGTAACGGGCTACTTCGACACGCTCTACTGGACGCCCATCGACACACCCATGCCCCGCGATAAGGACCGCGAGGACCCGAGGCTTGACCCCGACAGGCTGGACATGTTCCAGACGACCGAGAAGCTGGGGCGAGATCTCTACGGCTACGACGTCGGCGCTCAGTCCGATCGGCACCAAGCTGTTCTCGGCATCGAGGTCTTCAGCAAACGCGGCCTGCGCTCCGAAGCCGGCTTCGTGACCGACCACCTGGTCTTCCTGCCCGGGCTCGATGTCACGCTCAACGTCTTGCCCATCGATATGAGCGGCGGCTTCCTCGAGCCCGTCGCCCGCAAGCTCCAGATCGGCAACGAATTCTCCAGCAACATCTACGAGATCGACTCGCAGACCATCTACGTCCCGCTCACGGTTCTGCAAGAGATGCTCAAAATGGATCAGGCCGAGCGGATCGAGACCGGCGGCCCGATCGAGTTCATCTATGACGACGACGGCAACCCCATCGGGCGCAAGATGCCCGAGGTCGTCGGTGTGTCGCCCACAAGAGTGACATCCGTTCTCGTGCGTGGGGCGGGCGACCACGTCCCTCTGCAAAGACTGCAGGAGCGCGTCGAAGAGATCTACGCCCGATTCGCGGCCCAGAGCGAGCACGCGCCGCCGCTGGGAGCAGTCGACATTCTCACCTGGCAGGACCGCAACGCGACGCTCATCGGCGCGATCAAAAAAGAGACAGCACTGGTGCTCTTCATCTTCGGCATCATCAGCCTGACCAGCGTCTTCCTCGTCCTGGCGATCTTCTGGAGCATGATCAGCGAGCGCACCAAGGACATCGGCATCCTGCGGGCGCTCGGCGCGAGCGGGCCGGGCGTGGCGTGGCTGTGGGTCCGCTACGGCCTCGCGATCGGTGTCGTGGGCTCGCTCTGCGGCGGCGTGCTCGCGTATGTTGTCATCACGAACATCAACGCGATCCACGACTGGCTCGGCAGAACACTGGGCATCATGATCTGGGACCCGCAGGTGTACTACTTTGCGCGCATCCCCGAGGATTTCAGCGTGACCAAGGCCCTCATCATCGTCGCCGCCGGCATTGTGAGCTGCGGGTTGGGCGCGCTGATCCCGGCCTGGCGAGCCGCCCGCATGGACCCTGTCAAAGCGCTGAGGTTCGAATGAGCGCCATCGAGGTCACCAACCTGCACAAGACCTACAAGCTCGGCAAGGTCGAGGTGCCCGTCCTTCGCGGCGTCTCGCTCGACATCGCCTCGGGCGAGTGGCTCGCGATTTTGGGCGCCTCGGGCTCGGGCAAGAGCACGCTCCTGCACCTTTTGGGCGGGCTCGATCGTCCCGACGCCAAAACCGGTGGGCGCATCGCCTACGACGGCAAAGCCCTTGGTGATCTCTCGGCGAACGAACGCAACCAGTTCCGGCGGGACCACGTTGGGTTCGTCTTTCAGTTCTACCACCTCGTTCCCGAGCTGACCGTCATCGAGAACACGCTGCTGAGCGCGATGATCCGCCTTGGCAAGCTCGGGTACATGCGTGAGTCGGGCAAGCTCCGCGAATCGGCCAGGGAGCTTCTGGGCAAGGCGGGCCTCTCGCACCGCCTGGGGCACAAGCCGGCCCAACTCTCCGGCGGGGAGCGCCAGCGGGTGGCCATCGCAAGGGCCCTCATCAACGACCCGCCCGTGATTCTGGCCGACGAACCGACAGGAAACCTCGATCAGAAGACCGGAGCCGAGCTTTTGGATGTATTCGAAACGATGCGAGGAAAGACCGAACGAACGATCGTCATGGTGACCCACGACCCCAAGGTGGCTAGGAGGGCCGACCGGGTGGTCGAGATGGACGATGGGCACATTCGACAGCCGGCGGCCGGGCAGGCTGCTGGGGCCTGAAGAGGGTTCTAAGGTTTCCTTCATCTGGCCGATGTTTGCGCTATCCTAGCGGACGGAGAACAAGCCCCACGTGTCATTGCCCATGACCTCAATTTCGGACTCAACGACGCCAACCGAGGGCGTGATCGAAATCGTCGGCCCCTCGGGTCGGCCGATCGAGGCCCGCGTCAAAGCCTTCGGCACCGGCAAAACGCTCTGCTTCCTGCACGGGCTCGTCGGTCTCAACGACCACTGGGAAGACGCGGCGATCGCGCTCTCTGAGAAACGTCGATGCGTGCTCGTTGAATTGCCGCTGCTCAGCCTGCGAGGCGAGGACTGCTCGATCTCGGGTGTCACAGAGCTGACCGCAAGGTTTTTGCGCGAAAACATCGACGGGCCGGCGACACTCGTGGGCAACTCCTTCGGCGGGCACGTCGCGCTCAGGCTCGCGCTCGATCACGCCGACCTCGTCGATTCGCTCGTGCTGGCCGGTTCGAGCGGGCTGATCGAAAAAACGATGGTCAAGGGCGCTCAGATCCGACCCAGCCGGGAGTGGCTGTCGGAGAAGCTCGAAGAGCTGTTCTACGACAAGGTGCATGTGCGAGAGTCCGACCTCGACCGGGCACACGCAGCCCTCTCGGTCCGGGGCGGCGCACGAGCGATGGTCCGGCTGAGCAGGTCTGCCAGGCACGATCACCTGGGCGCACGCGTCAAGGACATCAACTGCCCGGCCCTGCTCGTCTGGGGCAAGCAGGATGTCGTCACGCCACCCGAGGCGGCTCGTCAGTTCATGGAAAGCCTGCCCAACGCCAAGATCCTGTGGCTCGACGAGTGCGGGCACGCGCCGATGATGGAATGGCCCGACAAGTTCTCGCAGGCGCTCATCGAGTTCATGGATGAGCTGGACGCCCGGCCAGCCGGCGAAAGCTGATCGGAGCCGGCGGTGGTCGAGGCGGGATCTCCTAGCACATGGACTTCGCTTGTCGGCGCTGCGCTCGAGGCCAGACTCGCGCTGCGCGCACCGACGCTTGAGGACGCCGACTTCTGGCGCAAGCACACCGCGTTCCTGCAGATCACGCAGCTGCGCAGGCTCTTCAAGAAAGCCGCCAGAACCGAGTTTGGCCGGGCCCACGGCTTTGAACGCATGGCAACTCTGGGCGATCTGGACATGCTCGCCGAGTATCGCCGGGCTGTGCCAGTCGTGGACTACGAGGGCTACCGGAGTCTGATCGAGCGCATGCGCGAGGGGGGTGAGCCAGACATCCTCTGGCCCGGCTTGGTGCGCGACTTTGCGCAGACCAGCGGCACAACCTCGGGCGACAAGTTCATGCCCGTCTCGCGGGAACTCTTCAAATCCAACTACCGCGCGAGCCTGGATATCTTTGCGACCCTGATGGGCTGGGGCGTCTCGCTGCCACGCATGATGTCGGGCAAGTGTTTGTTCCTGGGCGGCTCGACCGATCTCTCGATCAACGAGCACGGCATACGAACGGGCGATCTCTCGGGTCTCGTCACGCCCATGATCCGCTGGCCCATCAGCCAGGTATACACGCCCGGCCCCGACATCGCGCTCATGAGCGACTGGCCCGCCAAGATCGAGGCGATGGCTCAGCGGACACTCGAGCAGGACATACGCATGGTCAGCGGCATGCCCAGCTGGGCGACCGTGCTCTTTGCGCGCGTCATTGAATTGGCGCAGGAACGCGGGCAAAGCGCCGAGCGCATCCGCGACATCTGGCCCAATCTCGAACTCTTCGTGCACGGCGGGGTGAACTACGCGCCGTTCAAACCACGGATCGCCGAGCTCGTCGAGGGAGATACGAATCTTGATCTGCCGTGCCGACTCGAGCTGTACCCCGCCAGCGAGGCGTTCGTGGCGCTGCAGGATATTGCCGGTGATCGCGGGCTGCGATTGTGCGCGGATCATGGCAACTTCTACGAGTTTGTGCCCGTCGAAGAAATTCACAACGAGAACCCGCGGGCCTTTGCTGCGTGGGAGGTTGTCACGGGCGTGCGCTACGTCGTGGTGATCTCGACGTGCGCGGGTTTGTTCCGGTACATCCTGGGCGATGTGGTCGAGTTCGACACGATCCCGGGCGGGCTGGACGGCAATGGGGGCAACGGGCCGCTGCGGATGCGGATCGTCGGGCGGCATCGGCTCTTCATCAACGCGTTCGGTGAGAACCTGATCGTCGAGCACATCGAGACGGCCGTCGCCAAGGCGGCCCAGACGCTCGGTGTGCGCGTGGGCGAGTTCACCGCGGCTCCGGTGTACCCCTCGGGCCAGACGCGGGCGGCTCTGGAGATCGCTGTCGAGGCCGAAATGGACCCGGAGCGGGCGCGAAAGTTCCGCGATCTCGTCGATGAATCGATCAAAGAGCAGAACGTCGACTACACGACCAAGCGCAGCGATGGTGTCGGGATGACCGAGCCCAGGATCACGGTGCTGCGCGAGGGCGCGTTCCACGCGTGGCTCGACAGCCGGGGCAAGCTGGGCGGGCAACACAAGTGCCCCAGATGCGCCAATCACCGCGATTTCATCGAGGGCGTGATCGCCAGCAACCCGGCGTAAACTGTCCGTGAGACAGGTGTTCCGGGTGCCACGGGTTGTCTTGCAACCCGTGTTGCAGGATCACGGCTTGCCGAGGACGGACAAGCCGTGGCACCCGAAGAGATGAGTCAATCCATGTGCACACTGACGGTGATCAATCTCAAAACGGGTGAGGGCAAGCCCGGGTACCGACTTGTCATGAACAGGGACGAATTGCGCACCCGGAGCCGGGCGCTTCCGCCGGAATGGCGAGAGGTGGAGGGCGTCGGCGCAATCTGGCCTGTTGACCCCGACGGCGGCGGAACGTGGATCGCCGCGGCCCAGACGGGCCTGACGCTCGCGCTGGTCAACTCATTCCCAGAGCCCATGCCCAAGCTGCCCGCAGATCCGATCAGCCGGGGGGTCATTATCCCGAGGCTCATCGCCAGCGAGGGGATCGAGGGCGTGGTAGATGCATTCGAAGCGGTCGAGGTGGAGCGGTTCGCACCGTTCCGGCTCGTGGCGGTGGATCTGACCGAGGGTGAGGGCGGCATCGAGCCACGCATCGTGGTGGTGGACTGGAATCGAGAGGAACTGGCGGTCGAGACGCATCTGGACGGCCCGATCTGTTTGGTGAGCTCCGGTTTGGGTGATTCGGTCGTCGAGCCGAGGCTCGGGCTGTATGAGGAGATGCTGGTTGAGGAGGGGCTGTCGGTTGCGGCCCAGGACCGGTTCCACGCGCACCGGTGGGGGGATCGGCCCGAGCTCAGCGTGCTGCTCAGCCGCGAGTTGGCCCGGACGGTCTCGGTGACGACGGTTGAGTGCTTGGTTGAGGCCGATGAGCCGATCTCGATGAATTACCGCGAGGTGCCCGAATGAGCCGGGAGACCGATTCGGAGCGGATCGGCAATTTAGAGCGGGATCTCGAGACGCTGGCTCTGATCAGCAGGGAGCAGGAGGCGGAGATCCGGCTGCTGCGTGAGCGGGTGGCTCAGCTCAGGGCCAGCCGGTGGCGCAAGCTGGGTCAGCGGCTCGGGTTGGCGATGACGATGGATTGGGAACGGGAAAGTTAGCGCGGAGGCAAGATGCCTCCGCCACTGGTTGTGGTTGGCACCCCCGGTTTGACCGATCTACAGTGTGAGCCCATGGACATCCTCCCCACAGGCATCTCGGCGACGCAGCTCTTCGTGAGCGTGCCCTTCATAGTGATCATGGTGCACGTGATCCTGATCACGTGTGCGTACCTGATCTACCTTGAGCGGAAGATCTGCTCCTACATACAGGACCGGGTGGGGCCAAACCGGGTCGGGTTCGACTTCGGGCTGCCCTTTCTGAGCTTCCTCAAGGGGGCGGTCGGGCTGGGCCAGCCGCTGGCCGACGGCCTGAAGTTCCTGCTCAAAGAGGACTACATGCCAAAGAGCGCCGACCGGGTGCTCTTTACGCTGGCGCCTGCGACGATCGTGATCCCGGCGATGATCGGCTTTGTGATCATCCCTTGGGGTGGGTACATCAATGTGCCCGACATGACCGTGCCGCTCTTGGGCGACATCGGCGGGCGGATTCTCTTGGCTGGCGCCAACATCAACGTGGGCGTTGTGTATCTGCTGGCGGTCGCATCGCTTGGTGTGTACGGCGTCGTCCTGGGCGGGTGGGCCTCCAACAACAAGTACTCGTTCCTGGGCGCCCTTCGCGCCAGTGCGCAGATGGTCTCGTACGAGATCCCGCTTGGGCTCTCGCTCATGTGCGTGCTTCTTGTCTGCGGCACGATCGCGCCGATGGGCATCATCGAGCATCAGGTCCAGCACGGGTGGCTCTTGTTCTCGCAGCCCCTGGCGGCTCTCTTGTTCTTTACGGCGATCCTCGCCGAAGCCAACCGCGCGCCGTTTGACAACGCCGAGGCCGAGCAGGAACTGGTCGGCGGGTACCACACCGAGTACTCGTCGATGCGGTTTGCGCTTTTCTTCCTGGCCGAGTACATGCACATGATCACGAGCTGCGCGTTCTTCGCGCTCTTGTTCCTGGGCGGTTTCCACTTGCCTGCGATCCCGGGCCTTGGTATCGAGGAGACCTCGATCATCGCCGGCGTGCTCAAGGTCGTGGTGTTCTTCACCAAGGTCGTGCTGCTGATCGCCTTTATGATGGTCATCCGCTGGACGGTTCCGCGATTGCGGTACGACCAGGTGATGTTCCTTGGCTGGCAGAGCATGATCCCGCTTGGCATGGTGCTTCTGGTGATGACGGCTGTGATGGTCTTCTACCAGCGGACGGCGTGGTATGAGCTTCTGGCTGCCAACGCGGTGCTGACGCTGATCGTGATGGCGATCCTGCCAGTGCTGCCCAAGCAGGACGTCAACCGCCGGGTGCCTATGTACGGCTCGCGATTCAACCCGATGCCGGGCGAGCGCATCATGACATCCGCTCCGGGCGGGCTGGCGACCGAGGACCGCCCGGTCGAGGGCACCGCGCCGGCGATGTGATCCTTAAATAGATCACGGAGCCATCACGGGATTGAAAGATGCGTGTGTTTACTGGCGCGAGCTGAGTTCGCCCGGCTTTTCGATTGTGATGCTGGTGGGCAGGACGTAGGAGCGTCCGTTGTAGGCGTAACTCTGCCCGCTTGCGCGGACCGTCAGGCTGTCGCCACGCGATTCGACGATCCGCTCCATGCGTTCGAGCAGGTGGCAGGGCAGGACGACCAGAGGGACATCGATGATCTGCTCGGGGTCGTTGTCGAATGCCAGGGCGATCTCGCCGGCGGCCAGGTAGGTCAGGCGGGCGCGGCGTCGCATGAACGTGCGTCCCTCGGGGACGGGCGCCCGGCCGGCGCCTGGGTTGATTGTCGTCGGCTGAAGGATGGTGCGGTCGGCGTGGCGCGCTTCTTCGAGTTCTTTGATCAGATCCTGCACGCCTTGGCTGTAGGTCGGCTCGGGCTGATCTGCTTCTGGGTCGGTTTCGCTTGGGTTTGTTTGCTCGGGCTCGGTCGCGGCGAGGTTGGCTTCCTGCGCGTGCGCGGTGATCGCGCTGACGAGCAGATAGTTTCGGTCGCGGTAGAGCAGAGTTTCGCCCGTGAGCGAGACGAGGTTGTTCTCGGCACCTTGCCCGACGAGCTGGATGAGCCTCGAAAGCGACTGCGAGGGGAGGATGACCATCGGGCGGATCTGGGCGTTGTCGACGAGTTGGGTCGGCTCGAAGACCCATGCGCCCGGTGATGTGGCGTGGACGCGGCCTTCGAGCTGCACGATAAACGCACCCTCGGGCAGCAATCGGCCCGTGTGCTCGGGGACATCGATTTCCGCGTGCGGTCGCACGGGTGTGACGCTCGGTGTGCGCGAAGGGCGGATGCCCTCGGGCTTGTCGCCGGCGTCCCGGAGATGCTCGGAGATCTCATCGACGCTCTGATCCTGGAGGATGGGGTCCTGCTCAGGCTGGAACGCCAATGCGTTTGCAGCGCCGGCAACGGCGATCAGAATGGAGAGGGATGTGGTCCGGTTCATAGTGCTCCTCGCGTCCTTCTGAGGAAGTATCGTCAGCGTAGGCGTTTGAGGGCCAGTGGCGGTTGTTGATCCGTTCAGGGGGTGGGACTACCTTTTGAGCCGGAAGTAGCGCTGGCCGTGTGCCCGAGTGGTCCAAGGGGACGGATTGCAAATCCGTTATTCGTGGGTTCGAATCCCACCGCGGCCTTTTCTTTCCGGCAGTTGATCCGCGAGCCCTCGTCGAGGCGGGCGGCCCGGGTTGGCGGTAGGCTTGCAGGTCGCAGGGCCCGGTGCCGGGAGGATCGCTTTCTGCATCAGACACTCATTGCCATCGCGGTGATTCTTGGTCTCGGGGCGCTGGCTCAGGTGGTGGCTGTTCGCCTCCGCTCGCCGGCGATTCTGCTGCTGCTGCTCATGGGCATCATCGTGGGCCCGGTGTTCCGCAAGTTCTTCCCCGACTCGTCGATGGCGATCGATCCGGATCATCTGCTGGGGAATCTGCTCAACCCGATCGTGGGATTGAGTGTGGGCATGATTCTGTACGAGGGCGGGCTGACGCTGCGGGTGCGCGAGCTGCGGACGGGGGCCAAGGTCATCACGATGCTGGTGACGGTGGGCGCTTTCGTGACGTGGATACTGGCGACGCTTGCGGGCGCGCTGATCATGAATCTGCCCTGGGGTCTGGCGCTTGTGTTCGGCGCGATTCTGACGGTGACCGGGCCGACGGTCATTCTGCCCATGGTGCAGTACATGCGTCCCAAGGGCGCCACGGGGCCGATCCTGCGCTGGGAAGGGATCGTGATCGATCCGATCGGGGCGCTGCTGGCGGTGCTTGTGTTCGAGGCGGTGCGGGCCGGCGGCGCGACGTCGGCGGCCAACGACGTTTTCTATGGGGTCATCACGACCATTGTCGTCGGGGGCGGGCTGGGCGTTGTCGCCGGCTGGCTCATGACGACGATCATCAAGAACTACCTCGTCCCCGATTATCTCCAGAACGCGGTCTCGTTTGCCATGGTCATCGTGACGTTCGCGCTCTGCGACAGCGTGCAGAAAGAATCGGGCCTCCTGGCGACAACCGTCATGGGCGTGTACCTGGCCAATCAGAAGTCCGCGGAAGTCGAGCACATCCTTGAGTTCAAGGAGAACCTGCGGGTGCTCCTGATCTCGTCGCTCTTTGTCGTGCTGGCGGCGAGGCTTGATCTAGAGGAACTCCAGGCGCTCGGCTGGTCTTCGATCGCGTTTGTGGCGGTGCTGATCGTGTTTGTCCGCCCGGTGGCTGTCATCTGTTCGACGTTCGGGTCGCGGCTCAAGTGGCGAGAGAAGGCGCTCCTGGCGTGCATGGCGCCTCGCGGGATCGTGGCGGCTGCCATCACGCCTGTGCTCGCTTACGACCTGGCGGACCGGTACCCGGTGGAGTCGGAGCGGATCGTGCCGCTGATGTTCGCGGTGATCATCGGAACGGTGACGTTCTACGGCATCTTCGCGCCGATGATCGCCAGGCTGCTCAAGCTTGCCGACACGAACCCGCAGGGCGTTCTGATCCTGGGCGGGCAGCCCTGGGCCAGGGCGATCGGCAAAGCGCTCAAAACCAACGGTGTGCACACGATGATCGTGGACACGAACTATTCCAACACGGCGGCCGCGTGGATGGAAGGCGTGCCGGCCTACCACGGCAGCGTGATGTCCGAGGGCGCGCTCAAAGATATCGAGATGGCTGGCCTTGGGCGGTTTGTGGCGCTGACGCCCAACGATCAGGTCAACACGCTGGCGGCCCAGAAGATGACGCGTGTGTTCGGGCGAGCGAGCGTGTATCGCCTTGCCGAGCGGCACGCGGGAGAGGGCGAGCACGTCGAGCACGCCGAGGGCGAGGGACGCGTTTTTTCGAGTACGAAGGCGTCCTACCGGGCGATCACGGCTCTGTGGGCCAAGAACGGTGATGTGCAGGTGACGCCGCTTTCGGCCGAGTACACACTTTCGGACTTCGCCGAGGAGCACGGCGAGAACGCGGTGCCGTTGTTTGTATTGAATGAGTCGGGCAAGCTGACGGTGGTGTCTCCCAAGCAGACGGTGACGCCACAGAGCGGGCAGCGGCTCATCAGCATCGTGGCCCACTCGGCAAAGACGAAAACGGAGGAGTAGTCGATGGCATCGGGCACGGACCTGACGAGACTGAGCGACGCGGAACTCGACGAGCTCCGCAGGAAGTTCCAGGCCGATTATGTCGCGGTGCGCGATCAGATCGGCCGCGTGGTCGTCGGGAATAAGTCGATCATCGACGGGGTCTTGGTGTGCCTGTTTACGGGCGGGCACGCGCTGCTCGAGGGTGTGCCGGGCATCGGCAAGACGCTGCTGATCCGCTCCTTGGCGCAGGCGCTCAGTCTGGACTTTGGGCGTGTGCAGTTCACGCCCGATCTGATGCCAGCGGACATCACGGGCACAACGATCGTGACGGAGGTCGAGCGGGCCGGCGGCGGAGTCTCGCGGGAATTCACGTTCCAGCCCGGGCCGATCTTTGCGCAGATCGTGCTGGCCGACGAGATCAACCGTGCGACGCCCAAGACGCAGTCGGCGATGCTCGAAGCGATGCAGGAACGGAGCGTCACGGTCGCGGGCGAATCACACAGACTGCCCGCGCCGTTCTTTGTGATGGCGACCCAGAACCCGATCGAGCAGGAGGGCACGTACCCTTTGCCCGAGGCGCAGCTGGACCGGTTCTTTTTCAAGCTCGTGGTGGGGTACGCCTCGCGCGATGAGATGTCGGAGATCCTGGTGCGCACGACGCGCGGCGAAGCGCCGACGATCGAGCCGGTGCTCGATGCCGAATCGATCCTGAAATACCAGCAGCTTGTGCGGATGGTGGCGATCGCGGATCATGTGCAGGACTACGCGGTCAGGCTTGTGCTTGCGACGCACCCCAAGGGCGAGTTCGCCACGCCGATGGTGAATAAATACGTCGAGGTGGGGGCCTCGCCCCGCGCGGCTCAGGCGATGGTGCTGGCGGCCAAGTGCCGGGCGGTCATCTCGGGCAGGCCCGCAGCCGGTGTCGAGGACATCCAGAAGATCGCCAAGATGGCGCTGCGGCACCGGATTCTGACGAACTTTGAGTCCGATGCCGACGGGATCTCGACCGATCAGATCATCGACAACGCGGTCTCGACGATCCCGCGCGAGATGGCGACCGCCTGAGACGGAACCGATCGACTTGGCGGGGGTCTGATGTCTGTGTGGCATTTGTGGATGTGGGGATGTGTCCGCGCCCGCCCGGCCTTGCCGATGTACTGGCGTGAGATCCGTGCGACCCGAACCCGAGAGGCCGATGTCCTTGCGCCCACTCTTTGCGACAACAACCCAGTGCCTGATGCCGATTCTGTGTGCAATCGCTTTGTCGGTCACGGGTTGCGGGCCCAGTGAGCCCGATCCCGGCCCCTGGGAGCCGGTGACGCCCGAGTTCATGCAGGACCCGCGATTCGGGGTGTTTGTGACGGGCCGAGTCGATGCGGTGCTGGGGACGCCCTTGGTGATCCTGATCGAGCTTGCGGGCGAATTCCCGGCCGAGGATGTCGGGCCGGTGGTGCTCGACGACGGGCGTGAGCTGGAAACAGAGCTCTATTGGCTGGGCGTCAAGCCGGGCGAACTGGGGACATCGTGGCTGGTGCCCGCGGGGGAGTGGTCGGCGCGGACACTGGATGAGGTGCTCGCCGGCGGCGTGCCGCGCGGCGAGGTCGGGACGTGGGCGCTCGTGATCGACCCGCCGATCGACGCGGTCGGGCAGGGGCTCTGGATCGCCGGTCAGCGGAGAACGGTCAACTGGTTGCCCGATCCTGCGGTGGTTGCGTCGCGGGTGAGCTCGCGCGCCTGGCTCAGCCCGTTGCCGCCGGCGATGCGCGAGTCGAGCAAGCTGCGGTATCTCGTCGAGCCCGAGCGAACGAGTCCGTTCCGCAGGTGGCGGTACAAGCTGATGGTCGGCGAGCTTTCGCCGGTGATTGAGCGCCGGATCGTGGAACTCGACGGCAGCGTTCGAAGGCCGCCGCGCACTGGCGAGGTTGAATGGACCGCTGGGCAGATGGTCAGCCGCGTGCTTGAGACGCTCGCGCGGCAGCAGGAATCCAAGTGGGCGATCGCGCTTGCGCGGCTCGATCAAGCGGACGACGAATTGGCCGAGGCTGTGCGTCGCCGGCTCTGCGCGGTGGCGGACTTTGGCGCCAGTGAACTGGCGCCGGTCTGGCCCATCGGGCAAGAGGGCATCGACCGGTTGCTGTCGGATTTGCTCGATCAGCAGCTCAGGCCGAGAGAGCGCGCCAGGCGCGCACGCATCTGGCTCGACGAGCAGCCGACATCAATGGCGTGGGTGGTGAGCGATGCGCCGCTAGCCGATGGGAATTCAGGCTCGGCCCGCACGGTCATCGCGGCGGCCAACATCGATTACGAATCCAAGCTGACTTCGGTGTCGAGCCTTGTGGGGGGCGATTCGTCGGATCTCTCGACACTTTCGCCGCTGACCGCGCGGGCGTATGAGGTGACCAGCCGCGTGCGCACGGGCGAGACACCCGTGGTTGTCGCACGCGTGGGCGAAGAGGAGCACCGCCTGAGCGTGGGCGGAGCGAGGCTGAGCGCGACCCCGCCAGGGCTGCGGATCGATCGGTTCGCGGGCGACTGGACACTGGCGGCGATGCACGCGGGCGAACCCAACGCTTGGCCCGGCGGCGAAGCGTGGCGGACTGGGGCGCTGCTCTACCGCGAGCCCGCAGGGCGGTGGATGCTTTATGTTGAGTGCGCATCGCAGGACGCGAAATCGAGCCAGGAGCGCGTGCGAATCACGCTCGGGGCCGAGGGGTCGCCGGGCGATCTTGTGATCGAGCTGTCACCGACGAAAGAAGCGGGCGTTGAGTTCGGCGGGGTTCTGAATCTCGCCGCGGACTTTGCGCCCGAGGCCGAGGTGAGCACCTTCCCGGGCGGCTGGTCGGCGCGGCTGGTGATCCCCGAGCGTGCGTTTGAGTCGCGGGGTGAGCTGCTGCGGATCGGTGTCGAGCGGCAGGATGCGTTGGTGCGCCGGTCGGCATGGCCCCGCGCGATGCTGCCCTGGCAGGGCTCGTGCGCACGGGCGGCGATCGATCTGTCAGAATGGGGCGGTTTGGGGACGCGCTGAGGCTTATGGGCTGGCAGCGACGCCAAGAGCCGCCAGCATCATGCCGTGCAGGTGGATGTTGTCGATGAAGCCGGGCAGAGCTTCGGAGCCCGGGCCGGCGGCGAGGACCTCGACGTGATCGGCGGTGTGGTTCGGGCTGAGAAACGCGACGCCCGTGTGATTGGCGATCACGGAACCCAGCACCATCCACACGCCGTTGGCGACGTTGAACGGGTCGACCTGCTGTTTCTCGATGAGCACGCGGCCGAGGCTGGCCTTGTCGTCGTCTGTGAACTCGATCTGCGTCGCTTCCTGTGCGATCGAAACGAAACGGTCGAGACTCTTCTCGCCCTTTCTGTACTCGCTCGAGATCCACTCGAAGCTATGGCGTGCGGACTGGAGGCGTTTGAATGATTGTTTGCCTGTTCTGCCGTAGAAAGTAAGACCGGGGTTGGAGGTAACATGGTCGGCGGTGACGACAATGAGCGTGTCGTCGCGGTCTTTGGACCATTCGAGGACCGCGCCGATGGTTTCGTCGAAGGCGATCTGATCGTAGATGAGGCCGGCGGCGTCGTTGTCGTGTGCGGCGTGATCGATGCGGCCGCCCTCGATCTGCAGCACAAAGCCGTCGGGTGCGCTGTCGAGTCGGCTAAGGGCAGTCATCGTCATGTCACGCAGAGTGGGGCAGGTTTCCGGTCGGTCCAGCGCGTAGGGGCAGTGGCTCTTGGCGAACAGCCCGAGGAGTTGGCCCCGGGCGGGCGCGTTGCCGAGTTCTTGTGCGGTGCGTACGACGCTGAGATCCGGATGCTCTGCCAGGAGCGCATCGGGGAAGTGCTTCTGACCACCACCGAGCGCGACATCGATTCTGCGATCGAGCAGTTGGCGAGCGATCTCGTCTTCCATGCTGCGTTTGGGGACGTTTGCAAAGAATGAGGCGGGGGTGGCGTGCGTGATGCGTGTGGTCGTGACGAGGCCCGTCTTCTTGCCGGCGTTCCGGGCGGTGACGAGAATGGGCTCGGGCGTGCGCTCGTCAAGTGTGAAATTGACAGCCCCGTTGTTAATATGCTCGCCGATGCCCCAGGCGCTGCCGGCGGCGGAGGAATCCGTCACCCAGCCATCGGCCGAGTGCGTCATGCACGTAGCCCGACGGAAGCCCTGATTCTCGACCATCGCGCGATAGTGCGACGACTCTTGCCCTTGGAGTTTGAGCATCATGTCGGCGAGCGTGAGGACGCCCTGACCCATGCCATCGCCCACAAGAAAGACGATGTTGCGGACGGGCTTTGCGGGCTTGGTCCACCTCGGCGTCGGCGCGCGGGCGCGGGCGAACGAGGCGGGCATCGCAGAGGCGAGTGCGCCGCTCGCGCCGATGCCGAGCAGATGGCGGCGTGACAGACGGGGGTGCTCTGAACGATCGGAGCTCATGCCTTCATCCTTCGGGCGAACAAGAGCCACTCCGCGGTAAGCACGAGCGTTGCCATGAGCACAAACCAGTGCCAGATCTCGCGGACGCCTTCGCCCATCGAGCCCGTGGCGACGGGGCGGCCGGCGATGCTGACCGCGTCACGGGTGGTCAGCGCCGACTCGCGCGACGAGGCGGTGTTGACAGCCAGGACGGGGTTGTCGCGGCTGTCGGTGTAGACACCCGCGCGCTCGGGGATGCCAAGGCTCACGCGCACGGGCTGGCCCGCGGGCGTGTTGCCCGGGACGCGTGCTGTGATTTCGACCGGTCCTTGGAGCACGAGCTGACCTTCTCCCGGCGTGGCCTCGATGGTGGCTGGTCTTGATGTCGTCGCAAGAGTGTTAGCCAGTGAGCCGGTCTCGAATGTAAAGAATTCGACAGACTGCACGAGGAAGAGCAGGTACGAGATATCGAGCAGGGGCCAGTTCGAGTCCGCCGGCTCGAATGCGACGGCCAGTCTTCTCCAGCGACCTTCGGTGAGAAGGAGGATGATCGGTCCGAGCCGACCCGATGCGAGTTCGTCGGCGGGCGGGGCGCCTTCGATCGGTTCAAACCAGGAAGTCCGGGCAATGCGCACGCCGTCGAGAACTAAACCCCGCATGATTGGATGCGTCCGCTGCCATGCGGTGAATCGGTCGGTGGTGCTTTCGTCGGTTTGTCGTCGGTAGCCCGGGACGGATGCCCCGAATGAGATTGTGGGCACCGCCAGCCCCGCGGGCACCTCGACGCGGTCGAACACCGCCAAGTCGTAAGCCGAGAGTTCGTCGGCATCGATCATGCCGGGCAGGGCCGCGTCGGTGCGGCGGGTCAGTGTTTCGAATCGCATCTCGTCGAGGAAATCGCCCAGGACCCAGCTTGTGTCGTCGGTGCTGGCGCTCGGCGTGATGAGCAGGACGCGGGGCATGCTCGCCGGTGTGATGATGACGCTGGCGGTGTTGTCGGCTGGTAAGCGGTCCTGACGGTCGATGGTTGCGGTGACGAGCCCGCTCAGGCCGCGGTCGAGTTCGAAGGTCAGGCTCTGACTGCCGAGCGTGCCGGCAGCGTTTGGCGGGATGCGCACGGCTCTTCGCCCGATCTCGCCGACGGGCCCGGTGAGGATCACTGTCGCGGCGACCTCACGGTCGAGCGCGTTCTGGATGCGCAGGAAAAGGCGTGTCAGTGTCGGGTCGTTGAAGTCGCTTGCGATGCTGACGGCCGAGATGCCAAGGTTGTCGTGAATTGCGGATTCGGTCGGCCCGACCCGCCGGTATGTCACGTCCGCACCGGCAAGCGCGTAGCCCTTGGGCTCGGCGTTGCCGTCGGAGAAGAGGATGACCGAGGCCGGTTCGGGTGATTGGCTCTCGTCGGCGCTGGCTGAGGTGAGCGCACCGAGGAGCTGGAGCGCCGCTTCGAGATCGTCGGGCTGATCGGTGGGGGTGAGTCGCTCAAGCGCCCGGCGGGCGGCGTTGAGGTCGCTCGTCGAGGCGAGCACGACCTCGGGCGATGCGGCGAAAGTGATGATGGAAACGCTCGTGCCCCGGCTCAGGCTATCGAAGGTTTCGGATGCGATGCGGATGGCGTCATCGAATCGCGAGGTGCCGCCCTCGCCGTCGAGTGCGTTCATGGAGAGCGAACGATCGATCAGCAAGATAACCCGGCCCGAGGCGGCAAGGCCTCCCGGGATCGCCGGTCTTCCGAGAGCGATCGCCAGAAGCGCCAGCGCGAGCAGTTGCAAAAACAGCAGCAGTGACGGGCGCAGCCAGCGGAACGGCTCGTTGACCTGCAGGTCCTGCACGGCCCGCTGCCAGAGCAGGGTCGATGCCACGCGCACGCGCCGACGCCTGAGCTTGAGGAAATAGAGCACGACCAGGATCGGCCCAGCGATCGCGCCTGTGAGAATCGCAGAGAGCGGGTCGAGCAGCGTCACGTGTCGAGGCCCTTGCCCTTGAAGCCCCGGGCGACGATGTACATCTCACGCGAGACATCGCGGGTGGCATCGGGCTTGAATCCCTTGGCCTGCATGAAACGGTCTTTGGTTTCAAGGACCACGTCGTGGTATTCTGCGCCGTCGAAGATTTTCATGCCCAGTCGGCCGCCGGGTTTGAGTACGTGCTCGGCCACAACGAGCACTGCGCGGCAGAGGTGCGCTGAGACGAGGTCGTCGCCATGACCCGTGGTGTTGGGCGCGATGTCGGAGAGCACGGCATCGAACTTGCCGCCGGCCAACTCGATGAGCGCGTCGTAGTCGAGCGCGTTCAGGTCGCCGACGATGGTGTGGCATTCGCATCGGACATTGACCGCGGTGGGTTTGAGATCAACGCCAACGAGCAGGCCCGGTCTTCCGACATACTCGGCCGCGACCTGGAGCCATGAGCCGGGCGAGCACCCGAGATCGAGCACCCGATTGCCGCGCTGGAGCAGCTCGAATCTCTCTTGAAGTTCCTTGAGCTTGTAGGCGGATCGCGCAGCGTAGCCCTCGGTCTTGGCTTTCTTGAAGTACTTGTCCTGGAGCACGCGTTTGGCCATGGTGGGGCATGGTACGGGCGCGGGCTTTGCTGCGCACGAAAAACCCCCGACGAATATCCGCCGGGGGCCTGGTTCGGATCAGTGTGTCAGGGCCTTGGACTTAGAAATCCATGAAGTCGGCCGGCTCGGGGTTGGTCGGGACCGAGGGTTTCGGGACACTTTTGGTGGTCTGGCTCCTCGAACCCGAGTCGCTGTACGAGACGCCCGCGCCAACTGTCTGGCGGGTTTCGGATGAAGCCGAGCCGGTGGTGTTGATCTTGAACTGGTTCACGAGGTTGCGCAGCTGCGAGACCTCGGCGGCTGTCTCCTCGGCTGCTGAGGCGAGTTCCTCGGCGTTGCCGGCGTTCTGCTGGGTCACCTTGTCGAGCTCGGAGACGCCGGTGTTCACCTCACCGATACCCACGGACTGCTCCTTGGCAGCCGATGAGATCTCGCCGAGCAGTGTGTTGACCTTCTGCGTGCCGGTGACGATCTCTTCGAGTGCTTCGCTGACACGCCCTGCGATCGCGACGCCGTTGTCGGCGCGCTTGGCTGATTCCTCGATCATCGCCGAGGTGTTCTTGGCGGCCTCGGCCGAGCGCTGCGCGAGGTTGCGCACCTCGTCGGCGACGACCGCAAAGCCCTTGCCCGCCTCGCCCGCACGCGCGGCCTCGACGGCCGCGTTGAGAGCCAGCAAATTCGTCTGGAACGCGATCTCGTCGATCACCTTAATGATCTTGCTGATCTCCGAGCTGGACGCCTTGATCTCGTCCATCGCCTGGCTCATCACGTTCATCTCGCTCTGGCCTTTCATCGCGCCCTGCTGGGCTTCTTCGGAAAGGGCTGTCGCCTGGACTGCGTTGTCTGCCGTCTGCGAGGTCATCGAGGAAAGCTCTTCGAGAGAGGCGCTGATCTCTTCGAGGCTGGCGGCCTGCTCGGAAGCACCCGATGCGAGCGACTGGCTCGACGATGCGATCTGGCTCGAGCCGGCATCGATCTGATTGGAGCCGCTGCTGACCTGCTCCAGTGTCGAAGAGATATTGCGGATCATCTCGCGGAAGCCTGTGGCCAGCTGGCCCATGCTGTCGACACCCTCGATGGTGATCGGCTGAGTCAGGTCGCCCTGGCCCGCAGCAACGGCAACCTCGAGCAGCTGCTCGACCTTGTCCTGGAGTTCCTGAGCGGCGATGCGTTCACGCTCGGCGTTCTCGGCGACTTCGCGCTGAAGATTCTTCTGCGGGGTGATGTCGGTGGCGTACTTCACGACCTTGTAGGGCTTGCCGCTCGGATCGAAGATGGGGTTGTACGAAGCCTGGATCCAGATCTCTTTGCCGCCCTTGCCGAGGCGCTTGTACTCGCCCGCGTCGAAGGTGCCGGCGTTGAGGTTCTTCCAGAACGCGGCGTACTCGGGGCTGGTGGCGTAACTGGTCTCGGCAAACATGCTGTGGTGCTTGCCCTTGATCTCGTCAAGTGTGTAGCCGACGGTCTGAAGAAAGTTGTCGTTGGCCCAGCGGATGGTGCCGTCCATCTCGAATTCGATCACGGCCTGTGACTTGCCGATCGCATCGATCTGGCCCTGGAAATCTGCGTTCTTGAGCTTCTGCTCGGTGACGTCTGTGGCGAATTTGACGACCTTGATCACCTTGCCGTTCTTATCGAAGACGGGGTTGTACGAGGCCTGGATCCAGATGGATTCGCCCTGGCTCGTGATGCGATTGTACTCGCCGGCGTCGAACTGGCCATTACCAAGACGCATCCAGAAGGCGGCGTACTCGGGGCTGTTCGTGTAGCTCTGCTCGCAGAACATGCGGTGGTGTTTGCCCTTGATCTGAGCAAGGGTGTAGCCCACGGCCTCGAGGAAATTGTCGTTGGCCGAAAGGATGGTGCCATCCGGGGTGAACTCGATCACGGCCTGGGAACGATTGATCGCGTCCGACATGCCCTTGAGGTTCATGAATTCAGAGTTCGATTCAGAGTGGTCGGACATGTTATCTCTCCGTAATAACCTTGTCCCCAAGTAGGGGCAGGCCGAATAAACGCCAAGCCGCACGCCGGGTGCGGTCATTCCAGATCTTCGTGTGTTCTCGACAGGAATCAGGGGGTGCTTGAGATGACACGTGAATGCTCATTACCAATCCCAAAGTCTTGTGCGGAATTTCACTCCCTGATGAAGTGATAGACCGGCACAAATTTACAA
>Ga0070727_10000774_pt1 | contig 36896 bp, 27 predicted proteins | sample tdAd472_FD_66722 | JGI IMG/M metagenome (GOLD analysis project Ga0070727, IMG submission 66722) | Marine sediment microbial communities from the Atlantic coast under amendment with organic carbon and nitrate - tdAd47.2 | ecosystem: Environmental > Aquatic > Marine > Coastal > Sediment | place... | reverse complement strand
AGAGGTGAAGACCTTTGATAATCAGTGAAATGCAGAGCAAGCTGGCCACATGGTCCTCGGTGGAAACTCGCACGTTGGCTGGCACGGAAGTACCGGACCTCCATCAAGTCGCTGATGCGGCAATGGGTCCGGCGCCCTGCCGAGGGCGGCGCTAAAATTTGGCAGCTTTTTGGCAGAAGTGGTAAAGGCAATCTATGTGGAGTGACATTGCGTCGACTGGTTACAAGTCGCAAGTGTCAATTTCGGTGGCGGAATCCAGAAATCAACCCGTATATCGCTCGGGAAGAAAAGCGGAACACTATTACCTCACGCTACAATGATGTTGCCATGGCTATGAGCCATGCTTAAATGGAGAGCTGTATGCGCTGAGAGGTGCACGTGCGGTTCGGAGAGGAGAGGCAGAGAAATAGTTCGACTACGCTCTGCCTCTTACTCTACTCTTGACGATGGGCTTGTAGCTTACCTCGCCATTTTGGCACTGAAGGAGTTTAAGCCACCACCATTTGACGAAATCTCTCTGCCCATACCCGCCGTGACGGCCAACGATCATACCTGGAAGAAAGATTTAAACGCCCTCCTGACGAAACTCTATATGGAGATTTGGGTACCTTCTTGAGATTGACTTTCTCTCCATGCTCATCCCATAACGCATCGCGCAGCCTGCGTGAGTCCATGAAGTCCATGAAGGAATGCTTCAGATGCAGCTCACCCAATAACCACATAAGATTCCGAACGCTTACAGGGCGGTATGGACATTGGCATGGTAAACCGCTAACAACCGACACCGTCGGGTTACCGGTAACAGATGCCGTTTGCCGATCTTCACCTTGCGCTCGGTCCGTCCTAATGACCGAACACTTTGGCTAAAAATTTATTCCCATGGTCAGCTGACCGATCTTGGCTTGGAGTTCCTTGATATCGGCCTCCGAGGCTTGCTTACCCTCCTCTCCGCCAAAGAAAACGGCCACATTCTCCAGCAACTGCATGCGCCAGGCTTGTATCTGATTAACGTGCACATCAGGCTTAGCACTGAGCTACGCCAATGTTTTATCTTCCTTTAAGGCGTTCAAGGCGATTTTGGTCTTGAACGCCGGGGGGTGGTTACGTCGTTTTTTCGCATTTCCTGTTCCTCTTGTCGAGTAGTAAAATTAACAGAAAATACACTTAACAGCCTGTCCTAATTTTGGGGTCCATTTCTGGAATCTTGATCATACCCCACTTGGATTTCGGGTCGCCCGATCCACTAAGATATCCCGTTCTTGTCGTTACCGGTAATCTCGTAATTGATCTACATCAAATTTCTCATCATTGATGAGCTGCTCTCGATTCTCCCAGACCGATTCCATCTCCAGAAAATTGAAACGCTCACTGAGGTAGTTTGATACTAAAACAAAACGCCACTGTGCTTCCCCGGTCGTGGGGCGAAAAGCGCGGCTGTCATCCCAAATCCGCATCACGTTGTCGCGCTGGTCAGTTGTTATGTGATACTGCATATAATAGTTCTCTTTATCGACCCAGGTAGTCCGCGTCTTGTAGATATATTTACCAGTCTTGTCGATGATTTCAAGTTTCCATACAGGGCGAAGTTCCACTTCGATAGATTTCAGTGCACACCGTTCATCATTCATTTCGTATGCATCATATACGTATCCCACCTCTGGTAACGCAAGTATGAAGCCCTCACCCGTTAGATTGTACTCAAAATTATCCGGGTTCGTTTTATTCCAATATGCTCGCCAGTCGTCCCATATCAGCCCAACCCCAGCGGCAATTGGATCTTGAGCGTCCGACCCGGTCATAATACGTGTACGTCTTAGACTCGGGATAAAAACACGAAAATCATCAGCTTTGTCGGCGCTGGCATAACGCTGGCGAACGCCCGCGAGACCACGGATATCAAATGGCTCTGTGAAAAAGATCGAACCACCCTCGACAAGTTCATCTTTCCCCGGAACACTACCCATTGGCTCTACCAGTCTACGGCCATGGAATTTCTGCCACCAGAGATGCCCCTCATAATAACGGTCGAGTTTTGCATTGGCTCCTCCACCACACGCCCCAATACGTATAGGTTTGAAAAACTCCGATTCGTTACTTATACCATGTGACACGTAGCTCCAATTGAGCTCCATCCCATTTTTGGGGTGTATAAATGGAACCGCCCTGGCGGTGGCATCGTTGAGTAGGAAGAAACTACCATCTGGATTCAGCAGTTCACCTTTTTCGTTAATTGTTGGAACTATATTTTTTTCAAGAAGCTTTTTCGTGGAATCAAGCGCCGCCTGAGTCATATAGTATGTGTTTGTTGGCACTATCGTAATTTTTCCGATAGTCCCCCAATCATTACTCGTGAGTGACGCATAGGTTGTTTTGGGCAGGTAATCCTTGAGCCAAGGAAAGTCACCTGCATTGTCCTTGGTAATAACAAGGCCTGGTTTGAGTTCCGCTGGCAATTCCTCCGCCTGCACGAGGTCTTGCGCATCGTATCCGCGCAACTCTTTCCAAGCCTTTGCCAAGGCAATAGCCTCAGGTTTTGAGATTTCATCTACCCATTTAGCATGGTCAGGATTTCCTGTCTTAGCGGCATAGGATTTCCATGCATCAAGCGCATCGTTTGTTTCTGCGCTCACTACGGTACTGAATGCAATGCAGAGTATTGCAATAATCATGTTTATTCGTTTCATAGCATTAGCCTCATATTTGCTTGTGTGCTGCACATCAGAATTGATAGGTAAGCGAGAATTCGATTAAATCGGAGTGATCAAGAATGCCAATCGGGGCATTCTGTCCCTCGCCAGAGAAAGTTATCCATTCTAGACGCGGTCGCAAATTGTTCCCAAAAAATTGGAAATCGATCCGCTGTCGATAGAATGTTCCGCTATTATCAAAGTCACGAATAAAAAGTCCTTCAAAAATAAGCCGCTCATTAATGATAGGCATATTCCACAAGAATGTGGCATATTGTTGGTTCTTTGCTACAGTTTCAAAGCCGTACGGTGCTTGTTGCAACAAACCCTCGTCAGCATCAAATGTATGGATATTAAAAAACTGGAAGCTGGTAAATATGGATTTCTTTTGCAAATCCCAGCCGGGAACCCATAACGCATAATCGAACCCAATCATGGTCGACAATACATCACTATCGGTATAAGCCGCAGAAGGACCAATCACTAACGAGTTGGATCCCGAAACAGTTGCTCCAGGCACGAATGGATCGGCCGCTACTGAGCGATTAAAGGGTTTATCAAGTTCGTATGCAACCTCCAGACGCAATGTCGGCGTGACCAACTTTCGTCCGATTTCTAACTCAACCATGTCACGCGCGAAGCTGAAACCTATAACTTTTTGACGGTGATCGTAATCCAGATTGAAATTGGCATTTACCGAACACGGAAGATCCGCTGGTGTGCTTGCTCCAAAAACTGGATCGATACAATTCGGCAATTCACCTCCGCTTAATGCTGCCAGCGGCGCAATCCCTCCATCGGACAATGGAAATGGTATCGGGTTTCCTGAAGCAACACTGCGCAACCATCCTAGATATCCACCTGGTGCGTGAATGGCTCCAATCGCATTTGCTAAGTCGAGCGGTACGACGGCTGCAGCCAGTGATTCATTGTTAAGTGCGCTACCTGCCACCACATTGGCTCCGGTGAACTCTACGAGCGGAAGATCCTGCATGCCATAGAAACCGTTAAGCGTAAACTCTCCACCGAGTGCGTCGAATCTAAGCCGCATTGAGAACTCAGCATCGCGGAAACCAAAGTCATCTGGTGTTTTTTCTTGAAGATTTGCACCAATACCGACTAAACCGTAGCCAGATACCGGATCTTTTAGCGCTGGAAAAGGAAGACCAAACGCACCACCAGCTGTAAGGCTACTTGGCGTCGGATTATTTATGATAAACTGAGAATGATGAACCTCTGGTACAAAATTGAATTCTAGGGTCGGCCGCCTCATACCCAGCGCCTTGAATGGCGCAGCAATCCCCATCCTTTCAAAGTTCAGGTCCGCCGACACCATCCAAGCTGGAATTCGAAGTTCGTCGGAATCTCTAAATGCAAATCTTTCACGAAGGTCCTGAGCATGCAAAATATCAAGTAGGCGCAACCCGTCGGACTGCCCCCAACCGCGCTGGAATTTACCTGCTTTTATTGTATACCGACTTTTCGGGTCCCTGTATTTGATCGAGAGTTCCCGTAAAACTTCGTCTAGATCGTCGAAGCGCCTAATCTGGTCCAAGTCGGCACAAAACGGATCCCCAATCGTTCCGAGACATGAGTGCTCATTAAGACGATACGGTAAGCGGCCATTAAAACCAGCAGAGGTAGGATCCTGAAGACCCTGACCGGTATCAAAGTCATCGCCAAGTGACGGTGATAAATCGGCCCGATACCAAGCGTTGGTAATAAAAGTCCAACTACTATTCGGTCTATAAGAAAATTTTAGTTCGGCTGTAGTGTTACTAGGGCCTAGAACATTATCATTGTCAGGCAAGTCGTAAAGCACGCTTACTCCTTGCTTGAGACGGCCGTGTAGAGACCAGTTTTCCCCTTTCCAACCAGAAAAAGTGTTGATATCAGAAACTGCACTGACATCATAAGTCATAACAATGATAACCAATCCGAGTAGAATCCGGCGATATTTCATCAACATTACTCCTTTGTCTATTTTATTGTGTTTATATTTGTTGTTTAACCCAGCACGAAAACTGACCTATATATTTGCCACTACTGATTTATGCCCCTAGGTGTTGGTTCGTCGCCCAGGAGTACTCGCGTTAATGCTGATTCGTGGTTTCGATGATGTTTCACACCCACGATCTCTGATGTTGACGTATCACACATCATAGGTCGAAAGATAGCGCGTGGCCGTACGATAGCTAAAGCCGCAGGCACGAACAAAAGCGAACCCAACATGTTCATTAATAAAACTAGCCCAAGGAGCATTCCCATCTCAGACTGGAATCGCAGAGGTGAAACGAATACCCATGGCAATAAAGGAGCGGTCATCGTCACCGCCGTAACAAAAATGGCATTCCCTGCAGAGCGCATTGCGTTATGGATCGACTCTACGACTTCGCCGCACTTGCTGTACTCCTCTTTGATGCGGTCCACCATGTAGATACCGTAGTCAACACCTAAGCCAACACCCAGAGCCGCCAAGGGTAAGGTACTCACATTCAAACCAACACCCTTCCAGGTCATAAATGCATATGTAACAAAGTTGGCGGTCGCGAGACTGAACAGCAGAATGAGACTTGTGAAAAACGATCTGTAATATAATAGTATGCATAGAGAGATCACGATGACGATTGCCATCATGGCCTTCATATTACTCTGGCGGATCTCGTCATTCAGCGCCTGTACAATTCCTATCTGTCCACCGCTGTATAGAAATGCAGCTTCAGACTGATTTTCGCCCTGTTCCTCGAAGAATTCATCAAGAGCACTTGTAAGCGCACCGATCGTCTGTGAGCTGTGGTCTTCAACATAAATGGAAACGTTACCGATTTCCCAGGTGTTATTTGTGTATGCGGCGAAATCACCTGGTTCTCCGCGTGAACGGAACAAGTAAATGTTGAATCCAATCGCTTCGGTGGTATCTGGGATCATCTCATAAGATGGATCTCCCTCATAAAGCACAGAATTGATTAGTTTTATAACGGACACGAGGCTCTGTGCTTGTCGTGCTTCGCTTACGTGCTCATAAATGTATCTGTCGAGCGCCTCAATGGTGTGATAGACGCTTGGGTCGAGCATGGTGTTTTCATCACCTTCTATGTAGACTTGCAGAACATCTGTACCGAGCCGTGAAAATCGAGTATTGATAGACTCCACATCGTAGTTATAACGAGAATCCGGCCACAGAATTGCACTTCCTTTGGTGTCTCCAATCTCCAGATTAGTCGAGTAAAGTGCACCCCATATCAACGCGACTGTCGTAATACCAACTACAAGATACTTGTGATCATCTAGCTCAATCACCCCCCCCCAAATTTTTTCGACAAGCGGCGATCCTCTGCTGTGCGAACTAGGTTTTGGTAACAGACATAATAAGGAAGTGGAAAAGAGAAGCGCCGGTGCGATCGAAAGAAGCCAAATACTACAGATGACCGCCAACGACTGGATACTTGGGATTTTAGCAAGGCCTAGCACACCGAAGCCTGCGGCATCGGTGATGATAGCTGCACTACTTGGAATGAGGATTACGCCGAAAGTGACGACGGCACAATTACGCAAACCACCCTCATTTCGCTCAAGATTCTCAAGCAACCGCGAGGTAAACTGGACTCCGTGTGAGAGCACAATCGCAAAAATGAAGGCTGGTAGAAGGATGAGCAGTGGGTCTAGATTATAACCAGTGAAGGCCATCGCACCAAGACCCCATACCGTTGCCACACTTGCAGTGAAGATGGGCACGAACACCCCAAACCAGGTCTTGAAATACGCGTACAGCACAACAGCCACGATCAAAATGGATACAAGCAGTATTAGGTACATTTTTTGCAGAGATTTATAGATATAGCCCAGCAGAATAGGACGTCCGACGACATTGATTGATGTGGTAGCGTTCTCCTCAGCCCCACGAAGTGTGTCGAAGAATTGCAGCAGTTCTTCGAAATCGGCTGTGTCATTGAAATCAGCGATAATCATAGCCGAGCGTTCGTCATCGGAAACGAGGAAACCACGGTACTGGTTGTTCACCTCGCGGCGAAACGCAGCCAATTCTTCTGCCGTTTCCGGTAAATCTGGCCACATGATGGCATTGATCTCCACACGCCCACCACCTCCAGAGACCGCTTTTGTTTTACGTAGTGCGAGGCTTTGATTGAGATGACGGATGCTATCTGGGTGGTAGTAGACCTCGTCAGCAATCCGTTTGTATTTTTCGAGGAAAGGCTGAGAGTAAATCGAATCTTCCGTTGTCTTAATTTCTATCAGAGTGGTATTTGCACCACCGAACTGCGCTACGAATCTCTGCACGAGTTCAATGTTTTTCGCATCAGCCGGCATCATCTCCTCTAGAACGACGTTGAAGGACAACTTGGTAACGGCTTGATAGGCCAATATAGCAGTCAAACCTAACATGGCGATGAATACGATAAGTGGTCGACGCGTTATAAATGCTGCGATCGTATGATTCATTGGAGCACCTCCTTCGGAGCAATAATCACGTTGTCCGAAACTCCCAGACCACCCGCTCTAGAAAAACCACCCTCACTCAGCGATCCCGAAGCTATCGCCCCTCTAACACCGACTAGCCAAAAACGATCTTCCCCATCCACGTCCACACCGCCATACCACGCAAAAGGAAGCTGAATGCTAGAGTCGGGAGCAAGATGGGTTACTTCTCCATTATCGATCAACGCAACGACTGACCGACCCGCTACCAGGGTGCGCCCCTTTCCCCATCTCGTTATTGCGAAGAAAGGTTCAACTGTATGTGATTCGATGATTGCAGTTATAACTACGGGATTGTCACTGTTCGATTTTTCGACCTCCGGCTTGATATCGATAGAGAGCAGAACTCCATCCACGCCTGCAGCGACGAAGGCATCGTCATCACTATCCGACACATCAAGCAGCGTCTTATTGGTCCCTGTCTTTTGCACGAACCATGTCGCACCGCCGTTATTTGTTATCGCAACCACGCCAAACTCGCCCACCAAAACGGCACGCTGTGCGTTTATAGCGGTTACTCCATGCAAGCGTGGTAGGTCGCGACCCTTATAGCCGATCAAGGATTGGGGGTGCCAAGTCATACCACCGTCATCGGTGTGGAGAATTGTCGCTTCATGCCCTACTGCCCAACCGTGCTTACTGTCGGCGAATGCTATGTCACGAAGATAAATACCTGGAACCCGATGTTGGACGTGCCACGAATTGCCGCCGTTATCAGTATGTAAAATTGTTCCACGATGCCCAACCACCCAGCCTTGCGTCTCATTGACGAAAACGACACGGCGAAGCAGTTCGTCCACCCCAACCTGCGACCACTCCCAAGTCTGGCCTCCATCGCGTGTACGGAGCAGGCTACCAGCATATCCGGACACGTAGCCAACAGAAGGAGAAACGAAATCTACACCGAAGAGGTTGTCAGGCCATAGGCGCTCCTTACTCGCACGGGAAGCTGCTTGACCGAAAGATGCAGCTAAAATTATCACACACAGCAGCACAACCCTTTCTTTTTTCACACCAAATCTCTCCACAAAAATGATATCTTGAGTTTCTACACATGAAAAACCCAACCAACTGGAGGAATGCAGACTTATTATTTGGATCCGCGTTAATTTTATGTATTGATAACGATAATTTAGTTTTCCAAGCTACAACATTTATTTAGATAAACTGAGCAGCAGTATATAACGATTTCATATTCGTATAATGAATTAATTTTGAATATTACTAATGCAAATTTGCATTAGTAATATCTGCAAATAATCTGCCTTTACATAGTGATAGGATGGGCCCTCTTTAGTGATGTATCCTTTGAATGCGTATCCATTTTACACAGCTCACTGATTTCTCTCGCAGACAGGATCGATGTCCTTATAAGAGATGGTAGAGCAATAAAAAAAGGTGGATTAGACGTAGAGAATGACCTAATCCACCTTAAGGAGGGAACTTATAGGGGCTTACTCGATGAGTTAACAAAACTCCTTGCCACATGTTATATCCATAAAATGCGCCATTATCATTGCTAGGCACACGACGTGGATCAAGTGCTCTACCTCGCCATACTTTCTACCTTATTGATTTTGGGTAAAAGGATGAACAACCTTAACGCTGGGTACAGAAAAATCACTACTATGCGGGAGATAACTACTTCAATTGTAATAATTGATGAAGCCATCAAATAATGCGTCTTGATGGCACAGATAAAATAGTAATTACACCAGCCCAACTTATTTTTTTTCTGCTCATAACCACTCGTTGCTCTATGCGTAATAATCGACTTTGTAATGAAGTAATTCCGCAAAATAACACCGGATAAGGTAGATAGAAGAACACCCAATAAAAAAATCTGTGCCTCGACTAATTCCAAAATATGGCCGCAAAGTGTCAATAATCCAACCAAATTAGCCATTATCATTACCACAAACAACCTCAATTGCCAGTCAAAGAGCGTATCGAATAAGTTTGTTCGTGATAAGGAACTAAAGCAACTTAGTACTTGCGCCTTTGCCTCCTGACCCACAAACATCAACACAATACCTATTCCCTCCCGAAGACCATAAATTCGGAGGCAATACTATCTTCTCCGCCTCTTGAATTCGATAAACTAGCAGCTCTGCATGAAATCACACATCTTCTATTCCATATCACTGACCAATACGGGAATAACCGCGCTGAAGTTTCACACCAGCCAACCCGGCACAGGAGCGACAACGCAAATTCCCAGATCAAGCTCAGCGCTTTCTCTCATTTCATAACTTTGTAAACAACTTGTTCCGCCAACAAAAATATCTACTTCCTGCTAAAAATTATCGCGTATTGACAGGGTGCCCTAATCATTATGATTAAAATCCAGTTACAAAGTTAAATGGATACCCATCTCCGACCCCTTTAGAGTAGTCGCTTCGTCACTCGCTAAAAATAGCCAAGTGTCCAATACCGAATCCGGATTCAGCGACACGCTATCAATCCCTTCATCCATTAACCATCTAGCCAGATCAGGGTGGTCAGACGGTCCTTGCCCGCAAATACCGATATATTTATTGGCTTTTTTACAGGCTTGGATCGCCATACTCAAGAGTATTTTCACCGCGGGATTACGTTCATCGAACAATTTCGCTACGATGCCGGAGTCACGATCCAACCCTAACGTCAACTGTGTAAGGTCGTTTGAACCGATTGAAAATCCATCAAAATATTCGAGAAACTGGTCCGCTAATAACGCATTCACGGGTAACTCACACATCATTATGACGCGTAATCCCTTTTCGCCTCGTTTAAGCCCGTTCGCAGCCAACAAGTCCACCACACCTTTGGCTTCTGCCAACGTTCGTACGAAGGGTACCATCACTTCCACGTTGGTAAGTCCCATTTCATTGCGAACAATTTTTATTGCTCGCGTTTCTAGTTCGAAGCAGTCGGCAAAATCTGCAGAAAGATAGCGTGAAGCGCCGCGAAAACCCAGCATGGGGTTTTCCTCTTCCGGCTCGTACAGTTCGCCGCCGATCAAATTTGCGTACTCGTTGGATTTAAAGTCCGATAAGCGCACAATAACTGGGGCTGGTGCAAAGGCTGCACCCAGAGTCGCTATGCCTTCCACCAGTTTTTGTATGTAATAATCCACCGGATCTTTATATCCGGTAATGCGCTGTTCCACCAAAGATTTGACATCTACGGGAAGATTATCGTAATTCAACGATGCTTTGGGGTGCACGCCAATCATACGATTGATAATAAATTCCAGACGAGCTAAACCGATGCCAGCATTGGGAATCGAGCTAAAGTCAAACGCACAATCCGGATTCCCTACATTCATCATGATCTTAAAAGGCAATTCCGGCATGATGTCAATACTGGAACACTTGATTTCAAATGGCAAAAGGCCTTCATAGATAAAGCCAGTATCCCCTTGCGCACAGGAAACGGTCACTTCTTGCCCCAGCACCAGCCTGGTGGTCGCATCACCACAACCCACGATGGCAGGAATTCCCAGCTCACGCGCGATGATGGCGGCATGGCAGGTGCGACCGCCACGGTCAGTAATGATGGCCGCAGCCCGCTTCATAATAGGCTCCCAATCGGGATCGGTCATTTCGGTAACCAGCACATCACCAGGCTGTATCAAATCCATTTGGCTGATGTCATTGATTATTTTGGCTGATCCACTGCCGATACGGTGTCCGATACTACGACCTTCAACCAACACTTTGCCCTTTCCATTGAGAACATAACGCTCAAGCTGATTGACCGATGCACGGCTTTTAACGGTTTCGGGGCGAGCTTGCACAATAAAAAGTTTACCAGTATCGCCATCTTTGGCCCACTCGATATCCATTGGGCGCTGATAATGGTGCTCAATCAGCAATGCCTGTGTTGCCAATTCCAGAATGTCCTCGTCACTGATGGAAAAGCGATTACGATCAGATTCATCGACATTCACTGTGTTCACGGATTTCCCCGTTGCGCCGGCGGCATCGTAGATCATTTTTATCGCCTTACCGCCCAGGTTACGACGCAATATCGCAGGACGACCCGCCTTCAGGGCGGGCTTGTAAACATAAAACTCATCCGGGTTAACCGAACCCTGCACCACCGTTTCACCCAAACCGTAGGAGGAAGTGATAAATACCACGTCCGGGAATCCCGATTCGGTATCCAGTGTGAACATCACGCCACTGGCGGCGGTTTCACTGCGCACCATCTGTTGGATTCCGACCGATAAAGCGACAAGGCTGTGTTCAAACCCCTGATGCACCCGGTAAGCAATGGCGCGGTCATTAAACAAGGACGCGAAAACTTCCTTAATCGCAAGGAACACATTGTCTATGCCATGAATATTAAGAAAGGTTTCCTGCTGGCCGGCGAAGGAGGCGTCCGGCAAGTCTTCCGCCGTTGCCGAGGAGCGCACGGCAACCGCCAACTGGTCGTTACCGGCTTGCAATTTAGCAAAATATTTGCAAATGGCCTGCTCGAATTCCGGCTTGAAAGGCGCCTCGATAATCCAGCGGCGAATTTCCGCACCTGTTTTCGCCAGCGCACTCACATCGTCCACATCCAACCCGGATAGTGCCTCATGGATACGCGTAGTGAGGTTATTTTCGGCCAGAAATTCCCGATAGGCCTCTGCCGTAGTGGCAAAACCGCCCGGCACGGAAACACCAACCGACGCCAGGTTACTGATCATCTCGCCCAGGGACGCGTTTTTCCCACCTACACTTTCAACATCATTCATGCCGACATGATCGAGCGGAACCACCAAATGCTTCAACATCAATTATCTCCTCCTAGAAATAATCACATTTAAAATGAGACCTTCGCATAACTACTGCGCTTATCAATACGGCGTTCTAGGCCCCTTTGGGGTAAATATAGTTTTCCTTCACACACTTTCTTAAGAATGATTGCTCAACAAGTATCATCATTCGCTATGGACTCTGCTCAGTTCACTTATTCTTATGAAGCGGGTTGGCGACAGTTTGTAGAATCATCTCGGGTGGACATAGTAAAGTGCTCACGGTGCACGACAAATCCGTATAGCCTCAGGCATTAACAACAAACGACTGAAGCAGTATCCGCCTCGCGTACCGCGCGCACAAACGCACGAACACGTTCACGCACTTTACGGTGCCGCTTGTCCTCCAATGAACTGATGACATCAACAGCAAAAGGGCGAACTTTGGCGATCGCGCTACCGACGTTTTCGGGTGTAAGACCACCAGCAAGGATTAACGGACTTACCGCTGCTGAGACGCGCTGAGCAATCTGCCAGTCGAATGGTTTTCCCGTTCCGGCAGGCAAGTCGTTTGTCATAGAATCGAGAAGAATGGCGTCGGCCCCGGCGTCAAGAAAGCCCTTTGCAATGCCTTCCCAGGGTTGTAAAGGAACACCATTACTCTCTACGGTAACACCAGTAGCACCAGCGGCATTAATATGTATTCTTATCCCCTTTATTATAGTTATGCCCATATCCGTCAGACTTGCTTTTAGCTCCGCTATGACCTCTTCGGACTCTTCACCATGTACCTGCACAGCATGAGGACGAAGGTCCTCACATATCTTTATAATTGTGTTAGCATCACCACCGACTACAGCGACTCGACTCACAAACGGCGGGACACTGCGCATAAGTTTGGCAGCGCGCTCACGCGTGAGTCCCCACGGAGTCGGCATCGGATGTTCGATTACGAAACCAAGGACATTGACGCCTTCCTCAACGCAAAGTGCGATGTCTTCTTCATGACACATACCGCAAACTTTTATCCTTGTCATAATTTCCACCCCACGCCGACCAGATCATTGATTGCTTTTTCTGTGTCGGCGGCGCGCAGGATCGAAGTACCGACGAGCACGACATCTGCGCCAGCATCCCGCGCTCTAAGGGCATCACCCGGACCTTCAATCGCACTCGCGCTGAGCACTATCGTACCCGCTGGGGCCTTTGCAGCCAGACGCTCCGTGTTCGACACATCACCGTTATCAGTCTCGCCCACCATAATATTGCGGTTGTTGATACCTAGGATGTCGGGGCGAATACCAAGGTCCGCAATACGTTGAAGACCATCCTCATCATGGATCTCGATAAGCGTCTCAACCCCAAAACGATGGGCAGCCGAGTTGCACTCTAGGAGTTGTTCATCGCTGAGCATGCAAATCGAAAGGAGCACCGCGCTAGCCCCAGCTGAGGCTGATACCTCGACATCGTTGGATGTAGTGTGGAAACCCTTAGCCAAGACAGGGACGCTGACACATTGACATATTTGTTCCATGAGCTCAACGCTACCTCCCCATACACCATCGATGAAAATGACTGACAGCCCGGCAATGGGGCAGGAATTCATGGTCTTACCAACGACTATCGGATCGCGCCCAAGCATAAGATCACCCTCTTTTGGCGAGCTTACCTTGACCTCAGAAATAACCGGAAGCAATCCCTCTTGTTGACGACGTCGAATTGAGGCTACGAGACTGAGTGGTTTTTTTAACATTATTAAGATACCTTTGACATGCTTAACCTTTGTGAAGCTGCTATGAATTCCGCCAACTTACGAGACGCTGCCCCCGAGTCAATGGTCTTCTCGGCTATCTCCATACCCTCCTGCGGACTCGCAGCAACGCCAGCAACGTACAACGCAAAGCCATTATTGATGACCAGAAAGTCCCGACGCGGCCCCCTGTCGCGGCCTTCGAAGATGTTTTGAATTATATCGGCGTTAAATTGCGGATCGCCTCCTTTAACTTCCTCGAGCGTGGCTCGCTTAAAGCCGAAGTCTTCAGGCGTTACCTCATGTTTCGTGATCCTGCCATCTTTGACCTCGGCATATATGGTCGGGCCAAGGATAGAGATTTCGTCGAGACCATCGATACCGTGGGCAATAATACAGTGCTCTATGGGCATTTGTACTACCACGTCCGCCATCAAGTCGACGAGATGCGGCTGATAGACGCCCAAAAGCTGGCGCGTCGCGGAAGCCGGATTGAGTAATGGACCCATGATCGTGAAAAAGATAGTCTTGATACCGAGCGCCTGTTCCGGGCCAAAAAGCTTGAGGAAGATTGGGTTGAAACTTGGCGCATAGAGAAAGCTGATCCCGATCTCTTCGATGAGCTGTTGTGCCTGTGCAGGCGGGAGCTCAACGGTAATGCCAAGGAACTCCAAGACATCGGCACTGCCCGACTTTCCAGAGATGGAGCGGCTACCGTGTTTGGCCACTGGGACGCCAGCGGAAGCCGTCAAAATTGCGTTCGTGGTGCTGACGTTAAACGTATTGAGACCACCGCCAGTACCGCATGTGTCGAGTAAATTCCCTTTCACGTTCGGATTGATCTTTACACTGTATTTGCGCATTGAGAGTGCAGTAGCGAGCACCTCTTTAGCTGTCGGCCCCTTCATTAGTAAACCGACGAGAAAGCCGGCAATCTGTATATCGGTGATCACGTTGTCGTGCACGTTCTCAACGAACTCTGTGATATCAGCCGTACTGAGTTCTTCAGCGCGCGTCAGCCGACCAAGTGTTTCTTTAAACATTATTCACTCCTCATTCCGGCACGAAATATAATTGAATTTAGCGTCTGCTCAGATTTATTTGGATTCAACCCAAATGTAACCCGGCCATCAATATACAATAAATACATTATTGAATGGCCAACTTATATTGTATAACTTTAATGCAAATATGAATCACTAATGGATGATCTGCTCTGCCTTTTCCTATTCGCCAAGGCAGTTGATTCCGGGAGATCTGTAGCGTACAGGGTGTTATCCATGTAGCAGATCGCCTACACTAACTCTAGCATGAGCGCCGTCATCGGGGGCAGGTCAAGATAATACTGAGAATCAACCAATATGCCAGTCCACTAGCACCAGGTTAATTGTTGAGTAAATTCAATTGCTTATCGTCTGATCATGTCTTTAGCTCCCGTAGTGTTACAGGATCTGCATGAATACAAGCATATAGCAGTCGATCAAAAATTTGTTCCGGCCAGTATCTTCGGTTAAATCGATAAGCAAATTCTGCCAGATATTTTTCCCTGTACTTCGGATACACTCCATGATAAGTCGACAATAAAAATCTCTTCAAATTGGACGTTAACATGTTAATCCACTTGAGTTTCTCATGAGCGATCTCCGGGTCTTGGCTTTCAACATATCTATCATGATCATACCCCCTTGCAGCACTTCCAACATAAGAGCCTTCGCCATCAGAGATGATTTTGCTTCCTTTTTTAATGTGTTTCTCTATCGCAGGTAAAATTTGGGATTCGTAAATACCTTCTAATTCCTCAAATGTTACAAACGTAGGACCACCTTTACCATCTTCTTGAACAGCCATAAAAAATGGGGTTTTGTTGCTCCCATGCTGTCTTCTCTCTTCGAGTGTTTGCTTGCCTCCTATGAATATCTCATCAGCCTCGACTATGCCGTGTAGCTCATATAATACATCTCTGACAGCCATACCTTGGCGAATTTTATGCCCCATACTCCAGGCAGTCTTATAGGATGAGATCTTGAGCTGCTGTTGCAAATACAGCATCGACACACCTTTTTTGGACGTAGCCATAAAGAAGATGAACCAAAACCATTTGGACAGAGGGGTTCTTGTTTTATGAAAAATGGTGTTGGCGGTAAGGCTTGCTTGATGTCTGCAGCTATAACACTCGAATATTTGCCTGCTTGGTTTGAAACAGCCCTTTGTTGATGCACAAGAAGGGCAAATAAAACCGTTCGGCCATTTCAACGACAAAAAGTAATTCCAGCACGCCTGCTCATCTGGAAACCGTTCGTAGAAATCGATTAGAACCATATCTTGATATGGATTCTTTATGTCGGTACTCATGGCTACTGGAGTGTAATATTACGGGAGCTAAAGATATAATCAGAGCTTATCGACCATGCCTTCATCCTTTGAATGTTTCATATCGAGAAAGTCTTTATTTAAGGGGATTTTCTCGAATAGAGTGACCGAAAAAAATCTGTAGCAATGTTTAAATAAAAAGATTCTCCGAAATCGCTCCAGTGTAGGCCATTTTTTTAATGTTAAAATTTGAAGAAAGACGACCGGTCAAACTAACAAAACTTAACGACTACCACTACAGAGCGGCCCTCTATGTACGGGCTGGGGCGCAATCCTCCAGCTACCAAATGACTATTCTTAGCAACCTTAATCAACATCTTTTATTGACAGCCAACAATGACAGTTAAAAACCTGACCTGCTACAATCATCCGCATTAAAAATACATGTCTTGATAGGCAGACTTAAAAAGATGAATCACGGTGTTGGCGCCGATTGAAAACTTGCCAGATAAACGCATTCGTACCAATTTAATTTTGACCAGGTAATTTAAGTATCCTGCTTAATTTTTAAGCAGGAGCAAACATGAGTGATTACTGTGATCATGTATAACCGCTGATGCACCACTTCGTATGAATACCAAATTATCAACAAAGGTATTTAGCAAGCTGTATTGTGATGGACTAAAAGAAATCATAAAGAAAGTTGGGTATGGCTACGATATTGATATAGCCAAGTTGGAGATGCCGGAGGATCACCTTCCTATGGCGATCCGAGGAGAGTCGACGATGGTCTCAATGGATATGATGCCGGTCGTAAAGAATTTTTCGACGTAAGAATTTTTTTGACATTATACAGAGATAAAGTAGCAGTATTTATAGGGGAGACAAGCTATGTACCCAAAGTTATTTTTTCGAAACGATAGGGGATTTAAACGAGGAAGAGATTAAGGCTTATGTTCAAGATCAGCTTACGGAACACGACAGGTTGGAAGCCGAGCTGTTTATCTACCACTAAAAGATAGGTAAAAAAATAATGGCTAAAAATTTTATTGAGCGACACAATCTTTGGTCAGAAGCTGACAATATTGCTGCCCGAGAAGTTCTGAATCAAGCCGAGAAAAAAGGCCTCCAGATGATCCGCTTATCATGGCCTGATCAGTATGGACTTCTTCGTGGCAAGAGCTTATCAATTGCGGCGATCAAGGCCGCGTTTACGAGCGGCTCAGAGATTACGATGGCACCGTTCTTTTTCGATACGAGCGGCGCATTTGCCATCAATCCGTTCGAGAAAGACGGTGGATTAGGATCCTCTGAATTGGCAGGCTGTCCCAACATCGTCATGGTGCCAGATCCTACTACCTTTCGTTTGTTACCTTGGGCAGACCGCACTGGCTGGATGCTCGCCGATTTGTATATGAGAGATGGACGCCCTTTCCCATTTAGTACCAGGGCTCTTCTAAAATGTGCCATAACAAAATTGGCGAAAGCGGGATATGTACTCAATGCTGGCCTTGAGGTCGAATGGCACCTGACCCGCATTATCGATCCCTGCCTGGAGTGCAGCACTCTTGGCGCACCAGGTATGCCTGCGGATCCACCGAAAGTTATAGCCGTAGCAAAGGGGTTCTCATACTTGCTGGAGAACCACCTCGACGAAGTCGAGCCGATCATTTCAGAAATCTGCTCGCACCTGTTAAAGTTAGAAATGCCTTTGCGCAGCATGGAAGACGAATGGGGCCCCAGCCAAATGGAGACGACTTTTGACGTCTTGCCGGCACTGAAGCTCGCCGACACCATGATATTGTTCCGCAATGCGGTCAAGCAAATTTGCCGACGCCGTGGTTATTTGGCAAGTTTTATGTGCAGACCAGCGTTTCAAAGTTTTTATCCGTCGGGGTGGCACATGCACCAATCGCTGGCCGACTTGAGTACTGGAGATAACCTATTCATTCCGCAGCAGGGGGCAGAGCTGTCGAATCTAGGTCTGGCTTATGTTGGAGGCCTATTAGAACACGCCTGCGCAGCGTCCAGCTTCACCACACCTACCATCAACGGCTATCGTCGTCGCCGACCCAACTTGCTGGCACCCGATCGTGTATGCTGGGCGGTTGACAATCGCTCGGCGATGGTGCGTGTTATCTCAAGGCCTGGTGACTCGGCTAGCCGAGTTGAGAACCGGGTCGGGGAACCTGCCGCGAATCCGTATCTATACCTCGCAACACAGATATTTTCCGGCCTAGACGGCATCCAACGTAATCTCGATCCAGGCCCGATTCAAAACACGCCATATTTGTCTGATTTACCCACATTGCCAGTTAACTTATCTTTAGCTCTTGACGCACTCGAGTCGTCGCCCCTATTACGTGAAGCCTTCGGCGAAGATTTTATCACCTACTGGTTGAAGTTGAGACGCAGCGAGTGGGCTCGCTTCACGGAATCCGAAGGCGAGCAGGTTGATATGCAGTCCGATTGCGTGACGGAATGGGAACATCGCGAGTATTTCGAACTAATGTGAATACCACCAATATGAAAAAAATAGCTTTAATCTGGTGTGGCGACATACCTGGTGAAAAGTCATTGTCTGAGAGCATAGAGCGAGCCTTACGCTCCGATGGTCAACGGTGGGACATTCTGTCACCCAACGATAAAGATTTCCTGGCTCGAGCACCGCACTATGAAGGGTACGTCATCAGCGGAAGCCCCAAATCAGTTATCGAGGATGCAGAGAGCCCGTTTGTCAAGAAACTGTTCATCTTTATCCGCGAAGTATACGAGCATTCTTTATCACCAATCATTGGACTATGTTTTGGTTCTCAAGCGATTGCAGTAGCGCTTGGAGGAAAGGTTAAACGCAATCTCGGAGGGCACTTTAAACTCGGCGTTGAATCATTGACTTGGAATGCGACTGCCGACTCTTCGCGCTGGCCAGAAACCACCTTACCTGCGGTACTAGTGAAAAGTCACGGCGAGTGCGTCAGCTTATTGCCACGGGGCAGTATCCAGCTGGCTTCGTCGATAACTACAGAGAATGAGATTTTTTTGATAGACGAGCGATTCCTTGGGATCCAAGGGCATCCGGAGGCAAACAACCATTTATTGAGGCAAGGATTTATGCCCTACTACGAGTCGATGTTTGACAACGAGCAGTGGCTGGTTATCGAACGCGAGTCAAAGCAAGAGCTTCATTCACAGCCAGTGCTTGATTTGGGCCGACGTCTATTGAATAGAGGACGGCTGTAGTCGATATGTCTCTTATAACGCATGTGAGTATGCGAAAACGATTATTACTGGCATACAGTGAACAAATTTATAATTGAATAGTTATGTATAATTATATAGCATCTATACATGGATGAATTATCGTTAGATCATTTGCCTGACCTCGTTGTGTTCGCCAAGGTAGTTGATTTAGGTGGATTTACGGCCGCGTCGAAGGCTTTATCTATATCACAGGCGACTGTAAGTCGCCGTGTCGCTGGCCTTGAAGAGCATCTCGGGATCAGTTTGCTAGACCGTTCTACTAGAGTAGTATCCATCACTGATGCAGGAAACATCTTTTATCGTCACGCCAAACATATCATGGATGAGCAAAATGCGATCTCTTCGGTATTGATGGGAATGGCCGCCCGCCCATCCGGAAAACTCCGAGTTTCGGCACCAGTGGAGTTTGGTCGGATTGTTTTGACCCCCATCATTATAAAGTATCTATCGACTTACCCTGACGTAAGTCTGAAGCTCGAGTTAAATCAACACCGTATCGATCTTATAGAGCAAGGTATAGATGTCGATATACGTGTTGGTCCTCTGGAAGATTCAAATCTAGGCTTCCAAAAGCTGGGTAAAATGAAGACTCAGCTCTACGCGGCCCCAGTCTATCTAGAAAAAAATAAGCCGCCATCTACACCCGCAGAACTTTATAATCACTCGCTGTGCGCTGCGCACCTTAATGGAAAACCTATCACGTGGAGTCTGGAACGTGACGGCGAAGTTACTACAGTCAAACATTTTCCAAAAATCGAGGCGAGTGAATTCGAATTTCTTGCCGAGCTAGCATGTTATGGCTGTGGGATAGCCGAACTTCCAAAATTTATTGGCGATAATGGAGTAAAGGAGGGGCGTCTTGTTCGTATATTACCAGAATTCACTTTGGTTGATGATTGGGGTGATATCACTGCAGTTTTTCCCGCTTACCGTGGCATGATGCTGTCGCTGAAGGCTTTTCTTGATCTACTCCGGACAGAGGTTAACTTGCACTTTCCATCGACTTAAAAAATTTGATCTGTTTGTTCCTAGAGAGACCTTTGCAAAACTACTGCGCTAGGCAATACAGCGTTAAAACCAGATGTTAATTTGCAAATCAACATCTGGAGTGCCAAGCTGGCGTATTTGGCAACCGCTCCCTTGGATAGCCCGAGGGCCCGGGCATTCTTCTCGTGGCTGAGACCAACCTCAAATTTCAGTCTCAGGACATCGGTTATCTGTTTCATTGGAATCCTCTTGTTCGGCATGGCCCTCTCGCTTAAAAAGACGGGGGTTATGCCTGAATACGTTAAAGAATTCCAGCACGGCACGAAGGGTTCCGGGGAACATGACCGGTGTTTCCGGGAATGTGACCGTCGATTCCGGGCAAAGCCCAAAATCGGTCATGTTGACGCGGAATGGCCGGTCATTTTCTTCCGGAATGAGACCTTTGCGATAAAACTTCCGTAATTTGATAAAATTAGCACTCCCAAACCCTTCGGTCTTTTGCCATGAGTTCATTCTTCAAAGAAACCCTCAAGTCGCGTTTATACCAAAATAAAGACAAGTACCCGCTGCTTAAACTCAATGATCTACTTGACTGGCGGCGCATCGGCGATCAACTTCACGCGGCAAAGTCCAAAGCGCGTGGCGACCGCCGCGGTAAGGTCGGTTATGACCCGCTAAAGATGTTTAAAGCGATTCTCCTGGGACAATGGCATAGCTTAAGCGATCCCGAGCTGGAGCATGCGCTGGCGGTACGTGCAGACTTTCTGGTATTTTGTGATTTTGATGATATGGAATTACCGGATCACTCCACCCTGTGCCGTTTTCGGCACTGGCTAATGGAGGGAGATCGATTAAAAAGTTTACTGGATGAGGTTAACCGCCAGCTAAGTGCACAGCAGCTGAAAATCAACCGTGCGAATGTAGCGGTGGTCGATGCCAGTATCATCGAATCGCGCGGTGTTCCTAAGCGCAAAGCGCTGGAAATTGATCAAGATAACGAGGTGCAATCCATCCCCTTGAGCAAAGATGGTGATGCTCGGTGGGTCAAGAAGGCGGGTCGTTTTTATCTGGGCTATAAGCTCCACGCCAGCAGTGATGAGGAAGGGTATATAGAGACGGTGCATGTGACGGCAGCCAATGCGCATGAGAGTCGGCACTTGGTACCGTTGCTGGATGAGGCAACGCCAGGCACGCAGGTATTGGCCGACAAGGGATATGCCAGTGCGGCGAACCGGGATGAGTTGGCTGACCGAGGATTAGGTGATGGTATCATGCATAAGGCGGTGAGAGGCAAGCCACTCACGACGGCGCAACAACAAGCGAATCGAGCGATTAAAGCAAAGCGCTGGGTGATTGAACAGAGCTTTGGCACCTTAAAACGGCGCTTCCGGTTCTGCAAAGCCAACTACTTTGGGCAGGAAAAGGTGTTGGGGCAGAGTTACCTGAAAGCGATGTGTCTGAACTTACTCAAGGCCAGCAATAAGGTGTGTTATGCCTGAGGTTTTGCAGGTGAAACCCGTCCGGAATTCGGATATTCAACGGGATTGAGCGTGCTTCTGTCCAAAAAGGCCCGAAATTTGATGCTTTCATGGAAATAGCAGGTATTTCTCGTTTATCGCAAAGGTCTCAGTCTAAACATTGACATGAAAATCAACAGGTGTGATTGCGCGGACGTTTACGAATCTGATATCTCACCTTGATTAAACAAAAGCTACCCAGTATTAATAATGGACATGAGGCTAATCCAATAACAAACTACCTAAGATGAATTGACTGCAAAGTCACATCGTGACTACAGAGCCACTCCTGACTGATCGCAATGCCCTTATTGAGGATGTGCTCAGCATAGCCCTGAAAATCGATTGAATAGGATGCGACTTGGCTGCGCAGATCTGGCCGCGCTGCCAACTGCTTTGCAAATCGCTCCGTCAGACTGTCTTTTTTCTGCATAGCTTCAAAAGCAGGCACGATGGCGTGTGTTGCAAAAGGACTGTCAATGATAATACCAATGCCTGATGGATCCGGATCAGTGAAATAGTAAACTGGCATACCTTTGAGGGCGGCCTTTAGGCAAGTCTTCATCGCACGTGCCGATTGATCATGACCACGATAAACCAGCAGGACTTTGCCCATATCCGGAAAGCAAAAAGAGTGGGCAAAAATGTAGGCTTCGAGGTTTTCGATCACCATAATACTGGTGTAATGTTCGATCTGAATATCTTGGTAATCGATGCAGTATTCAACTTCCGGCAATGCCTCAATAGTGCCCTGCCTAAGAACCAAGGGAGCATTCAGTGCACTGCAGTAGATTCGAGTGCTGCGGGCAGCAGCGGTTGACCATTTTTCATTCTTAACGCGCTTGGACACCTCAGTTCGATTGCCGGAAAGGCTCTCCTTCGTCAGATCAAAGCCTACCTGCGCAATAATCAGGGAGCGCCATTTTTTTAGATCCTGCCGGGTTAGATGTAACCACTTTCCTTCACAACGGCCAATGCCATAGCTGTCATGCAATTCCTGCCACTGTGCGGATAACCGTATTTTAGAGGTATTTTTCTTCAGGACTGTGCTGATAATACTCACCTGAGCTTTAGTTAGGCTGGGCATAGAATAACATCCCGTGCGTGATAATTTGCCGTAAACACGGGATCAAACTCACCCGGATAATCTAATGTAAAGAGCGCTTGCTCTGCTTCGCTCATGGCGTTAAAAGTTGTTATCAGAGCGTAGAGCCAGAGCATGAGGTCGGTATCCTTCGGGGCCAGTAAAAAACTATCAATCCCACTTATGGTGCGACCATCAGAAAGGCAGGCTAAGAAAACCTCGCGGATCGCTTCTTGAATCTCTCCCCACTGTAGTTGTTCGGTGACCTGCTCATCCAGGGAGGTCGTGATACGCGTAAATTCCTGTCGTTCATCCGGTGGTGGCTCATTACGCAATCCGCCAATAATATCACTAAACTCGATCTCCATATTCTGGTTGCTAATGTCCACCATACCCATAACCGGTATAGGATAGGCGACGTGACAGATACCAGGGATATCCAGTCTTTGCGTATAATCTTCTGGCTCAAAACTTGGGTTTAGCGCGTAATGATCAACCATCTGGCTCACCATTCTTGCCCGGGCAGCCAGCTGATTCAGTTTAAACATCATCCTGTTCAAGCGGTGAATGGCATCGCTTAAATCGCGTCGACACGAATCAATCGCGTCTGGTAGTCGGACGTGCAACAGTTTGCGCATTTCACTATCGCGACTACTCAGTTTGTGCATGGTTTCCAGATCAATCAATTCCAATGATTTCAAAATCCGCTGGACTTTGTTGAGCGCGTTTTTATTGAGCGCAATTTTCCCGCTGAGCAAGGACACTGAACCAAAATCACTGTCAATCTGTCGCCAGATATCACGCGCCTGATCCGTCAAGCTATCGCATAGCTCAACCACATTGCTATCGAGGTCATTAAGGTATTTGGCACTATCCGCATTAGCCCCAGCATTTTTGGCCTTATTGTACGCTTCAGCCAAGAACAATATCCCGTCCACCGCCTCGCCAATATCGACGTTTACCATTTTCAGCCGGATGGTTTTTAGGCTGTAGTCCATCAGATTTTTAACGGTGCTATTGAGCCGGACAACGCCCCCATGGCTTTCATCGCGTATCGCCAGCCGGAGCCGAATTAACTCTTCAATCGCCTTGGTGGTATCCATCCGTTCCGGAATCTGATTATTACCAGATTCATAGGCCAGCGTAATTATCTCGGCATGCTTAGCTAATGCCCTGAGAACTTTGATACCGGCGTTAGTTGAGTTCATAACGACAGGTCCCGCTGTTCAGTCGACGCTTCAACCGACGACTCATCCGCAATGGTTTCATGGGTATGGACGAACTCAAGGACTTCATAAAGATAACCCCACTTGCCGGTGGCGGTATAGACGCTACTGGTGGGTGAGTGTCGCACCAAATAGCCCTGTTCAACCAAGCCGTTAATCACGTGATTAAGCTGATCTTTGGCAGCATCGCGTTTGGTCGCAAATAAGCCACTACGGACAATGATCGACAGATCATCAATCAAGGCCGGAGAAACCTCCAGCACACTCAACAGTTCGCCATGACGAACGACATCACCAGGCTGTAAGCTGGCATCTCGCTGCAATGCAGACATCACCAATTTAAGCCAACGGCAGAGTGGCTCCAGGGTATTAATGGTCTCTCGAAACTGCCGCCGAACATCCGCCCGGCGTTCATTCGCATGGATGCTCGCGTAAGCGCAATAATAGGTGCTCTTGTCATCCGTGGTTTTTAGTCGACGGCCAATTCTCTGCAGGAAGGAATCAACACCCTGACGATAAGCATCCTTCGACAAATACTCATAGGATGTATTATCACTAAACTCGCAAATAAAGCGCCCGGCCAGTAATTGCTCAACAATAATGGTTAACTGATCTACCTCGCTCATCCAGCCACCTCCGCAGTATTCTGTCGGCGCATTTTCTCGGCCATAATGGCTGCCAACTTATCTTCTGGTAGCACCAGATCAGTAATGCCGATATCTTTTTTAACGATATGATGCTCTTTAAAGTGCTGCAAAAGCAAAGGATCAGTGGTCGGAAATCCACCCACCATGACGATGTTGTACTGATCCAGCATCACAAACAGCTTGGTGATGTTTTCAGCCGCCAATGTTCCCAGCTCATCCATGGGCCAATGAATTTTTACGCTATCATCCCGGCATAGCATGCGCGTGATGCCGGCAAAAATAGAACAAAGAATCAGGTAGCTTAGGCCTGTTGAAGAAACATTTTCTAAATCTGCATTGCGCGTAACACTCACTTGTCGACCATTTTCACGCAACGAGATTTCCAGATCAAAAACAGCCTCGATACCCTTATGAGTGTGCGACTGGTGTAAAATATCACTCACGCGAATTAACTGACCATCCACTTCTTTGGGCGGCAAATCTCCGGCACTATTTTCCTTCCATTCCTGCCAGAGATGATAAAATTCCTCCAGCACAGGCCAGTAATCCTGGCTATCAATTCGACTAATGAGCGCCACCTGGATATCACTAATGGCATCAAAATGCATGGTCGAACAGATCGCGTTGGAAATCTGTCGCGACTGATTCTTGATGGCGCCAGATACGCCCTTCAATCGAATATAAAAATCCGTGAGCTGTCCGGCTATCGTTTCAACAAAAGCAGCAGAACCTTCACGCAGCTGCGGCAGATGGACGCTCATGAGCTCTCTTAGCGCCAGGGTCAGATTCATGTTCAGCGCGTCGATATCGTCAGGATCGCGCAACTTATCTATCTCTCGCTTGCGCAGCAGGCTCCAAGCTTGCACGATTTCATTATCGTCGCCACTCTTGCAGATGATGCCCTCAGCACGGCGAATACCTTCTATAATGCCGCCGCGCAACAACTGCTGCTCATCCAAAATGGCTTTGCAATCGGCAATCAACATCACCAGGCTGCGCGATAGCTCGATGGTAATCTGGCTTATTGGGGGTGGCATTTTTGTTAACATGTCTTTGCAATCGATCAGATCAGCGCGCAGATCACGCTTAATCGACTCAATCTTTGTACGCTCAGCGGCCTTTTCATCACGCTGATGACGATAGGCATTTTTGGTCTGGGTTAATGTTGATTCTGCGGCATTCAGTGCATCCGCAGCCAACTCCATCCGCTCAGTGTAAACGGCTTTTTGCGACCATTTATCCGCAAGCCATTCATTGTATCGTGTCACCGCTGATTTGTAGCTCAACGCCAGTCGCAGCCTTTCCTTCGCCTGGCTAATATTGGCCTTTACCTTGGCCAGCACAGATTCATCCAGCCCACGCTCAGAGCAAAGCGCCGCCAGGTCAGACGCTAAGTTACTCAACGCCAGCTTGTGATTTTTGTTTTCATCCGCTAGCGCGTCTTCATTTTGATCGATGTCCTGCTGGATTCTGGTCTCCTCCAGCTTAGCAATGCCCATCGCTTCATTGTAAGCGGACTCATATCGTTCCTCGGCCGCTTTGATTTCACCATTGAGATCTTTTATGGCCTGATTTTTTTCGCTTTCCAATCGCGACAGCTTAGCCCTGGCCGCCAGTTTTCTTTCATCAGCCGCCTCTTCATTGCGCAGCTTTACTGAGCGCACCGCGTCAACAGCAGCACGCTGGCGTTGCGCGGCCTGCGTGACTAATCGTTCCACCTCATCGAGCGCCAATTTTGATCGCTGGAGATCATCTGCGGCCTGTTTGAGCTTGTTTTGACAATCACCCTCATGCTTCTCCGCAAGATCGAGCTGGTCTTCTTGCTGCTGCAAAAGGTCTTCTTGGTGTTCTAACGAAGAGGCCCAGGCGGGTTTCTCCAGCTTATACAGATCCAAAGACCAGCCCAACAAGGTGCGATCGGCACCGCTGTCTGCCAAATAGATCGGCGACAGGTCTTTGCGCTCAAGCAATTCTGGACGCATTAATCGACCGATTGAATCGTGCCAAGTGGGATCTTTTTCTCTGAGCTCTGACAGCAGCGACCCGGTCTCAGGACAGCAAAGCTTTAATAGCCGCTCCCGCTCTTGTGCTTCGCGCTCTCTGGCACGCCTCGACTTAGCCAGCTGCATATCAGCCGCATTTGCGACACTGCGTAATTTCTCAACTTCTGACAAGCTGGTCTCGCGCCTTGTCGCAGCAACCAGATGATTTTCGGCTGCTAACTCTCTTGCGTCCTCCGCCTCACGAAGGTCTAACTTTTCCTCCTCGGTGGGCAAGGCATTATTGGCTTGTAAGCGAGTCGCTTCAATTTGTTGGGTTTGAGCATCCAGCGCTTCCTGGCGCTCATGGCGAATCGATTCTTTTTCTGCGCTCACTTTCTTGGCGAGGCTCAGCTCTTTTGCCTGCCACTGCGCAACGGACTCGGCGAGCGCTTTATTGAGCGCCGCGATACCCTCTCTAATCTCCTGACAGGACTGGTTGTGGCGCTCAATCTCTTTATATTTACGCTCTTTAAACTGCGCACTGATATCCTTTACTTTTACCTCTAGCGCATCAAGGCGTTCCTGCTCATCGTCTAATGCCCGCTGATATCTTTCCCGTGACTGGTATTCCTGGACTTTAACCGCAATGGCAACATCCTGGTTTTCCCACTCCCCCTTCTCATCAAACAGTCGCTGTAATTGATTAACGGAGAATTCATGGTCACTTTGCGCTTTAGTCAATATGCTGCTTAGCTCAAACTCTGACGACGTCCACTGCGCTTTCATTATTTCCATTTCTTCATTTAGCGCGGACCATTGAGCTTCGGTCTGGGTGATTTTTTGAGAGAGGATCACTTCTGATTGCTTTAGCTCCGCCGACAAAACATCTTGCTGCTTTGCGTTTTGCGCGTAAGACTCCCCCTTGGAAACAACATCTTCAAAGAAGTCGGTATGGAGCTCTAAATCCCGAAGGATAGCCAGCCCAGCCATCTCTTCTCGAACATTTTTGTGCAGCTGGATCTGCGGCAGAGCAATACCGTCCTCGCGCATAATATCGGCCAGCATCTCTTTAATGCGGTCCATATCCCCACTACGTCCAAGAATGGCGTTGGCCATTTTATCAATATACCGCATACCGCCAACACTGCCGGCGATGGAGTACATAGCCACCAACGGCGTCAATTCCTTGCTCTGGCCGGATCGATTGATCAACCCGCGATCACCCTGAATAACCGCTCGGTAATCCGTTACATTTTCAAGCTGTTTGCTGTGCTCGAGCTGCAACATGGACCAATGACGGCCAAGGCTTTTGCCATCAACATAGACCCGATCACCATTTCGCGGCTCGCTGAAATACTCGACGTTGAAGGGCTCACCCAGAAACCGATAAGCTGGCTTATCACCAGAGCTATGACGAAACACCACGGCGCAGGTTAAGCCGCGCTGAGTACGATATTCAAAAATAATTAAACTGGTGGGTCGCGGCAAGTAATAATCCACAAAGGTTTTGCGCTTACCAACCTTTTGGACGACCTGGCCAGGGGAGGCGCCATAGAAAAAAGGCACCAGCTTGAGCAGAGTGGTTTTGCCCGCTCCGTTGGTTCCGCTAAGATTAGCGTGCTCAGCAACCTTAACCTCCATTAATTTATCCGGAATATGCGCATCCAGACATATAATTCTCTCCAATCCGCTCATCGGGTTTCGACTCCATGTGCAATTCGTTACTTAATCGCGAGTAATTATAAGCGGCGTAACTGGCTGCGTATAATAAACTCGTATTGCATTATGCAGTGCAAATTAACACCTTCCGTTATCCCGTGTCTGATTATCTCTTTTACACACCCTTTTCTGGGTGGTTGGTTTTACCGGAATCGGTGGCCGCTATCAAATGGAATGGGTGGCAGGCACTGGATAAAATATAAGGAAATTGCGAATTGTACTAGCTAGCAAAATTAATTATTGACCGTTAGAACAAATGCAGATGGAAAATAAGCGCTCGGACCAAAGTTGCCATGCAGCAATACTTTCTTCCCAGTAATCATGACGATTATATGTTGCCATCACGCCTTCCATTTGGTGGTTTAGAATCTTTTCAACAACATGGGGTGCTACACCCAATTCGTTCATTTTGGTCGCGACTGTACGCCGCAGATCATGTGGAGTCCACTTGGCTATTCCAAAATCATCTTGGCCGCGGGCCACGGCTCTGGTAATAACTCGCTCTGTGATCGGTAAGTCAGGCTTTTGCGGAGAAGACAGAACCCATTCTGAACCAAAAGAGAGTTCTCTTAGCCCCACAAAGAGTTCTAGCGCACAATCCGATAACCAGACTCTATGTTCTCGACCATTTTTTGCATTTTCTGCAGGAATTTTCCATAATCTTTCCGCAAATGATATGTCTCTCCAATTCGCCTTATTTATTTCGCCCCGACGTTGTCCCGTCAATAATAACAATTTGATGGCCAGTGAAATAGGCTTACTAGCTACAGCAGTATCAAGCTGATGCCACACAACAGCTATTTCATTATCATTTAAATATCGATCCCTTGACTTTTGTTCTCCGCCAACATTCTTCTTACTCATGCCTGCGCAGGGACTGAATTCCATATAACCATGCTCCACCCCGTACTGAAATATTTGCTTTATAAGCGTTAACGTTTCATTTGCCTGAGTGGGCGACCCGCGATCGACAATTGGTTGCAATACCTCTCGGCTTATAATTCTGCGGTTTAATGAATCCAATGTTAATTGCCCAATTTGAGGAATCACGTCAACCTTAATTGTCCTCTCGGGCGTATCCGGTCTCCTTCGATGGCGGTAAGCATAATTATTCAGCCACTCCAGGCACAAGTCTTCTACCGTATCAGCCTGCCGCCTTATAGCCTCCAATTCCCGCCAATGCGCAATTGGATTGATGTTCCTATCTAAAAGCTGTCTCGCTTCCCTGTGCCTTTCGCGCGCTTCAGCTAATGACGTATCAGGATAGTTACCATACCTAGCCCTACAGGCTGCACCGTCAAATCGATACCTGTACTGAAAAGTGATTTTGCCTTTGGGAGAAACACGAATACTCAAGCCGTCACGGTCAGCTTTCTCATAAACTTTACCAGTAATATGTATTTTTCTTAGGAAGGTATCGGTCAGGGCCATTTTAAAATTTGGTACACAGTTTGGTACACAATTATCGTGGTAACCCCCGAATAGTAGCGCACTGCTATGAAACAATCAATTTTATATTTATCAGTATAATCAATGCGTTATAATTTTTTTTAGAAGCATTACGGAACACTAAAAACAAACGCTTTACTTCATTCGGGACGAGGGGGTCGGAGGTTCAAATCCTCTCACTCCGACCAATCAAGTACAAACTACGCTCTTACAGCGATCCCCTGAAGCACTAAGCCTATTCTGAGCAATTAGTTACCCAATAACAGAAGAACCTAACTCGCTGCACCTAACCAATGAATCTGACAGCCATAAAAAAGCCCAGACATCGCTGGGCTTTCAAAATAGGCGTTTATGACTTATTTTATTTTGGCTTCTTTATAAAGCACATGTTTACGAACCACTGGATCATATTTTTTGATTTCCATCTTATCAGGCATGTTACGCTTATTCTTGGTAGTGGTATAAAAATGCCCAGTACCTTCAGATGAAACCAATTTAATTTTTTCGCGCATCTTTTAATTCCTTATGCTTTGCGAGCACGAATATCGGACAATACTTTCTCGATACCCTGCTTATCAATAATTCTCATACCTTTAGAAGACACTCGCAGCTTGACGAATCGCTTCTCTGATTCAACCCAAAATCGATGCATATGAAGGTTTGGCAAAAACCGACGGCGCGTCTTATTGTGTGCATGTGATACGTTATTTCCAGTTACCGGACGCTTTCCGGTAACCTGACATACTTTAGACATTGTTACGTCCTTAACTTAATTAAATCTTTTAATACGTCGCCTAATGTTCACCGGGCAACCGCAAAGGGGACGCATTTATACCAGAACAACCAATGCTTGACAAGCCATACCTAGACTTTTTCAAGTCGTGAACAGTGTTGCTCCTACAGCAGTATTACGATTCATATCAACCCACGCTCAGCGAAGGAAATAACCTCCGCATCCCCAACTACCATATGATCAAGTACTCGCACATCCACCAGCTCTAGCGCCGACTGTATGCGCTGCGTGATTGTTTGATCCGCCCCGCTCGGCTCCGCCACTCCTGAGGGGTGATTGTGCGCCAAAATGACTGCAGCCGCGTTGTGCTTTAATGCGGTCTTTACCAACTCGCGGGGATAAACGCTAGCACCGTCCACAGTACCAAAGAAGTGGGTATGGAAATGGATCAATCGATGCTGACTATCCAGATAAAGGCACGCAAATACTTCCTGCTGGTAGGCGCGCATGGTGACGGATAGAAATTCCCTAGTTGCATCGGGGCTGGTGATTTCGATGCCGTTCTGCATACGTTCAGCCAAATGACGGCGAGCCATTTCCAGGGTCGCTTGCAATTGCGCATACTTGGCTAACCCCAAACCAGGTTGCGCGGAAAAGCTTTGAAAATCAGCCTCTAAAATCCCTCTTAGACCGCCAAAAGATAGTAATAAACGTCGAGCTAAGTCAACCGCTGTTAGCCCTGGCATGCCAGTACGGAGAAAAATAGCAAGCAACTCCGCATCTGAGAGGGCCGCTGCACCAGCCTTGATTAATTTTTCCCGGGGCCTCTCGGCTTCTGGCCATTCCCTAATTGCCATAGTCACATCCTTGTCATAGTGATTATCTTATTTAACCTGTTTATTATTTAACCTTTGCTGAATAGTTATCCTTTCTCTGCATTCAAGCTCCGCTTGGCGACCTTGAAAAAGCCGATAATGCATTGCCGGGCCTGTTATCCAATCTAAAGCAATGGTATCTTAATCCATTCATTCAATAACATCATAATTTCTCGATGCATCGTCTCACTAACAAACAGGTTTTACTCGGCATTACTGGCGGTATTGCCGCCTACAAAAGCGCAGAACTCTCACGTCTCCTGATAGAAGCTGGCGCGACTGTTCGCGTAGTAATGACGCAGGCTGCACAAGAGTTTATTACACCCTTAACGATGCAAGCGCTAACCGGGAATCCGGTTCACACCAAGCTGCTTGACCCCAGTACTGAAGCGGGCATGGGACATATCGAACTGGCCCGCTGGGCGGATATTATTTTGATCGCCCCCGCCAGTGCAAATTTTATGGCGCGACTTGCACAGGGACGAGGTGATGATCTATTAACCACCCTGTGCTTAGCATCGAGCGCGCCTATTGCCATAGCACCAGCTATGAATCAAGCAATGTGGCAAGATGCCAACACTCAACGCAACCTAAAGACACTGCAGGATGACGGCAAAATTATCATGGGGCCTGCACACGGAGCGCAAGCTTGTGGTGATATTGGCCCCGGAAGGATGTTGGAACCTGCTGAGCTACTAACACTAACCGCCAATCAATTTGAACAACATGCATTGAGCGGCAAACACCTGGTGATCACCGCAGGGCCGACACGCGAGGCGATCGACCCGGTTCGATACATTACTAATAATAGCTCTGGAAAAATGGGTTATGCGCTCGCCGAAGCCGCCATTGAGGCTGGCGCGAAAGTAACGCTGATCAGTGGGCCAGTCTCGCTGTCACCACCACCAAGAGTAACGCTAGAAGCCGTTGTTAGTGCGCAGCAAATGTATGAGTCAGCACTGCGCTTGGCTCCGACCTGTGACATCTTTATTGCATCAGCGGCGGTAGCCGATTATAGCCCATTGAGTGTAGCGCCTCAGAAAATAAAAAGTGCTCCTGACATGATGCGGATTGCGCTGAAGCGAACATTGGATATTGTAGCAGCGGTAGCCGCGTTGCCGGACAAACCCTATACAGTGGGGTTTGCCGCAGAAACCCAGGATTTGATGAGCTATGCTCAAAATAAATTGAAAAACAAGAAGCTTGATATGATTGTGGCGAACGATGTTTCTGCCAAGGGTATCGGCTTTGACAGCGATGATAACGCCGTCACGCTAATTTGGCCGGAACGTAGCATCAACCTCGAACAAGCCTCCAAACGCCAAATTGCGCGTCAAATAATTACTGCTATTTCTCAACAAACCAACTCCACAAAAAAAATCAACTATGCAAAAACTTCAGGTTAAAATTCTCGACCCCCGTATTGGCAATGAAATACCCCTACCAGAATATGCAACGCGAGGCTCCGCCGGACTCGACTTACGCGCCTGCATTGATCAGGACATGGTGCTCGCACCAGGGCAAACGCTATTAGTTCCGACCGGACTGGCAATCTACCTGCAAAACCCGCAGCACGCAGCCATGCTACTACCTCGATCCGGCCTCGGGCATAAACATGGCATCGTATTGGGCAATTTGGTAGGTTTAATCGATTCGGATTATCAAGGACAATTAATGGTTTCTTGTTGGAATCGTGGAGAAGCAAGCTACACTATAAAGGTTGGCGAACGCATCGCCCAAATGATCATTGTCCCGGTTATCCAAGCTCAATTTGAAGTGGTAGAAGAATTTATTTCTACTGAGCGAGCTGATGGCGGCTTCGGCCATACTGGCGGGCACTAATTTATTAGCATATCGACTATGCACAAACAGCTTTAGGGTAGGGGGATAACTTGTCAAAAACAAAAACTGCGGCATCACCCAACGACGCCCGCAAGGCGATTGAGCCCGATCAGAGCTTATTCAAGTTTAGTTTGTTTAGCTTGCTTGGCTCGGTAGCTGCGCTCGCCGTTACTGCCTTTTTACTATTTACGCTGGTTATTAATGGCAGCAATAAGCAACTTACCGCCACTTTTTTTCAATCCTATGCACAAACCTATACGAATTATTTCAATCAGAAGCTTGCGCAGCTGCAAAATCAGTTGGCGCACATCTCGACGCAAACAGAGCTCGCAAAAGTATTACAGCAACAGAACCTTCAGGCAATTGTCGATGCCGAAAAAGTTATTACGGATAATATTCCTGACCTCATTAAAGTCAAGCTGCTACCCTATAGCGGCGCCAGCCTAAACCGCGAAAAATATCAACTGAGCTTTCGGGAAGTGGACATGGTTAACCGGGCCGAACAGGGTGATGAGGTCTCGGCGGAGTCTCACTCCTATGAAGGCGAGACAGTAATTCGCATGGTGCAAGCGGTTAAAACCCTTAAAAAAGATACGATCGCAGGCGTAATACTGGCTACTTTTCATCTGAATTCGCTCCAAAATCAATTAAATAACTTTGATGCCAGCAACGGCGCTATGCGCTTGGAGCAAGTTTTTCGCGGCAGCGAACCACAAACACTGATTCACCTCGGCGCTAGCTTTAACCCCAATGAGCCCATTCTTGACCTAAAGCTTGATGCTCCCCACCTGCGCGTGCAGTTTCAACCTTCTACAAAATTGGCACAAGCCAATAGTCTTTCCAATCTCTCCTTCTGGCTACCTCTGGCTTTTGCTTTGATTGGCGTATCGCTAAGCATCCTTTTCTCATATTTAAAACTCAGAAAAAGTGTCCGCAGTGACGCCATTAGTTTGATTAATTATTCTCGCGCCCTCATCAATGGCGAAGAAGAAGCCGCACCCAAATTTTCTCTGAGCCTGTTCCACAGTATGGCTCGTACGCTAGCAAATACTGAGCACGACAAAGCACTCGACAATGAAATCGCTAAGCCCATGACGGCTGAAAATTTTGCTGACTCTCGGGCTCAGGTACCGGCTGGTGCTATGGAAGTCGATGAACTGCTGGATGCCGAATTGGAAGATGAAGATATTCTCGATCTTGATTTAGATACTTTGGTAAACCCTTCTACGGTCAAAAATGACATCACTTTAAGCGAGGAGAGCGAGACTGATAATCAACCCGCCATTTCCCCACGAGAAATTTCCGCCAGTATATTTCGCGCCTACGACATTCGTGGCATCGTTGATGAAACTTTAGATACCGATGTCGCCTACCGACTAGGCCAAGCGGTGGGAACCGTGGCGAAAATCAAAGGCAATGACTCTGTCGTAGTCGGCGCTGACGGGCGTTTATCGAGCCCAGAATTATGCGCCGCGTTGGTCCGAGGACTGCGCGATAGTGGTAGCGATGTAGTTAATATTGGAACCGTACCCACTCCCATGGTTTACTTCGCGACCAATATCACTGAAGCTAAATCGGGCATCATGATTACTGGCAGCCACAATCCGTCAAATTACAACGGCTTTAAAATTGTAGTCGATGGCAACACCTTGGCAGGCCAAGAAATTCAATCTCTGCGCCAGATGATCGAGAGAAATCAGTTTAACTCTGGTAACGGAGCCTTGGATGATTTGGATATCCTGGGCAATTATATCGAACAAATCACCAGCGATATCGCAATTGGCAAGCCGCTAAAGGTCGTACTCGACTGTGGTAATGGTGTTGCTGGCGTAGTTGCGCCAAAACTGATCGAGGCATTGGGCTGTGAAGTGATTCCCCTTTACTGCGAAATAGACGGTCGATTTCCGAACCATCATCCTGATCCCGGCAAACCAGAAAACCTCAAGGATTTAATCGACACCGTGTTAGCGCAGCAGGCTGATATTGGCTTGGCCTTTGACGGTGATGGTGATCGCCTAGGGGTGGTCACTAATCGCGGTAATATCATCTGGCCAGATCGATTAATGATGCTATTTGCCAAAGACGTCGCCTCGCGCAATCCCGGCGCCGATATCATTTTCGACGTTAAATGTTCCCGACGTTTAGCAGGCTTGATTAGTAATTACGGCGGCCGCCCCATCATGTGGAAAACGGGACATTCTCTGATCAAGGCCAAAATGCGAGAAACCGGAGCCTTGCTTGCGGGCGAAATGAGCGGCCACATATTTTTTAAAGAACGCTGGTTTGGGTTTGACGATGGTATCTACAGCGCAGCCCGACTATTGGAAATTCTTGGGCTCGATGAAAGAGACGCTGACACCCTTTTTGAGGCATTTCCAGACGATATCAGCACGCCGGAAATTAATATTAAAGTGACGGACGCAAGCAAATTCGATATCGTATCTCAACTACAACAGGAAGCGAATTTTGCTGACGCCGAAGTAATAACTATTGACGGCATCCGCGCCGACTTTGACAATGGCTGGGGCTTGGTGCGAGCCTCCAACACCACGCCTGTTTTGGTGCTGCGTTTCGGTGCTGACGACGAGGCGGCCTTGGCGCAGATACAAAGCAGATTTAAACAAGCATTACTCGCCGTGGCTCCTGACCTCAAGATTCCTTTTTAACATAGACTTACGAGAAATATCGGCCATATGACTTTGGCTGACTTTGAATTAAGGTAAAAATGTCTGACCCTAATGAATTACAACTAATCCCCAGAGTTCTCCTGGAAGCGCTACCCTATATTCAGCGCTTTAGTGGCAAAACTATCGTGATCAAATACGGTGGCAACGCCATGATCGATAAAGAACTCAAAAACAGCTTTGCCCGAGATATTGTTCTGCTCAAACATGTCGGCATCAATCCTGTTGTGGTGCATGGTGGCGGACCTCAAATTGGCTCCTATTTACAAAAGCTCAATATCGAATCACATTTTTTCGATGGCATGCGCGTCACCGATAGTGAAACCATGGATGTGGTGGAGATGGTGTTAGGCGGTCTCGTCAATAAAGAAATTGTTAATCTGATGAATCAGAACGGCGGCAAAGCTGTGGGGCTAACCGGTAAAGACGGCCATTTTATTAAGGCCAGAAAACTGCAAGTAACTCGTAAAGCCCCCGAAATGGAGGCCTCTGAAATAGTGGATATCGGACATGTCGGAGAAGTCACCTGTATTAATTCGAGTGTAGTGGATATGTTGGTAAACAGTGATTTCATTCCTGTCATCGCACCGATTGGCGTCGGGGAAGATGGCGTTTCCTACAACATCAATGCTGATCTAGTGGCTGGCAAAGTTGCCGAGCAGCTTAAAGCTGAAAAATTAATTTTACTGACAAACACCGCAGGGCTACTGGATAAATCGGGTAAAGTGTTGACAGGGCTAGATCCCGAGCAAGTTAAAACACTCATTGCTGACGGCACTATTTACGGCGGTATGTTGCCTAAAATACGTTGTGCTCTGGACGCAGTAGCTGGCGGAGTCACCAGTAGTCACATTATCGATGGCCGTGTTCCTCACGCGACTTTATTGGAAATTCTTACCGACAAGGGTATTGGCACTCTC
>Ga0070727_10000769_pt1 | contig 37047 bp, 36 predicted proteins | sample tdAd472_FD_66722 | JGI IMG/M metagenome (GOLD analysis project Ga0070727, IMG submission 66722) | Marine sediment microbial communities from the Atlantic coast under amendment with organic carbon and nitrate - tdAd47.2 | ecosystem: Environmental > Aquatic > Marine > Coastal > Sediment | place... | reverse complement strand
GGATGTTGGGGTGGCATATATGATCAGTAAGGAATAGCGCCAAGGCGCGCTATTCCAGAAGTTCGGCCGAAGGCAACGGCGCAGCAAGCGTAGCGAGCGAGTACGGTAAATCTGGCCCCCGCTCGACCTGATAAGAGCGATAAAATGACACCAAAACTATCTGCCCTGTTACCCGCCGAAATCTCCTTGGGTCATCAATAGGTAAACATCTATAAATCAGCTTATGAATGCTCGTGACGTTTATGGTACGATTTTATTTTCAAAATGTTCTGTAAAACTCTGTCACACTTTTATCTTCGCATCATTTTGATAAGACAGATATAATCGGTACCCATGAGTACTTCACAGCATATACTTGTCGTAGATGACAATAAAGAAATTCGAGATTTGGTCTCACGTTTTCTGACCAAAGATGGTTATCGTGTTTCAACAGCTGGTGACGGTCGGGAAATGAAGAAGATTATATCAGATGCCCGCATTGACTTGATCTTGTTGGACCTGATGTTGCCGGGTGATGACGGTTTGACCCTTTGTCGTGATATTAGGGCGGATTCCAATATTCCGATTATTATGTTGACCGCCAAAGGCGAAGAAATTGATCGGGTTATTGGTTTAGAAATGGGGGCAGATGATTATGTTCCCAAACCTTTTGGCACCCGCGAATTGCTTGCTCGTATCAAAGCTGTTTTGAGACGTTATCACGACGTCGGTATTCCCGCTGTATCTACTGATGCGCCCATCAATTATTTGTTTGATGACTGGAAGCTTGATACGTCAAAGAGAGAGCTTATTTCGATAGATGAAGTTGTGGTTCCCTTAAGTACAGGGGAGTTTACTTTGCTGATGGCCTTGGTGGAACGTCCACAACGAGTCCTTAACAGAGATCAGCTTCTGGATATTGCAAGGGGCAGAGCATCTGTCGCCTTTGATCGGAGCATTGATACACAAGTCAGCCGATTACGCCGTAAAATCGAAAAAGACCCCAAAGCTCCGGAACTCATTAAAACGGTTTGGGGTGGGGGCTATGTTTTCACGCCGGAAGTCACAAAAGAATGAGAAGATTCCTGCCTAAAACGCTGACGACACAAACCATTTGGGTGCTGCTGATTGGCCTCAGTGTTTCACACTTTTTGAGTATGGTGATTTATTCGGGGGATCGTACGGAATCACTTTCCATGCTTGGTGGACGCAACATGGCACAACGTATTGCCAGTGTTTCCCACGTCATTATTGAAACACCGCCTGAATGGCGAGGCCGCATTGTTGCGGCATTAAATGAACCAACGTTTCGGGTGTCTATAAGTCCTGAAAGCACATTGGTTAATGTGCAAAACGATGGTGAGCAGCTAACGCTGTTAAAACAATTCCTTCGTTTTAAAATTGGTTTACCGACCAATACGCCCTTGGCTGTACAATTATTTGAAACGCCACATGATGGTGGTTTTCTCGGGCAATTTCACCCCAATCAATGGATGCATATGCAAATGATGAGCGAAATGCACGGTATTTCTGCCCATCAATCCTTACGGGTATCTTTTACCTTACCTGATGGTAAGTGGTTAAATTTCGCAACCGATATTCCAGAAAGCAATCCGTTCTGGTCACCAACCTCCATCATGTCGCTTATTTCTATGGCTGTTGCTGTTATTGTTTTGTCGATTTGGGTTGTTCGACGGTTAACAGTTCCATTACGCACCTTTGCACAAGCGGCGAGAAGGTTGGGGAAGGATGTTAAAGCTGACCCGATGATCGTATCCGGGCCCCTGGAAGTGCAGGAAGCAGCCAGAGCCTTCAACGAAATGCAGGATCGTCTTCAGCGAATGATAGAAAACCGCACCCAAATGTTGGCTGCGATCTCTCATGATTTGCGCACGCCAATTACATTAATGCGCCTTCGCTCAGAATTAGTGGAGGATGAAACAGATCGTCAAAAGATGTTGGAAACTCTGGATGAAATGGAACATATGATTTCCCTGACCCTTGAGTTTGCAAAACAGGAAGCCGAAACGGAAGAACGCCGCAAAGTGGATATATCGGCCCTTGTTAGCAGCATTTGCGATGATCTGGAAGATGCAGGCAAGGAAGTGTTGTTTGACGATTGTGAGAAAATTCTGTTTGAATGCGCACCGGTCGGCATGAAACGCGTTGTTTCAAACCTGATTGAAAATGCTGTTAAATATGGAGAGGCTGCTCAAATCTCCGTCACGATGGATACTGACGCTCTGCAAATCATTGTTTGTGATAAAGGACCGGGTATTCCCGAGGATCAATTGAAGAAAGTTCTCCAGCCGTTTTATCGTTGCGAGGCATCACGTAACCGAGATACTGGAGGGGTAGGTCTTGGGTTGAGCATCGCGCAATCCATTGTGGAGGCCCATGGCGGAGAACTTATTCTGAGTAATCGAGAGGAAGGCGGGCTTGAGGCTAAGGTGATCCTTCCTCAATAATCGACCTTCCGGATTTTTTTTGTTTCAGTCTCGCTTGCCCGCAGATTTATTTTTAACCGGTTTGCCAAGATAGGTCGCGATCGCTTGGAGGTCTTCTTCGGTCATCTTGCCTGTGGTGTTGGTCACAACTTTTCCCATGGAACCGCCGAGGAAGTCACCTTTTGGTGTCATTCCCATTTGAAGGCTAAAAATGGTATCAGCATGACTCCAATTTGAGAACTCACTTCCATCTGAAATGAGTAGACTAGGTATTTTTTCACCTTCTGGGCTTTTTGGTTCACCTGCCAGTAAATTATCCCTATCCAATCCACCGAGGAAATTGCGAGATGTATGGCATTCAACGCAATGACTGGGGCCGTTTACCAGATAGGCACCCCGGTTCCACATGGTGCTTTTTGAAGGATCTGGGCTAAAGGGGCTATCGTCAAAGAACAACTCTTTCCAGACGATCATGCCCTCACGAATATTGAAGGGGAAAGGAACATCGTGATCGGGTGTCGGCTCAGCTACTGCCTCAACGGTGTTGAGGTAAGCTTTTAAATCAATCAGGTCCTGTCTTTTCATTTTTGCATATGAGGTATAAGGAAAAGCAGGAAAGTAATGTGATCCGTCTGGGGCGACCCCTTGCGTCATGGCCTCAATGAATTGCTCAGTTGTCCATGCGCCAATGCCATATTTTTCATCAGATGTAATATTGGGAGTGTAGAATGTCCCGAATGGTGTGGGTAAGGCGACACCTCCCGCCAAATGTTGCCCTTTGTTTTTCTTATCCGTATGGCAGGAAACGCAGCCCCCGATATCCATCACATATTTCCCTCGTTTTATAGCGTCTTCGTCGTTGTTGTTGGCGATCGCACTTGAAGAGCTCATAAGGGCTAAGGCTAAAAAGCCTGATGCATAAGAATGTTTGGACATGGGGGCTCCTGGTTTTGTTGCTTAGTCTTTTTTAAGGCGGAAATCTGTATGGCAGGTGGAACAAATTTTTCCTGTTTTTGCAAATTGCATCATTACTGCGCGCTTATCACCAGAGGCAGCGACTTCAGCGAGTTTATTGGTTTCTGTTTCTAAACTTTTGCTCAACTGTGTAAAACGATCCCAATCCTCCCAGATAGCAGGCAGGGCTTCAGTCGGCTTATCCAATGAGCCTTTTGGGAACAGGTCGTTAACTTTGGTGGAATGCTCTGCTATGGATTTGGCAGATGATTCAATTGCAGCCGGGTCAAATTTGACTTCGCCTTTTACCATTGCTGCAACGGATTTCATGTTCTTGCCAATGGCGCTCATTAGATCCATACGCTCTTTAACAACGCCCATTGCCCCACCGTGGGCGAATACAACTGTTGTGGCTGAAACAGTTATGACAGCACTGAGAGTTAAAACTTTAGTTTTAAAAGATTTTTTTTCATTTTAGGTCTTTCTATTTGAGGGATTACATTCCATGGGCTTTATAGCGAATACCATTCTGGCTTTGGACTTCACGAATAAAGTTAATGATATTTTCCATATCATATTGAGATACTTGAGGTTGAGCCGGCATGTTGCCGTAATTCCAGTGGTGGCTTGTGACGCCTGAAACAGCAGCACGATAAAAGGACTCATCACCGTGATGGCCAGGATTGTAAATATCGTGAATTAACGGTGGTCCTTGCTCAGAACCTGAACCGTTTTCACCATGGCAAGATTCACAATTCTTCGAAAATGTTCTTTTACCGTTTACCGCTTTTGCAGACAGTTTGGTGGGCATCTTGACATCTACGATGGCAGCATTACTTGAACCGGACATCATGTTATTGACGACAACACCGATACCACTCAAGAGCAGGCCGAAAATCAATATTTTAGGGATTTGTTGGGAAAAATTCATTTGTTTCTCTTTTTCTTACCGTATAGGGCTTAGTCTGTATGCGTTTCAGTAACAATAATCATCCGCTTCCTTTAATGCATGCAGCTCATATGTCGCGGTCCCTGACATGACAGACTATTGAAGTTCCAAAGGCTTTTCATATAGGCAACCAGATTTTCAGCATCTTCTCTTGTAAGATCCTGTTCTTTCCAAGCTATCATTCTTTCATTGCGTGGCGATCCATTCAAAATCGTCAATATCAGCTGTTTATCTGAATGATGCCAAGCATGCATCGTATTGTTCAAAGAAGGAGCCAGTGGTAAACCGTTGTCATCAATGGCTGCGAGATCATCCGGGTTTTCACCAATGCCATTTTCTCCATGACAGGCAAGGCAGTTATCTTCGTAGAGTTGTTTACCTGCCTTTATACGTTTCGCAGAACTATATTGATGACCTTCAAAGCTGGCCCAGCTGTTACCGCTATCTTTACTGATCATCATGGCACCCGTATCTGACACACCGTAGATATGTTTGGGATTACGAGGGTCAATAGTGACGTTTAACAATGCGCGGTTCTGGAATTTTTTTGCCCCACGTTTCCACTTAAGGCTTTTTTCTGAAGAACTGATATATCCATAGTCATAGATAAATGCATGGATTTCCCCTTGCTTGGTCACTTCAAGAGAGACGACAGGTTTGTCTATTGGGCCAATATTTTTCCAGGTCTTGGCACCGTCTTCACTTTTCAACAGACCATTGAATGTTCCTGCATAAACGGTCTGGGGATTTAGGGGGGAAACAGCAATTTCAAATATGCGTTCACCTTGGATCGGGCTGATCACTTGCCAAGTTTTACCGCCATCACGACTTGCCTGAATTGCTTCATCTACACCATAAAGAATATGTGGATTGATCGGACTGATGGTCATGGCATAAAAGGATGCTTTCCCTTTTGCGCCTTCACCTAGTTCCTGCCAATTGCGTCCGCCATCTTCTGTGCGAACAACGCCCATTTTTTCTGTCTTGCTGATATAGCCGCTACTAAACATGACATTCGGATTGTTTGGATGAGAAATCAACTCGATAAAATAGCCGGGTGTTTTGTTTAATTTTTTGACTAGGCCGTTGTCACGTACCGTAAAGATGCCATGCGGTGTGGATACGGTGAATTTTTCTTGATCCTTTGGATTGAAAACGATCCCACTGACATCTTTCAACTGATGAAGGTAAACATCTTGTTTCGGATTTTCTGCATAGACAGATGAAGCAATGAAAATGCCTATTGAGATGATTGATGCTATTTTGGCAAATACCCTGTTATTCACGAGTTTTTTTCCCCACGTTCCTTTGGTTCAACATAATCGACCATGGTTTTGATACATTGGCGAACCTGTTCGATATCACAGCCAATTAGTTTGTCATATCCAAGTGTTTCGCTCATTGCCTCTCGCAGTTTCTCTAATATTTTAATGACGATGGTACGTGCAATTGGTGAAATGCTTTACTTTGTGGAATTGCATTTTCAAATCACCTATCTCATCGCCCTTTCGTGGAAGTTATTTTCACGAGAAGTCATGTCGTAAGTATGTCCGGAACAGAGAAGAGCATGACAAAGTTTGACAATTGGCGGGTTTGACAAACTTTGTCACAAAATTCTCTTTTTACGGGTGTCGTGTTGGTTCATGGCATTGTTGTCTATTTTGATAAAGGCACTATGGACCCGTGTACTGAAAATACCAAATCGTTGCTTGAGTTCTTTTATCGACAATGACTCTTCGGCAAGTTATCGCGCTTTGACAATTTCCTGAACGCGTCCCTACAAATCTTTCGATGCTGGATCAACAGCCTTTTCTTCATTTGTATTCTGGGGGAAGACATGTTCAGTTTGTCTTTCATTTTGGGTGATTAAAGGCAGAATATCTCGGTTAAATTGCTCAGAATTAATACTTCCCATATGCCGATATATGACCTGTCCGTTTGCGTTGATCACAAAAACTTCGGGGAGGCCATAAACACCCCAGCTTGCAGCGACATCGCCATTTAGATCTGCGCCAATTTTTTTAAAAGGGTTACCATGTCTATCCAGCCAAAGGCGGACATCTTTGGGAGGATCTTTATAATTCAGACCATAAACTGGAATTTGTTGTTGTTGTGTTAGTTCTACAAGCACAGAATGGTTTTCCTGACATTCGTCACACCAAGATGCAAAAACGCTAATGAGTGAAATTTGGCCTGTAAAATCACCTGAATTCAAGCCGGACAGCTCCCCTTTAACAGGAGGAAGCGAAAAATCAGGAACGTTGGTTCCGATGGTTGAGGTGGTCTCTTTGGTGTTTAAGAAATTGTAACTGCCAAAGAGAACGACGATCAGAACCAGAATGATTAAAACAGGCGGGTAGCTTACGACATCTTTTTTATGGTTGATATTTGCCTGTTTTGATACTTGGTGGTGAAGGGGAATGCTATGGTGGCTACCCATGACAAACTCCTTTTGTAAAATTAAGAGGTGGTTTTAGGGATGCCGTGAGGGGTGGCGTTTTGTCGTTTGTTTTCTTTTTTGTCGTGCTCATGTGATCCATGACAGCTCTTGCCGGTCATTTTCATCATAAGGAAATGAACACCGATACAGGCGATTAACGGAGCTAATGCGGCCAAAGTACTTCCTTGTGCAATACCACTGGCAAACAGAAAATAAGCACCAACCATTGCAAGACAACAAATCAACATCATGCCCATGTGGGAACCAAAGAATGATTTGAGGTGTTTCATGTTAATCTCCGTTTTTAACAGGGGGGAATGAAGGTAAAGGGAAATCACGAGAGGATCCTTTTTTCTCTCAGTTGATCAATTGCATTAAACATCAATTTCATTACGAGAGTTTGTCGAAGAGTAGGGTTGTCACAATTTGCAACAATTTTTTGTGTGATAGTTTCCTTCAATACATAAAAAACGAGCTAAGTAATCTCAGCTCGTTTTTATTCAAAATCTTGTCAATTTTACATCAATTGATTTTATAGTAGACTTTTTTGTCATCGTCATATGAATGATCTGCAGCCCATTCACTTTGTTCGTGCGGCGCTTTTTGAACCATGTTGGTTCCATATTTAGGGTTGGGAACCTGAACAACCTTGAAATACGTTCCATTATCATCAGGTGTATAACCAGGTTGTGGAGTGCTTGATGTTTTCGTTACGGTCATCATCTTGCTGTCAGGGTAATAGCCGGTATCTTCTTGCACGGTTTTTGTCCGTGTATATTGGTAGGGACCGTCATCATGCGAGAAACCGGGTTTCCATGTATTGGAATACTCGGTGACAGAACCGGCTTGGGCACCAAAAGAGATGGCTGTCGTTGCGAGAAGAGCGAGTGCAAAAAGTGAAGAGCGTTTCATAAGTTTTCCTCTTGTTAGGTTAGTGTGTTTCGCTGAAGAGGAATATGGCGGACAGGCTTGTCAGTTGTTTGTCCTGATTGTGTCTTTTTGCAACAAAGACATCTTAAATTGAAACAAAATATTTCGATCTATCTATCTGACAAATAATAAAAAAAAGGGGTGCTCGCTAAGCACCCCTTTTGATCATGTACAAAGAATGAAACGGCTTAATGAGCCATTTTAATCCCCATAATTTCATACATGCCGCTTTTGCCTTTACCTAAAGTAAAGTCTACTTTTTGACCAGCTTCGACGTTGCTGACATCAACACCTTCAGCAACTGTGAAATCCATTTTCATGGGAGGCCAGCCCAATTCTTTAATTTTTCCGTGAGCGATATTGATCTTGCCATCTTTAACGCCATTGACTGTGCCGGAGGCATGAATACCTTCCATTGTCATTTCATGGCCTTTCATTTCTTTCATAGTGTGCCCATCATCTGCCAACGCAGCAGTGCTTAGAAAGCCAATGCTTAAGGCAGCCAAAGCGATAGAGAGAAGTTTTTTCATTTAAGTTTTCCTTTTATGGAGTTGAATTAAGAGGTGATCAATCAAGAAGCCGCTTCTTGGGCTTCAAGTTTTTTGAGCTGTTTTTCTGCCCGTTTCATCTGCGCGCGTTTCCACAACACAAACACAGCGGGGATGATGAGCAGCGCGAGGGCTGTGGCACTGATCATGCCGCCCACCATGGGGGCCGCGATGCGTCGCATGACTTCTGATCCTGTGCCGGTACCAAACATAATCGGGAGAAGCCCTGCAATAACGACAGAGAATGTCATCATAATGGGCCGGACACGTAATAACGCACCTTCAATGACCGACTTATCAAGGTCTTCCCGTGTGATCTGACGATCTGCGACACGATCCATTTGGCGGTCAAGAGCTTGGTTCAGGTAGACGAGCATCAATACTCCGATCTCGACCGCGACACCTGCCAAGGCAATAAAGCCCACACCGACAGCTACTGAAAAGTTGTATCCCAAAAGATAAAGAAGCCAGACACCTCCCACCAGAGCAAAGGGTAGTGTGCCCATGATGATGCCCACCTCAACCAGGTTTTTGAAATTGAGGAACAATAAGACAACGATAATGGCAATCGTCACAGGGACCACGATGGAAAGCTTCTGTTTGGCGCGTTCCATAAATTCATACTGACCTGACCAAGCAATAGAATACCCGGCAGGCAGCTTGATCTGATCGGCGACCGCCTGTTTTGCATCCACAACATAAGACCCGAGGTCTCGATCTGTAATATCGACATAGATCCAACCATTGAGGCGGGCGTTTTCTGAGCGGATCATACCCGGCCCACCGACCACTTTGACGTTCGCAACTTCTGCCAAGGGGATTTGTGCGCCACTTGGTGTTACAATTGGCAGGGTTTTAACCTGATCAACAGAATCACGCACATCACGTGGGTAACGTAAGTTGACAGGGTAGCGTTCACGGCCTTCCACCGTGCGCGTTACAGTCATCCCGCCGATAGCAGTTTTGACAACGTCTTGAACATCTTGAATATTCAGGCCGTAACGCGATGCCGCTGCACGATCAATATCGACGGTGACATATCGTCCACCTGTTACCCGTTCAGCATAAACAGAGGCTGTACCTTCTACATTCTTGATAACCTTTTCAATCTCTTCACCCACTTTGGCAATGACTTCTAGGTCAGGACCTGCAACTTTGATCCCGACGGGTGTTTTAATTCCTGTTGCCAGCATATCAATCCGGTTTTTAATCGGCATGATCCAAGTATTGGTCAAGCTGGGTACATCGACGATTTGGTTTAGCTCTCTCTTCAAATCATCCATCGTCAGACCTTCACGCCACTGGTCTTTCGGTTTTAGTTTGATCGTGGTTTCGATCATCGTGAGAGGGGCAGGGTCCGTCGCACTTTCTGCACGACCCGCTTTACCATAGACAGTTTCCACTTCTGGTATGGTCTTGATCAGCTTGTTTGTTTGCTGGACAACTTCATTGACCTTACCGACTGAAATGGCAGGGAATGCGCTGGGCATATAGAGCAAATCGCCTTCATCGAGTTCCGGCATAAATTCGCTGCCAAGATTTTTGAGAGGCCAGTAGGCACTTAAGGCCAAGGCCAGACAAACAACAATCAGCGTTTTTGGAAAACGAAGTGCGGTGTTGATAAAGGGGCGATACATGGCAATGAGTGCGCGATTGACCGGGTTTTTATGTTCATGCACCACATGACCCCGAATGAAGTATCCCATAAGGACAGGCACCAATGTGATCGACAAGATTGCTGCGGCTGCCATCGCATATGTTTTGGTAAATGCCAGTGGTGAAAATAAACGTCCTTCCTGTGCTTCTAGTGTGAAGACAGGTACAAAACTCAATGTAATGATCAAGAGAGAGAAAAATAAGGGAGCGCCAACTTCGCTCGCTGCCTGTGAAATCACCCGCCAACGGTTCTCGTTATTAAGCTCGGTTTTCTCCATATGTTTGTGGACATTTTCGATCATCACAATGGCTGCATCCACCATAGCCCCAATGGCAATGGCAATGCCACCTAATGACATGATATTGGCATTAATCCCTTGCTGTCCCATAATGATGAAGGCAGCAATGATCCCCACGGGCAAACTTGCCACAATTACGAAGGCAGAGCGCACATGGAAGAGGAAGATCGCACAAACGAGGGCAACAACAATAAATTCCTCAATCAGTTTCTCTTGCAATGTTTCAACAGCACGTTCAATCAGGTTGGAACGGTCATAGGTTTCAACAATTTCCACCCCTTCCGGTAAACCTTTTTTAAGTTCTTCAATTTTGGCTTTTGCAGCTTCAATTGTGGTTAGGGCATTTTCCCCCCAACGCATGATAATAACGCCGCCGACAGCTTCACCTTCACCGTTTAATTCCCCGATACCGCGACGAAGTTGCGGGCCAACACGGACATCTGCCACATCTCCCATTGTGATAGGGGTGCCGGTAGAAGTTGCTCCTAATGGAATTGATCGTAAATCTTCTTCAGATTGAATATAACCCGTTGCGCGGACCATATATTCAGCTTCTGCCATTTCAATGACAGAGCCACCGACTTCCTTGTTGCCATTTTGAATGGCCATGCGAACCTTGGCTAAGGGGATGTTGAAAGCGCGCAGTTTATCTGGATCAACGATAACCTGATATTGCTTCACCATCCCACCGATTGTCGCAACTTCAGAGACACCGGGGACAGTTTGAAGTTCGTATTTCAAAAACCAGTCCTGAATAGAGCGTAGTTGGGACAGGTCATGTTTACCGGTTTTATCAATCAGGGCGTATTGATAAACCCATCCCACACCCGTTGCATCCGGCCCCAAAGCCGCACGTGCTTCCGGTGGAAGGTTGGGCGCAACCTGACTGAGATATTCCAGCACCCGTGAACGCGCCCAGTAAAGATCTGTTCCATCCTCAAAAATTACATAAACATATGAATCACCGAAGAAGGAATAACCGCGGACATTTGTCGCACCGGGAACAGACAGCATAGCGGTTGTTAAGGGATAGGTGACCTGATCTTCCACAACTTGGGGGGCCTGACCGGGGTAACTGGTCTTGATGATCACTTGAACGTCGGAAAGATCCGGGATGGCATCCAGCGGTGTTTTCATCACCGTATAGGAACCCCAGCCAACAAATAGAAGTGTCAGTAAGATAACGATCAATCTGTTATTCACTGACCATTGAATAATATTGGAAATCATTGGGCGTTACCCTTTTCCAGTATTTCAACACTGCCCAGACCAAACATACCTTCGCCATCCTTGGCTAAGCCAAAGCGGATTTTGTACCCGGCTTTGAGGGCTGAAATATCAAAGTCTCCCAATTTGGTGAAATCCATTTCCATTTCCGGCCATCCAATTTCGGGAATGGGGGCGTGCTTCATATTGATGGTGCCACGATCAACAGAAACCGAATTGATCACACCTTCGCCATAGGCTTCAATTTTTGGGCTAGTCAGAGCCATGATTTTGGCAATACCCCACATACCTTCGGCATCTTGGGCTAATGTGATATGGACAGAATCATTTTCCTTAAGGCCATCCAACGATGCGTTTTGCAGAAGTGTGAAGTCCATGGTCATCGCAGGCCATCCGATTGCGGGGATAGGCTCATGTGTCAGGTTGACCATACCGTGATCGGGCATAAGGGAATTGATTTTAGCCATTGTCGTTGGTGCAGCGGTTTCACCACTTTCTTCTTTTGCGTCTGTATCAGATAATCGTTGAATACTGGCGGAAAGACTGGCTTCTGAATCGATCAGGAATTGACCAGATGTTACCACCTTGTCATTTTCTGAAATGCCTTTGACGATTTCAATGCGCTGGTTGGCTTCAATGCCGCTGATAACTTCGACAGACTTGAAGCGGCCTTCTCCCAAGGCCAAGATCAAACGATCATGCTTGCCAGAACGGATAACAGCTTCACGTGGTACGGTAAGAACGCCATCTTTCCCCACACCGGAGATGCTGACTTTAGCATACATGTTTGGCTTCAATTCTTCATCCGGATTGTCGAATTTGAGACGTACTTTTAATGTACGGGCCTTGGCATCAAGCGTTGGGTAGATATATTCCACCCGACCTTTCCAATGTTTGCCCGGCGCATAAGACAGGCTCATAGAGGCTTCTTGTCCAACTTTTACAGCTTGGGCCTGATCTTCAAATACATCGGCGAGCAACCAGACGGATGACAGGTCAGCCAGCGTGAAAGTGCTTTGTTTTTGTGTGATGTACATACCATCACGTACATTCATGGCGGATACAACACCATCTTGTGGCGCGCGGATTTGGACTAAACGCTGGATTTTTCGTGTTTTCTTCAACTGGTCAATTTGATCTCGATTGAAATCAAGCGCACGTAAGCGCTCTGCTGAAGCAGAAATTAACCCTGTACGCCCTGTTTGTAAGGCTTGAAGAAACTCTGCCTGCGCGTTTGCAAGATCGGGGGAATAATATTCAAACAGCAATTGACCACGCTTTACCCGTTCCCCAACAGATTTAACGCCAAGATGTTCAATCCAGCCATCTGAACGCACATGGACCTGTTTAATCTTGCTTTCATCATAATCCAGATACCCCACTGTCTCAATATTCTGAGATAAGTCCAAACGTTCGACAGATGCCGTTCTGACACCAATGTTATTAACGACGGAAGGTTTGATCTTAATCGCGTTGCTATCGTCATCATTATTTTCAGCTCCCTCATAGACAGGGATTAAGTCCATACCCATGGGGGATTTACCGGGCTTTTCGCTACGGAAGTTAGGGTCCATGGGGGCAACCCAATAGAGGATTTTCTTTTCCGCGCGGGCGCTACTTCCCATGCTACCTACTGAGCTATTTAAAATACCGGATTGCTGGAGGCCATACATACCGATTGCGCCCAATATTCCAGCGGATAGGGCAATCACAACTGTTTTCGAACTCACAGCGTTTCTCCTTGAAGGTATTGAAGGCGAGCAAGTGATTTTGAGCAGTCTATTTGAAGACGCAGATGTTTAAGGCGGGCTTCCAGTTCAGCAACACGGGCGCGAACCAGTTCATTAAAATCGGATGCTTCATATTGATAGGCGGTAATCGCAGCTGACACATTGTCCTGGGCGCGTTTAAGAATTTGGCTTTCAAAGTTTTCAAGGCGTTCTTGCGTACGATTATAGTTCGCGATTTCTGAACGATATTCTTGCGTTAGTTCCCGTAATTGCTCATTTGCACGAAGGCGTGCGGCAGCTGCTTGATGTTTGCTCGCGCTGAGTTTTCGGTCTTGGCGTTTCTCGGTAAAGAGGGGAATGCTCATTGTCAGTTTAAAGCTTACGAGGTCAGCACGTTCCTGTCCCATGGGTGTATCTTGTCTGTATCCATATGATGCACCGACACCGAATTTTGGTGCATAATCAGCTTCTGCAAGTTTGACACGCTCTTTGGATGCCTCTTCTTGCTCATTGAACATTTTCAGAGAGGGGTGCTGTGTAAGTGCATCCAAGAAAGCTATTTCATTTAAGGGGAGATCCAATACAGGTAGGTCGTCAGGTAACGTTCTGGCATTTGCATTTTCACCAATCCATTTGCTTATGTTTGCTTTGGTAACATCAAGGTTTTTAAGAGCATCTAAGGATCGATCATCAAGAAGACTAGAAGCAAGTTCAGCTGCGAGAACTCTTTGCGCACTGATACGGCCCGAACTGTAACTTGCCTGCACAGACTTGATGTCATCTTCAACCAAATCTCTGTAATCTTCTAGAATCAGTAAAGCTTTTTTCCAATATAGGGCTTCTAGGTAAGATAGGCGTACAGCCTTAAGGGAAAGGAGTTTCCTTGTTGTCTCATTTGCTTGATCTACACGAGAAAGGGCTGATGCGATTTCAGATTTGGCATCAAGCGCATTGAAATTTGGGATTTGTTGTGTGATGCCGACCTGAAACTGGGTCATGGCTTCCTGGTCGGTATTAAAGGTATCAGTGGGCAGATTTAAGGCCCCAAGACTGATCATAGGGTCGGGAAGTTGTCCTTCTGCAATAGCAAGTTCTTCTTGAGCTTTTGAATTGCTCTGAAATTGCTTTGATAAGGGGTCCGCTGCCAGAGTAAGGTTTTCCGCTTCTGAGAGACTGAGCTCCTGAGCGAAAACGACGGTACTAAAAAGGGACAACGTAAGAAAGCTCACGCTTAAGGTACGTAATTTTCTCATTTGTACGCACCCTTTTGAAATCTATAGCCGACCGACATTCTTTATCCTTTCATTCATCATTGTTTTGCAGTGCAAAATTTTAGTTGAGATGAATGTGAAGAAAAAATGTGACTAATGTTTTTCAATGACTAGGGTAGTTTGTGCCAAATTGTGACAAACTTTGACCAAATCCTGCAAGCCAGTTTCTCCCTTCTTAAGCCGCACAAAAAAAGAAGCCCACAATCCTGTAGGCTTCTTCACTGTTAACCTTATTTATCGCCTGAAGGATTATTCAGACATATGAGGTGCAGAGTTCATCATATAGCCACCGCCATAATTCCCACCACAGGGCATATCTGCAAATGTTGGGGTAGATTTGAAAATTTCAGCTTGTTCTGCTGTCAAGACTTTCAAGAGGGCAGCTTCAGCCGTTTCAAGGGCCTTTGCATCTTCGCTGTGGGCATCCCACATGCTTTTCATATAATTCTGACGATCTTCGAAGCTCATTTCATGCATGGTTTGTGGATCCATACTTTCATGTTGGGTTTCAAAGTTTTCTTCTGTGGTTTTTAACGTATTGATATAAGCTGTCCATGCAGGAATTTGCTCATCTGTGAGTTTGAGCTTTGTTTTCAGCTCGTCAGTCGTAAGCGGTTTGACCTGCATATATTGGCTCATATGGCCATAGCCGCCTCCCATCATCATGCCCATCATACCGCCGCCCATCCGTTGCCCATTTTGTGGACCATGTGCAAAAGCGCTGTAAGAAGCTACGGCGACAATAGCAAGTGCTGCTACGGACGAAATCAAAAAAGTGCGTTTCATTTTAACTTCCCCTATTTTGAAATGAAGAGCCCTAAGCTCCTTATATTCTTAATATTATAAGACGGTAATGTAACGAGCATGTGTCTGAAAACATTAAAGTTGTGACAAAGTTTGTCATTTCCCTTTTTTGTGTTCTATTGAGACTTTTCTTGTTCGCTCACCTTGGTCTGGAACTCCAACTGTTTCTCTTTCCAGGACGTTTTGATATAGGCAAGGGCTGCCCAGATTTTTTCATCTGATAAGCTTTTTGAGAAAGGCTGCATGGCGCTTTTAAAATCTTTTCCGGCAATCGCCTGACCGCCTTCCTTAACGTATTTGAATAAGAGCTGATCGCCATGGTGCCATGTATGACCATCGCCATTATGAGGAGGGGCGTATTGGGTTCCATCTTCTTTTGTGCGCTTCCAATCCGGGTCTTCCCCTTCAAAGTTTACCCTATGGCAGGAGGCACAATTTTTATCATACACCTGTTTGCCAAGCGCGACTTGATGGGTATTTTTAGGATCAGCTCCACCGGCTGTACCTGCGAACTGGAAATAACTAAACGTTGCCACACCGACGCTAAATAGGACTGCAAAAGAAACTGCGAGAGCATTTTTATTCATATCTTTTCTTATCCAATCTGAAGAATATCATTTGCTTTAAAAGTGTAGGGAGGAATAGCAAGGTTGCGCGGCGCAGGCCCTTTCCTGATCCGCCCGGATTGATCATAATGGGAACCATGGCAAGGACAAAACCATCCTCCCCAGTCACCTCTTGGGTCTCCCTCTTTTTGCCCCATCGGGATGCACCCTAAGTGAGTACAAACACCAATAGCGACAAGCCATTGTGCTTTTTGCACACGGTCTTGATCTGTTTGAGGGTCACGTAAATCCTCTATTTTTTCAGAACGGATTTTCTGCACGGTGTTTTCACTTCTGTAATCAATGAAAACAGGTTTTCCCCGCCAAATGACTGTAATACGCTGACCCTCTTCAATAGGAGAAATATCAACCTCAGTCGTTGCCAAAGCGGCAACATCTTTAGCAGGCATCGTGGAGTCAATGAACGGCCAAAGGGCAAGGGCCGTACCAGAAAGACCAACCGCGGTTGTACCCAGCAACAAAATATCCCGACGCTTAGGCTGTGAAACTATTGTGCTCACATGACTATCTCCTTCTGACTTTCTACTGGCGGCTTCTTAAAGATAGCGTAGACGACCAACCCAACTCTGATCACAATCATAGGAGCGGAAAGCCACTGCCCCATGGTGGAACCACCCGTTAAAAAGCCGATTTGAACGTCCGGTTGGCGAAACAGTTCAACAAATGAGCGCGCCAAGCCGTAACCGATCAAGAATACCCCGGTCGATACCCCTCGACGTTCTCGCACAGCAGAAAATCGCACCAGAATATTTAGAATGGCAAAAAGCAATAGGCCTTCCAGCGCTGCCTCATAGAGTTGGCTCGGATGTCTGGGGACTTCTCCCCCGTTCCACCCCAGGCAACATCCGTAACCCGACCATAAAGTTCACCGTTGATAAAGTTTGCGATCCGCCCGAACAACAAACCAATAGGAGCTGCCGTTGCCACCAAATCAGCAAGAAGCATAACTTCAATCTTTTTCTTGCGGGCGTATAAATAGGTCGCGACGACCACACCCCAAAAGCCACCATGAAAGGACATGCCACCCTTCCACACTTGTAAGATTACCATCGGATTGCTGGCGTAATAATCCAGATTATAGAACAGAACGTAACCGCCCCGACCTCCGATGATGACACCGACAATGGCCCAGAACAGGAAATCATCCACGTTCTCTGATGTAATGGCATGCTTGAAACGACCACACATGCATTTAATGTAGGCCCAGCCCAACATCAAACCGGCAATATAGGCAAGCGCATACCAGCGAATGGCAAAGGGTCCAATTTGAATAAGGACAGGATCAATATCAGGAAAAGACATCTTTACTCTCCTACTTAAGCGCTTACCAGCAGCTTGCCTCGATACATGCCCATTTGACAAGTGAATTCAAACTCTCCGGTCTGGCTTGGTGTAAAATCAATGTTGATTTCTTTGCCTTCAGGGAGCTTTTCACTTTTTTCAAAATCAGGCAAAACGACCATTTCAGAACAGGAGACATTTTCTTCGCGTCTAAAAGTCAATCGAACAGGGATGTCTTTTTGGACCGAAATGGTATCAGGTGTATATCCGCCTTTAACAATGATCAATTGCTTCTGTATTCCATCCGTGACGGCAATGTTGGGTTGTGAGTTTTTCGGCTTCATCCAGAAAAACTTGATGATGAGCGCAATCAGAAAGAAGCTGGATATTGTGACTAAGATTTGGTCCCAGGTCATGATTTTGCTCCTTTCGGTTTATAGAAACGCAGACGATTGGCATTGCTAACGACGGTGACAGAACTGAAAGCCATTGCCCCACCCGCAATAATCGGGGAGAGCAAAATACCGAAGAACGGATAAAGTACGCCCATGGCAACCGGAATACCCAGAACATTATAGCCAAATGCCCCAAGCAGGTTTTGCTTAACGTTGCGCATGGTTGCCCGACTGATATCCATCGCCGTTACAACACCTTTCAGGCTTCCCTTAATCAACGTTATATCGGCTGCTTCAATAGCAACATCTGTTCCGCTGCCAATTGCCAAACCGATATCGGCAGCAGCCAAAGCAGGTGCATCATTAATACCATCGCCAACCATGGCAACGACCTTACCCCGTGATTGCAGTTTTTGAACTTCATGGGCTTTTTGTTCTGGCAAAACTTCAGCCAAAACATGATCAACACCGACTTCCTTGGCAATCGCCTCTGCGGTCACTTTGTTATCCCCTGTAATCATGAAGACTTCCAATCCCATACGATGAAGCTGCGCAATGGCTTCTTTAGAATCAGCTTTGACTTTATCAGCTACGGCAAAGACGGCTGCGGCCTTTCCATCAATGGCAATCAAAATTGGCGTTTTACCTTTTGGAGTATAAATTTCAGCGATATCAATCAGGCCGTCCACTGCCACACCTTGTTCGGACAAAAACTTGGATGTGCCTATCAGAACGTTTCGCCCCTCAACAGTCCCTGAAATACCATGTCCAGTTACGGCCTTAACATCATGAGCAGGCACCAGTGACAGGTCTGCCTGTTTTGCGCCTTCGACAACCGCTTCGGCCAACGGATGTTCTGACAGGGCCTCTAATGATGCCGCCAATTTCAAGACCTCATTGTCTTCAAAATCGGGCATAACAGTGATATCGGTCAGAGCAGGCTTACCTTCTGTGATCGTTCCTGTTTTATCCAATATAATGGCATTGATTTTTTCTGCTTTTTGTAAGGCGTCACCTGATCGGATCAAAATACCATTTTCAGCCCCTTTACCAATACCAACAGTTAAGGATGTCGGCGTTGCTAGCCCCAAAGCACAAGGACACGCAATAATCAGCGTTGTTACCAGTGATATGATCGCAAAGATAAAGCGCGGCTCTGGGCCGAAATTATACCACCCCATAAAGGCTAACAAAGACAGGATCATAACCGTCGGGACAAAGAAGGCGGCAACCTGATCGACAATCCGCTGGATCGGCGCTTTCGATCCTTGGGCTTGCTGGACCAAACGAATGATATTGGCAAGTGCAGTATCCTTACCCACCTTTGTTGCCCGGAAATAGAATGTGCCATTTTTATTGATCGTCGCACCGATAACTTCATCCCCAACAGATTTCTCAGCCGGAATGGGTTCACCTGTAATCATGGATTCATCGACACTGCTGGCCCCTTCTGTCACAATCCCGTCAACAGGGATTTTCTCTCCGGGGCGCACAAGAACAATGTCATCAACAAGGACTTCCTCAACAGGGATTTCCTTTTGTGTTCCACCGCGAATAACCCGTGCCGTTTTAGCCTGAATGCCGATCAGTTTTTTGATCGCTTCAGATGTTTTCCCTTTGGCTTTGCTTTCCATGGCAAGCCCTAAAACCACCAAGGCAATGACAACCGTGGTGACATCCCAGAAAGGTTCTGCTGCAGCTTCTTTTGGAAAAATATGAGGGAATAGTGTTGCAACAATTGAATAAAGATAAGCAGCACTTACGCCCACCGAAATCAGCGTATGCATATTGGCGGAGCGATGCTTAAGTGCAGCCCACATTCCGGTAAAGAACTGCGAACCTGACCAGAAAAGAACAAAAGTCGTCAACACCCCTTGGATCATCCAGACGATTTGTCGTTCCAGACTTTCCGGGGGCATGAATTCATTTAGCCCAGGGATGAGTTGAGGATACATCAAGAGCACGTTCGGAATGGAGATAGCGCCTGCCAACCAGAATTTTTTCATCAAGGTCTGGTATCCAGCCAGCTTTTCAGCCTCTTCCTTTTGCAAGGATTCCTCGCTGTCATCACGGGGCTCTACGGCAGAATATCCGGCTTCTTTGATCACTTGTCGAATAGCAGAGACTGAGACGATATCAGAATCAAACCCAATTTCCACTGTCGAAGCCGCAAAATTAACACTGGCTGTGTGAATCCCTTTTTGGGCGAGCAATGCCTCTTCAATAGTTGCAACGCAGGAGGCGCAGCCCATCCCTTTAAGACCTAACCGTACAGATGAAATAGACGGCGAAACCTCGTTTTTATGATGATGGGCATGTAACATGATGACCTCCTCTTTCTTCGTCAATTAGACGCATACAGACCTGACCAGAATTCAATGAAGTCGTGGTCAAACTCAGCCGTATGTCGTTTCAACCAAGCGTTAATTTCATTTGCGACAGCCACATTGTCATATTCGCTGCATTTGTTTCTTTTTTGGATGTTTTTCAACCGTCTCAACAAATCACGATGATCGTTTTTATGTTCTTGGTATGCACTATATCCAGACAGACGTATAAGCACCTCTTCACGTTCAAAGTTTCGCTCCATAAAACGAATAACATCGCTTAAACGCGGGCATGCCTGATGACCTTCATGACAAATGACTTCAGGGTCAAACAATTGGCGGGTTAAATATTCAAGGCATTCTTTATTGGCATGAATAAAACGAATACCTTTTGTATGAACGTCTTGAAGTCTCATCCTACCAAATCCTTTTTCTTTTGAAGATAGTCATCGCGTGAAATTTCACCCTTAGCGTATTTTTCCCCTAAAGCGGAAAGTGCCGGGTCTTGGGACCTCTCGCTTCTTATCATCCGATAAAGACCAATAATCAGAGCAATTACCAACAGAAGGAAAAACAAGGAGACAAACCCGTGCATCCCCCAAAAGCTGAACCAGCTTCCATCAGCGTACATGGCATGATGGGACCAATCTGAATTCCACATGACTTCCTCCACTATTCCTTCGATGCTTAACTGGTCATCTGCTGCTTCAACGACAATTTAGCGCCATCAATGTTGCTGGAGTATGTCTCCGAATAGGGGGAATAGTTACAAAGCTTGACGGGTAGGAGTTTTGATAAACTTTGTCACAAACTAAATTGATATGGGTGAAGTAAAATTACTTTAATCTCTGCTATTCTTGATCTAATGTGATGTTGGAGCTGAAACGCACAGCTCTGGGGCTTAGTAACCTCCACACTAGCGGTCAGTATCGACCGTAATGATACCTTGTTGACCTCCATGGTCGGGGAGCCTTTGGCGTATGTCCAGGTTCTCCGAACTAAAGGCCATTGGGACCATCTAGTGTTGGTTTACTAACTCCCCGATCACCAGAGATCAATTGAGCATATCCTTTGCGGGGGCGTACCGCGAGGGCTCTGGCTCAGTAGGGGAATAGATAATGTTAAATCAAATAAATAAGCTGAAATTGCCAGCCCGCATGTTGTTTGTTGGCTTTGTTCTCGTGATTATTTCTGGCACAACTGAAGATAGTGTGTTTGACAAAATTGGGTCGCTGTTTGGTGGTAGTGGTTCTGACGTGTTTGAGGTGACGATCAAGGCCAAGGCCGCTTTGGATATTGCTGAGGCGAGAAGCAATGGCGATTTATTAAATTCCAAATTTCGTTGCGATCTTCGCAAATCGAAGCAGCGGATTTGCTCGTATAAAAATATGCTCAGGGTTCGTGGCAAATTCAGCCCTCGCAGTGAAAGCACCTTTTATGATTTTGTGATTGCAGGGTATGAGCGCGAACCAGATTTGCATGATGTATATTTTGTTATGCATGAGGATTGGGCCAGGGTTTACAATTTTTCTCTGACGAAAAATAAGCCGTTCACTTTTCGTTATGGCGATCTACCGATTGAAAAGACCGAGGCAATATCTGCGACGTTTGAGCAGAAGGGGATAACGCTTGTTGAGTTAGATTGTCCCACTGAGGATGACGGGAGACAGTTTTGGGGAGGGTTCAAGGGCATTGGGACCACAAATTGGGACCACTTTCGGACCATCATAATCGCCGTTTAAAGGCCGCCTGTAAGCGTCGATGAATTGATGCTCTACATCCTGAGACAGTAGACGCAAACGCTCTACGGCGGTCTTGTAATCGGTTGTTTTTAATGATCGTTTGAGTTCCTTGATGTGGAACTGGTCCGCAATGCCCAATGGCACCCACCGACGGTAATAATAGATGCCGTTGCGGCGATATAATCCCATTATCTTCGCCATGATGCCCCCAACGTTGGGACCATGAATTGGGACCATTTTTGGGACCAGTGGTATTTTGGTCCATGACGCAGACGAGCAAAAACCGCCTCGTATCCCTTGTGGGATAAGGCTTTGGTTCCTGCGGTATTGTTCACGAATGAGGTGGGTGGTAGGGCAGGAGGGATCAACAAAAACACCAACTATAACAACGCACTAGCGTTTCATACGCATGGTTCAATGGCAAGTCCGGTGTTGGAATGCGGCTGGTATTTCTTTGGAATGACGGGATACTTGGAATCTCAAGTAATTTTGCATTTTGGACACGAAAATGACCTTCTGTGATAAGTAATAGATATAAAATGACGGTAGGATCACACCTGCCGTATAATGCAACATCTGACGGTGTGAATCGTTGGGTCAGAGGATCATAAAAGACAACGCCTAAAACACGCCGGGAAGACTGACCGGGGGTATGAGTGGGTATCCTCCCCACGACTGGAAGATCGTTGTATCGTATCCCGCAAACGACGGTTCGCTACCAAGCAACCTGTTCCGACGCTGATCTTAGATACAAAGGTTCCGAGCCAGCCTAAACAAACAGGAAAAAGGAGTTGGCTCTGTGAGAAAATCACAACCAACAACTTCCAAGATATTGCTGCATTCATATTTTGGAAGCACCGGTGAGGGCCTCGACAGGCCGGAAGGACGGAAATTATGATAGGAATTCGCTTACCCGCCTATCGCCATATATTGGCTACTTTCTGAATGCAGGATTGATGGGAACCTCAAAGAATAAACACAATCATATTCCCTGTGACAGCATCAGTTGTATTGATGTTGTCAGGGGGAAAAATATCTCTCGTTTCCTAAAGAATAGGACGGCTTAGCCTTCATAAATATTTAAAAATAAAAACGTTGAGACCGTAATTCACGACGTGTGGCACACACGGAAGGGAATGAGGTATCAACCGGACGACGTATGTCGGCCGCTTGATTACTTCATATAATATTATGTTTTAATCAACGATACCGTTGACGGCATGACGTTGACATTACTTCGCCATCTCCATTGCCATGGCACGTTTGACCTTTGATACCGATCCCGTGGATACATTGACCAGTTTAGCAACACCACGGACACTGGCACCGGTCTTAAGGTGCTTTTTGATGCGATTGATTTTGTAATCACTGAGACCGGGGCGACCCAATTTTTGTCCCTGAGCTTTGGCTCTTTCCAACCCAGCGTGAATTCGGTTTTTGATGATGCCACGTTCGAACTCGGCGAAGACCGACAATAACTGGAAGAGCATACGTGATGACGGTGAGTTTACCGTGTTGATACCCTGTTGGTGAATGAACAGATCAGCACCCTGATCATGGACTTCGTTCAGGAACATCACGAGGTCTTGCAAACTCCGACCCAACCGATCTACCGACCACGACATCACCACGTCGATCTCACCGCGTGTAATGGCCGTATGAAGACGGTCGAATGCAGGACGGTCACCACGGCCCTTGCCACCACTGATACCGCGATCTTCGAATACTTCGGTCACGGTCCATCCTTGACGCTCAGCGATACGTTGAAGTTCGATGGTCTGGTTATCGGTCGTCTGACGGTTAGTCGAGACCCTGACGTAAATAGCGGCTCGAATGATTGCGATGGTGCATCTCCTGAATGTTCATAAATCAAATGTTTGACGGACGCCGAAATTCGGATCAGACGAAATGGCGGTTTTGAGCCAAAATGACGGTCACAGTGACCGTAGTGTTTTATGGACGGTGATCACGACGGTAAAGGTAACGCTAACCAGTGACGGTCCCGGTCGTAATCTTCCATCGGGTGCGTTTATACGCATCATGAATCGCATCAACGACATCTGCATCGTCGGTTTTGACAGCATTTAACACCATCGTTAATACAGTCTCAACGTCGGATAACGATCCCCCGGCCACAATACTCTTGTGACCCTTGATGGCTACCGTCTGTGATGAATATTTCAACGTTACGTAATACTCGCCTTCGTGCTGCCACCACCATGGACGTAACGGAACGTCGAGGTAATGCTCTTTGCCGCCATTGTAACGACGGCGTTTTAGTATATAGGCTTCGCCTTGTTGAGCCAATTTACATGCGTCTATTTGCTGTGTTAGCGAGTTCTCGAAAACATCAACGGGGTCACGACGTGGTGTTGTAGATAATGGTTTTGTTTGGTTTGAAAAGATGAGTGAAATCATTAAAAAGCATCCTTGGTCATTACATCAAATGCTAACTTACAAATCAGATTTGTCAAATTTGGTGCTGGTTTGCAACTACATGAAAAGCTCTGCAAAAAGTCAAATGTAGAGTCCATTCAATAACTTCCGTGCAAATTATCATGGTGAGTTTTCATGACTTGAAACTATACTTGCGATTTCCTATTCCTGCTTTTTTTTGAGAGAATCCAAAACATAAACAAATAGGAATTAATTGAAGCTTTATTCCTATTTCCCAATCAATATGTAGCTGAACTTCAAAAAACATTTCAAATGGGTTATGTGAGTAAAAGCCGATGTATGGAACATGCGGAAGTAAACAGATGACGTCCACGTCGGTCAAGAATGGCTCGGTATGTAAAATACACAACGACCCCGTTGAAAAAACAACGAGGTCGCAGAAATAGCAGAATAGCAAATCGCAATTACGATGTTATTGTCGAACTCGGAAGAAATCAGGCTTGGTATCCAGCAAATTCAGCAAATTCATGCCTTCTTCGCAGTCATTGAACCAGACCTCGATATTCACATAGTCCTTCCACATGCGGAGCATGTCAGAACAGAACTGGTCCATGTCATTGCTGTGCATTAATGATGAAACGGCTACAGATGACATATGCGGTAATAAGTCCAACAGTCGATCAAGTCGTGCTGCGTCCAAATCAATACCGAGGCAATATTTGAAGTCATCGAAGTTTGGCTTTTTTGATGGCGTAAAAGCATTGAGACTGGTCATATCATTTGCTCCTCAAACGAATTCGTTATTGTATTGAAGGTAAGGTCGATACTTCGGGCTTCTGACAGACCGACAGAGATTACACAGTCCCAAATGATCGCAGTGATACCGTCAGATTCGAACTGGGCAAAAGGTCTGTTCTGCAACGCCTCAACCGTTCCCTCACCAAACCCGTTTTGAATGATAATGTGACCCACGACTTCAAGCTTATATATTGGGAAAACATCATCGCCCGTTTTTCTTATTTTTAGATCAGTTGCGAAGATGTGGTGTTCATTGCAAACAATCTTCGGGCAAAATAATTGGTTGGGAATGTAGCATTGCGGAATCGTGCCGGATATCTTTACCGGCAGGACAGTCAGACAGGTCATGCCAACACCTCATTTGTGATCAGGTTGATATAAGTGGTCAAGCACCGCTGCAAATCAGTATCTGTGGTTTCTGTCAGACATTCCTGTAGAAACGCTTTTAGGTTGATGTAGCTGTTATTAGATGCGTCGTGGCCTGAATACCGTAAACATCCGATGTAGGAACGTGAACGTCCCATGGCACGGCTCAAATCGGCAGCATCCATGATAAATTCGTTGGCACGAAGGAAGGTTAGGGTTTGCTCGAAAAGCGGAGCGTCTTTGTCCATTTTGATAATCATCAAAATCTCCATGTTTTGTTTCAACATGGTTATTTATCAACGTTGCCCAACAATGTTGTTCATCCCGGATAAATAGATGAAGTTAGAACACTTAAGGATGCGATTATGAAATGCGAAGAAATCACCAGTGAACAAGAACAGGCACCAACTTCAACAGATCAGGTTTATCAGTTCAGCGTGGCTATTCTTGCCCGGAGTGCTACGCGACTGTCGCCGTTTAAGATGGAGCATGTCACTGTAGAACTTCCGTGCGTGAACGCCATCACTGGCAATGTCCGTCAGTTGATGCTCAAGGGCATGGGGGACACCAGCCAATTGCTCCACGTCGTTGTCGATGTCGCGATGTTTCATTCTGACGAGATGAAAGCCATTGATGAAGTTTTGGGAACGCCGACGGTAAATGTCATTGGCCTTGATGGAACCTTGAATTTGGTTGACCCGCAAATCAAGCTGGCGGGTTCGGGAACAGAATGGAATTAGAAAATATGTAAAACGGATTTACATAACCACCATGAAACATGATGTTGACATCTTACAATTTGATAAAGAATATGTTCCAAAATACGAGGGTAAATGGAACGTTTTCTTTATAAAAGGCCGGTTAATGTTTTCCGATCAACTTAGTGCTGCTCCGTTTCCATCAGCAATAATTGTCTGGGGTGCTGCTTCCGATTTACTCACTTCACTGAAAGAAAAGTTAAACGCCTTTCATATGGCGAAGGATTAGTGTAAAAGAAACCCCTCTCTAAAACGGGGTTTTCTTTTACATGCTAGGTGAGCAAATAAAGAAGCATCGCAATCGATGTTTAATGACGCAGGGCGATTTGGCGACCAAGGCCGATATTGCTATTGATGCGGTTCGTGGCATTGAACGTAACGCTGGTAACCTTCAATCACTGCAAGTCGTATTGAGGTGTCTCAATCTGCAAATATCCGGGTTGCCCAAAGCAAGTTCTATTGGTGAACAGGTAAAATTACTTCGCACGCGACGAAAACATTCTTTGCGTTATCTTGCTGAACAGATTGGCCTATCAACGCCGACACTGATGAATCTGGAGAAAGGTAAAGGCCGTATGGCGAGCTTTTACCGTGTTATCACACATTACAATGCTAAAATATTTGTGCGGGACTTGAAGCGAACCCACTTTCAAAAAGGCGAGACCGATGTCTGGAACACTTCACAAGAATTCTTGGATAAAATCCATTCGGTGGTGCCGGAGTTCTGCTTAGACCCAGCCACGAACCCAACCAGCTTGGTTAATGCTAAAGTTCATTTCTACGAGAGCCATGATGGGCTGAAACAAAATTGGCACGGGCAGTATGTTTACCTAAATCCGCCATATTCAACACTCCCGGAATGGGTGGCAAAAGCCTACGAAGAATACCAATGTGGCAACGCTAAAACGATCATCGCATTACTGCCAGTTCGGTCAAATACTGATTACTTTCACAGCCAGATCGCCAGTTATGCCGATGTTCTCTTTATCAAAAAACGTCTAAAGTTTGGTCAATCGCAACAACAGGCCCCTTTTGCCAGTATGCTGGTGTGCTGGACCAAATCCAATATTGTCGATCAATTTGCACGGGTTATTGATGGAACCATTTTACGAAAGCAAGACGGTGCAATTGCACCAAATGCCTATATGATTCCAAATTATCTTCCAGATGAACCATTTTCTATTTCAAAACCTAAACGAGTTTATGGTAGCTTCTTGACACCAGAAAAAATTAAAAAGATTGGGGTAGATATGACGGGGTTCCGTTACGGAAAAGAAAAGGCAATCACGGATTACCACGCCAAGTATTTCTCGCATGAATTATCACGTAGACATTCCGCTTCTGATTCAGAAAAAATCGCGACTGCATTGTTTGATGCTCAAGTGGACCTGAACCCACACCAAGTCTCTGCTGCCCTTTTTGCATTCAAATCACCATTATCAAAAGGTGCCATTCTGGCCGACGAAGTTGGGCTGGGTAAAACCATTGAAGGTGGCCTTGTGCTTTCACAGAAATGGGCTGAGGGCAAACGCCGCATCTTGATTATCTGTCCGGCGTCATTACGGAAACAATGGGTTCAGGAATTGAGTGATAAATTCTTCCTGCCATCAACGATCTTGGAAGCTAAAAACTATAACAAGATGATTAAAGACGGCGTGCGTCGTCCGTTCGAACGTGACGACATCGGCATTTGCTCGTTTCAGTTTGCGGCACGCCACGAAGAAGAACTCATGGTCATTCCGTGGGATTTGGTCATCATCGACGAAGCCCACCGCCTTCGTAACGTCTATAAAACCAGTAACAAAACAGGTCGGGTTCTTCGGGCGGCATTATCCAATGCCCCCAAGATTTTGCTGACCGCAACCCCATTGCAAAATTCCCTGATGGAACTCTATGGTCTTGTCAGCTTCATTGATGAATATGCGTTTGGTGACGCAAAGAGCTTCCGGTCTCAGTATGCCCGATTGACCGGTGAAGACAGTTTCAACGAACTTAAGGCCCGGCTGGCACCGATTTGTCACCGCACACTGCGTCGTCAGGTGATGGAGTATATTCGCTACACCAACCGGATCGCCATCACCGAAGAATTCACGCCAAGCGAAGAAGAACAGACCCTTTACGATTTGGTGTCTGATTATCTACGTCGTGATAATCTTCAAGCATTACCAAGCAGTCAACGCACATTGATGACGTTGATCCTTCGCAAATTACTGGCGTCATCCACATTCGCCATTGCGGGGGCGTTGGAAGCATTGGCTCGTAAATTACGCCAGCAACTCAAAGATAACGCAGACCTTGAATCCACCCTCGCCAAGCTCGAAAACGACATCGCGGAAGATTTTGAAGCATTCGAGGAACTGACAGATGAATGGTCAGATGACGATGAACAGCCAGAGCCGCTAACTCAAGCTCAAATCGATGCCATTGATGCAGAGATTGCCGATCTTGAAGCCTTCAAGGACCTCGCTGTGTCGATTGCTGAGAATGCTAAAGGACAGGCCCTACTCAGTGCGTTGGAAACAGGCTTCAACAAAGCCAAGGAACTCGAAGCTGCCGACAAAGCCATCATCTTTACTGAAAGCCGCCGCACACAAGACTACCTTGTGCGTATTCTCGAAGAAAACGGCTACAAAGACCAAATCGTGCTGTTTAACGGGTCTAACACCGATCCAAAATCCAAGGAAGTTTACAAGCAGTGGGTTGAGGACAATAAAGGGTCTGATAAAATAAGTGGCTCCCGCACCGCTGATATGCGTGCCGCCTTGGTCGATGAATTCCGTGACAACGCCCGGATTATGATTGCAACCGAAGCCGCCGCCGAAGGTATTAACCTGCAATTCTGTAGCATGCTGGTAAACTACGATTTGCCATGGAACCCTCAAAGGGTCGAACAGCGTATCGGTCGCTGTCACCGTTACGGTCAGCAACATGATGTAGTCGTGATTAACTTCCTGAACAAAAGCAACGCCGCTGACCAGCGTGTTTACCAATTGCTGGATGAAAAGTTCAAACTATTCTCAGGTGTGTTCGGTGCCTCTGACGAAGTTTTGGGGGCCATTGAGGGTGGCGTGGACTTTGAAAAACGTATCGCCGCGATCTATCAGAATTGTCGCACCACAGACGATATTGAAACTGCTTTCAATGAGCTTCGTAATGAGATGGAAGACAGCATTTCTGCGACAATGGATGATACCCGAAAGCAGCTGCTGGAAAACTTCGATGCGGAGGTTCACGACAAGCTCCGGGTCAACTTGAATGAAAGCAAGGAATATCTGAATCGTTATGAAGCCATGCTCTGGCAACTGACAGCCCATGAGCTTCATCCTTACGCAGCGTTTGACGATAAAACGCATTCCTTTACGGTCCACCAGCTACCCGAACAAGTTCAGGGCACGACACCGACTGGTCGCTACGAATTGTCTAAAACGCCGGAGAACGCTCATAGATACCGTCTGGGGCATCCACTGGCTCAATGGGTGCTAACATCCTCGCAGGAGCGTTCTACGCCCCCTGCGGAGCTTGTGTTGGATTATGGTGCATGGTCACAAACGGCACAGCAGATTGAAGGGCTGGTCGGTCAATCCGGCACGATTGCTGTTGGTAAACTCAGTATCACAGGGTCGGACGCACAGGATCATATGCTCTTTGCCGGAACCACTGATGATGGCACTGACCTGACGCCGGACCAAATCAGACGCTTGTTACAGGTTCCTGCTACGGTCGCAGATTGCGATATTCATATTGACGACACGATACTGACCACCGCACTAGAAACCCGCAAGAAGGCCATCTTGGAAGAAGTCGAGGCCCATCGTGCTGAATGGTTCGACGAAGAAATGGAAAAACTGGATCACTGGGCCGAAGATAAACGCAAGGCATTGAAGGTCGAATTGAAAGATGTGGACGACCAGATTAAAGACTTGAAAAAACGCACACGATTATCCGGTAACCTTCAAGAGAAGCTCGGCCTGCAACGCCAAACCAAGAAACTTGAAAGTAAACGTGATGAAGCATGGCGAGCATACGACGGTCAGGCCCGTGTGATCGAAAAACAAAAAGATAATTTGCTGGACGAGGTTGAAGAACGTCTGCAACAGGACGTCACTGATGAAGTGCTATTCAGCGTAAGGTGGAGAATGTAATGACTGACAATAACACAGACTTGCAAACAGTAAATGTTAACCTTCCCGCAGTAGGTGCATTTACAGCCCCTATGCTTGATGCTCTGACGAATGCATTAGGGGTGCGACGTGATGTCTTAGCAAGCGACGGACAAATACAAAATGCTTGGCAGAACTTACCTCAACTATTGAATGGTATTCCAGCGGAATTACGAGATGAAGGCATCATGAGGATGTGTGTTGCTGTGGCAACAGGACTTTTTGATAGTGCTGTAAACTATGCTTGGAATGCTGCAATAATAGAACTCAGAGAAAAAGTTCGTAGGTTCGGTATTCACATTGTTCCCCAAATTATTGATAAAGACTTCGACGAAAACAAATTAATGAATATGCAAGACAGCGAATTATTGACGCTGTGTTTGAAATTAAACCTAATTTCTGAAACTGGATATTTCATGCTCGATCAATGTCGAGATATTAGAAATAATTTCTCGGCGGCTCATCCTACAATCGGAACACTTGATGAATATGAGTTCATCAATTTTTTAAACCGATGCAGTAGGCACGCCCTGAGCAATGAGCAAAATGCAACAGCAGTTGATATAAAGGAATTAATGCAAGCGATTAATTCCGCTGTGTTTAGTGAAGATCAGTTGCGTATATGGATACAACGAGTTCTCGATACGTTTGATGCTCAACGAGAGACAATTATTGGCATGCTTCATGGTATTTATTGCGATCCCAGCAAAGAAGAACATGCTCGTGTAAACTCAATTACGATTTGTAAAAACTTCGTCGAAACGTTTTCTCCTGAAATTACATCAATGTTGATCAATCAACACCAACGTTATCAAGCCAAAGGGGAAGAACAAAGATTTAAGGCATCGCAAGGTTTTTTTGAACATTTAGGTGCTCTGGGATTGTTATCTGAGACTGAACGTCATGCCATGTTGTCTGCCGCATGCCGAAATCTTATTTCAGTTCATAATGGCACGGATAACTTTTACAACGAGCGGCCATTCGCTGAAAGATTAGCTGCTTTATCAACAGGACACCAAATTCCAGAAACTGTAAGATATGAATTCGTAGAAGCTGTTGTTAGGTGTTCTGTCGGAAATCAATGGGGAACTGCACGAACCGCCGATCTGCACTATCAGGTGATCATCAAAGGATTTTCTCCTCGTGAAATCCAAATAATGCTTGAGTTACCAAATACACAGTCAGTATTAGCTAACAGAATTCGAGCATACCAAAGATGTCGAAGCAAGTTTAAATCTTTGGTCGAGCTACTGAATAGAGATAGTGTTCCAACAAATGTGAAATCTGCATTTGATCAATGGATGGGGAATAGATAATGACCGAAGATACCAAAATGGACCTGCAATCGATGGATATCGCGGCGGAGAAACGCCAGCAGTTGAAGCAGTTGTTCCCCGAAGTATTCAGTGAAGATCGTGTGGATATTGACGCTCTACGTCGCGTGTTGGGCGATTTTGTGGAGGGTGGCAAGGAACGGTTCGGGCTGAACTGGCCGGGCAAGGCCGAATGCATGAAAGTCATTCAGGCCCCCAGTGTCGCGACTCTGAAACCATGCCGTGATGAATCCGTCAACTTCGATGATACCGAGAACCTATTCATCGAAGGCGACAATCTCGAAGTTCTGAAACTCTTGCAGAAATCTTACTTCGGTAAGATTAAAATGATTTATGCCGATCCGCCCTATAACACTGGTAAGGAATTCATATATCCTGACAAATACGAAGAAAACTTGGATACATATCTTGCATATACGGGGCAAATTGATGTTGAAGGTAAAAAGTTCACCACAAATACAGATTCAGCAGGTAGATATCACACAAATTGGCTGAATATGATTTATCCGCGTATTTATCTTGCCAAAAATCTTTTAAAAGAAGATGGAATCTTGATGATTTCAATTGACGACAATGAATACGATAATCTCAAGAAAGCTTGCGATGAAATATTCGGTGAAGAACATTTGCTTGGCACCCTGCTATGGAAACGTCGTCAAAACGCAGATAGCCGCAACTTCTCAAATGTTTCACCTGACCATGAGTTTATACTAGTTTACGCAAAATCTTTGAACGCTCGCTTCAAGGGGAAAGACATTGATATTTCAAAATATAAAAACCCCGATAATGACCCAAGGGGGCCATGGGCCAGTATTGATTTATCTGGTTTAGCAACCGCAGACCAGCGTCCAAACCTCCATTATGATATTACTGACCCAGACACAGGAAATAGCTTTCCACCTAATCCAAATCGCGGTTGGTCAAAAAGTCGTGAGAATGTAGACAAAATGATTTTAGAGGGTCGCATTTTGTTTCCCAAAACACCAACAGGCCGCCCCCGTGAGAAAAAATTTCTTAAGGATTTGAATAATACCGTTACAGGGTTTTCAACTTGGCTAGATAACAATAGTGTTGGCTATACAACTCACGGCACTCGCGAAGTTACGAAAATTTTAGAAGGTAAAATCTTTGATTTTCCCAAGCCTACTGATTTACTTCGGACTTTACTTGATCAGGTAACCGGGACTGATGATATAGTATTGGACTTTTTCGCAGGATCAGGTTCAACAGCACATGCGACTATAGTGCAAAACCTGACAGATAACGGAAACAGAAAATTTATCTTAGTCCAAATTCCTGAACCTACTGATGAAACTTCTGAGGCATACAAAAACGGATATAAAAACATTGCTGATATTGGCAAGGAAAGGATTCGTAGGGTTGGAAAATATATTCAGAATGAAAACGAAACCCAACTTTCTTTCGATAATGCCGTCCCTCTCGATACCGGGATGAAAGTGTTAAAGTTATCGGAGTCTAATTTTCAGGTTTGGAACGGCGACCCAGAAGCATTTGATGAAACTGGCAAACAACTGGAAATGCACATTGACCATGTGGATGAAGCCGCGAGTGCCGAAGATATTCTCTATGAACTGCTTTTGAAAGCCGGGTTCGAACTCACGACCAAAATCGAGACTGTGGAATTCGCAGGTAAGGAAGTTTTCTCCATTGCCGAAGGTGCGTTGCTGATCTGTCTGGAAAAAGAAATCACCACAGACCTGATTGACGCCATGGCGGAAGCTGATCCGTTCCAAGTGATTTGTCTGGACGAAGCCTTCCACGGCAACGACCAACTCAAAACCAACGCCGTCCAAACATTCGCCGCCCGTGCCGCCGCACAAGAAAGCGAAATCGTCTTCCGCACGGTATAGGGGGCGATATGCGTGTTACTGAAAAAATGCAATTGATTGAGAATATTGCCGTTACATTGCAAGAACGATACACATTCGATGATCTTGATATGTTCTTTGGTGAATTTGATGTTAGTGAAGCAAATGGTTCATATAGCAGTAAAAGAGTTTATGCAAAGGACCGCCTTCGGGGGGCAAAAAACAGCGAACTAAAAAAGATTGCGACTGAGCTTGGCTTGGATACTGACCACATCATTAAAACGCCACCGAAGAACTGGGAGAACACAGCTTCTGTAAAAGCGTTCATTAGCCACACTGCTACACACAAAGAATACGCAACACGCCTACGTGATGTGTTGAAGCCCCATAACATTGATTGTTTCGTGGCACATGAAGATATCAAACCTTCCGAAGAATGGATGGAAGAAATTCGTAAGGCTCTTAACACCATGGATTTCTTCATCTCAATTCATACCAACGGTTTTTCTGAACGGATTTGGTGCCAGCAAGAAATCGGTTATGCGACAGCACGTAATGTCAAGATAATCCCGGTGAAGTTTGATGAAGACCCGGAAGGTTTTATCGGCAAATACCAAGCGTTGATTAGGCGTAAGAAGAACGCAGAAGAAATCGGTCAGGATATTTTGGGACTGCTGGCTGATGATGAAAAAACAAAAGATTTGTATGCCGAAAAGATCGCACCACCGCCGTCATTAGATGATGAATTCCCATTTTAGGAAACCGCAATGAAGTTACGTTTTGACCCATCACTGGAATATCAATGGGACGCCATTAACGCGGTTGTGAGAGCGTTTGAAGGCCAGCCGATAGCACAGAGCCAGTTTGAGATTAGTGCGACCACTGGGACTGCTGGTATGGCATTGTCCGATCTTGGTGCCATGAACGACATTACGCTAAATGAGGATGCGTTTCTTGAGAATGTTCGCAAGGTTCAAGAGGCTAATGACATCCCGACCGCTGATGAATTACAGGGCCGTGAATTCTCCGTGGAGATGGAAACTGGCACCGGCAAGACCTATGTCTATCTTCGCACGATCTTCGAACTGAACAAGCAATACGGTCTCAAGAAGTTCATCATTGTTGTGCCATCGGTTGCGATCCGCGAAGGTGTCCTGAAATCCATCGAAGTGACCAAAGACCACTTCCAAACCATCTATGGCAATGTGCCGTTCGACTCATTCGTTTATGATTCCAAGAAGCTGGGTAAGGTTCGTCAGTTTGCCAACAGTAACCAAATCCAGATCATGGTGATTAACATCCAGTCGTTCGTTAAAGACGTGCCGGATAAAGACACCTCCGAGATGACAGATGATGAACTCAAAAAACTGAACGTCATCAACCGCGAAAATGACAAGATGTCTGGCCGCAAGCCGATTGAGTTCATTCAGGCCAGCAACCCCATCGTGATTATTGATGAGCCGCAGTCTGTTGATAATACTGCTAAGGCCAAAGGTGCGATTGCCAGATTAAACCCGGCAGCGACGCTTCGTTATTCTGCGACCCATAAGAACCCGTATAACCTGCTTTACAAGCTCGATCCAATCAAAGCCTATGACCTGCGTCTGGTGAAGCGTATCGAGGTTGCTAGCGTCATTGCAGACGACAATGCCAATGATGCGTATGTCAAGCTGGAAAAGGTCGATTACAAAGCGTCTCCGATTAAAGCAAAGCTGAAAATCTTTAAATCAACGCCAAAAGGGCCGCAACTCAAGCCAATTACCGTTAAACAGGGAGATGACCTGTATCGCAAGTCCGGCGAAAACCCGATGTATGAAAACGGATTTGTCATCGCGAATATTGATGGCACGCCCGGTGGTGAAGGTATCGAGTTCAACACTGGCACTTGGATTGACCAAGGTGACGAAATCGGTGGCATGAATGAAGACACAATGAAACAGCAAGTGCACGAAACGGTTTACCAGCATTTCATCAAAGAGAAGATGTTGAAAGACCGTGGCATTAAGGTGCTGTCGTTGTTCTTCATTGACAAGGTATCGAACTATCGCGTCTATAACGACGATGGCACCACATCACTGGGCCAGATCGGCCAGTGGTTTGAAGAAGCCTATAATGAAGTATCGTCCAGTGGACGTTTCAAGGGTGTCATGAACTTCGACGTTTCTGCGGTCCATAACGGATATTTCTCTCAAGACAAAAAGGGACAGGCCAAAGATACTACGGGTAAAACTAGGGAAGATGAAGATACCTACAACCTGATCATGCGAGATAAAGAACGGCTTCTCGACCCGAATGAGCCACTTCGTTTCATCTTCTCGCATTCGGCATTGCGTGAAGGTTGGGATAATCCGAACGTTTTTCAAATCTGCACACTGAATGAAACTCAATCCACGGATCGCAAGCGTCAAGAAATTGGTCGCGGTCTTCGCCTACCTGTGAATTCAAAGGGCGAACGTGTTCACGACGAACACATCAACCGCTTGACCGTGATTGCCAACGAATCATACGAGGTCTTCGCCAAGTCCCTGCAATCCGAGTTTGAAGAAGATTTTGGCATAAAGTTCGGTCGTCTGGATAAAATTGCATTCTCAAAGTTGCTAGGTGCAGACGGTGAAACCCCCATCGGTCAGGCACAATCCGAACGCATCTGGTCTGAAATGCAAACCAACGGCTACATCAATAAAGCCGGTGAAATCTTGGAAAAGTTTGACCCGAAATCTCCGGGATTTGATTTGACAATCTCTGATGAATTCAGCGACCTGAAAGCAGCAATCATCGACGAGGCGTCCAACTATATATTCCAAAACCGAATTGCCGATGCTCGTAAGCGTGAGACACTCAAGTTCAACAAAGCTGTTCAAATCGACACGGACTTCCAAGAACTTTGGGAGCAAATTAAACATCGCACTCGTTATCGCGTTAATTTTGATACGTCCGATCTGATTGCCCATGCCGTTTATCGCATAAAAGAACTGCCTGCGATCAAGGCCATTAAGATTGACATCGAAAAGGTGGGTATTGGTATATCGAAAGCTGGGATTGACACAGACACCCATTTGGATCATCGCACCGCTGATGCAACACCTGTAAAAGTGCTTCCTGACATTCTGGCTTATTTGCAAAAAGAAACCGAACTCACCCGTCACACGCTCGTCGAGATTCTCAAAAAGTCCGGTCGCCTTGCTGAATTCAAGTTGAACCCTCAACAATTCATGGCACTGACTGCCCGTGAAATATCACGAGCATTACATGACCTGATGTTAGACGGTATCCAGTATGAAAAAGTGCCCGGCTTACACTGGGAAATGAGTTTGCTGGAACGCGAAGCTGAGGATGGTATCACTCGTTATCTTTCGAACCTTTACGCCGTCCAGAACCGCACGAAAACACTCTACGATCATATCGAGTTCGATTCCGAGGTCGAACGTAAGTTTGCCCAAGATTTGGACAATAACGAGAATGTGAAGCTGTTCGTGAAGTTACCGCAGTGGTTCAAGATTGATACCCCCATTGGTGCATATAACCCGGATTGGGCCTTCGTGACCGAACGAGACGAGAAACTTTATTTCGTCCGGGAGACCAAAAGCACGACTGATAAAGATGATCTGCGTAACAAAGAAAACCAAAAAATCAAATGCGGCCAACGCCACTTCGACGCCATTGGTGTTGACTATGGTGTTGTGACCAAATTGTCAGAAGTATCGTTCTGAGCGGCAAAGAGCATTACCTCGACGTTCCGTTACGTCCATGGTGGTGGCAGCACGAAGGCGAGTATTACGTAACGTTGAAATATTCATCAC
>Ga0070727_10000767_pt1 | contig 37098 bp, 41 predicted proteins | sample tdAd472_FD_66722 | JGI IMG/M metagenome (GOLD analysis project Ga0070727, IMG submission 66722) | Marine sediment microbial communities from the Atlantic coast under amendment with organic carbon and nitrate - tdAd47.2 | ecosystem: Environmental > Aquatic > Marine > Coastal > Sediment | place... | reverse complement strand
CGCAGGTATATATGAGTTTTCAGGGCAGTCATGGTGCTGCCCTTTTTGTTATGCTCTGAGGAGTAGCATTCATGAAATTATTCGGATGGAAGGGTTCGGCGGAGACGCCGCGCCCGGTCTTGTCACGCGCTTATGCGCTGGGCGGCGGTATATTGGGCGAATGGCCCGCGGCTTATGAACCGCAGGTGCGCGCGGCGGTGCACGCCAATCCGGTGGCGCAGCGGGCGGTGCGGCTGGTCTCGGAAGCGGCGGGTGGCGCAGCGATTATCGCGAACGGTGCGAGCGCGGCGGACAATGCGCGGGCATTGGTATTGGCGCGTCATGTGTCGGGCGGGCAAGGGCTGGTCGAGACACTGGCGCTGCACCTGCTGTTGCATGGCAATGCCTATGTGCAGATCAGTTGCGACAGTGATGGTGCGCCGCTGGAGCTGTATGCGCTGCGCCCGGAGCGGGTGAGCGTTGATGTCGATGCGCGCGGCTGGCCGGTGGCCTATCATTACCGCGTGGGTGAACGGATGATGCGGCTGGCGGTTGAAGATGGCGCGGGGCGCCCGGCGATGTTGCATATCAAGGCGATCAATCCGCTGGATGACCATTATGGGCTGGGGTGCCTTGGCGCGGCATCTGGCGCGGTGGCGATCCATAATGTGGCGACGCAGTGGAACAAGGCATTGCTTGATAATGCGGCGCGGCCATCCGGCGCTTTGGTTTATGACAGTGGCAAGGATGGTGTGGTGCTTTCGGCAGAGCAATTTGCACGGCTGAAGGGAGAAATGGAGGCGGCATTTCAGGGCGCAACCAATGCCGGGCGGCCGATGTTGCTGGAGGGTGGGCTGAAATGGCAGTCGCTTTCGATGTCGCCCGCCGAGATGGACTTTGTGGCGTTGAAAGCGGCAGCAGCGCGAGAGATTGCGCTGGCTTTTGGCGTGCCGCCGATGATGCTCGGTCTGCCCGGTGACAATACCTATGCGAATTATCGTGAGGCCAACAAGGCGCTGTGGCGGCAGACAATCCTGCCGATGATGGACAAGATATTGGGCGGTGTTGCGCAAGGGCTGCGTGGCTGGATGCCGGGTCTGGAGCTGTCGGTCGATCTCGACAAGGTGCCGGTGCTGTCTGAGGAACGCACGGCCTATTGGGAACGCGTAAGCAATGCGAGCTTCCTCTCCGATGAAGAGAAACGAGCGTTGTTGGGATTTGGTGAAAATGGGGGAGGTCGCGATGCGTGATAGCGATATGCTTGCTGGCCTTGTGGCGCAGGCGGAAGGTTCGGGCAGTGATCTCGTCATGATCCGTGCGCTGGTGGAAGAAGCGAGCGAGATGGGCGCAGGCCGCGCGCTGGATCGGCTGGGGCTGAGCGACCGGCAGGCTGAGGATGATGTACGCGAATTGCGCGAGCTGCTCGGCGCATGGCGCGATGCAAAGTCGGCGGCGCGCGATGCCGTTATCGGCTGGCTGGTGCGTATCGCTCTGGCGCTGATGCTGATCGGTATGGCGGTGAAGCTGGGCTTGTTTGGATTGATCAAAGGATGAGCGCTGCTGAGTCACAAGAGGGTGAAGGTGCTCCTTCCGTGCGCTTTGCGGGCTATGCGGCGCTGTTTGACCGCGAGGACCGGGGCGGTGACATTATCCGGCGCGGGGCGTTTGTCCGGGCGATTGGCGCGTGGCGCGGGCGCAAAGTGCCGCTTTTGTGGCAGCATAAGCCGGATGCGCCGATCGGGATTATCGAGAGCATGAGCGAGGATGAACGCGGTTTGCGGGTTGTTGGCCGGGTGCGCAGCGATGCGCCCGCGCAGGCTGCAGCGTTGCTTAAGAGGGGCAAGGTCAATGGCCTGTCCTTTGGCTATCGCGTCACGAAAGCAGATGGGCAAGCGCCAAGGGTACTCAAGGATCTCGATCTGGTTGAAGTGAGCCTCGTGACCTTTCCGATGCAGCCGAACGCGCGGGTGCACGCGGTGGAAACCGAGTAATTTCGCTTATGCCGGACTGCAAATAGCAGCTTTCTGCGCTTCCGGTGCTCACGTACTTTAAAATACGCTGCGCTCCGGTTCTCGCAATCCGCCATTTTCGGCTCGGTCTAGGCAAAATTATACCGGTTTCCACAACTGACAAGGCCTCGAAAATGAAGGTGAGGTCATTTTTTAACTGATGAAACGGCAGGAGAAGCCTATGTACGAAGTGAAAGCCGATGCGCTGGAGGAGAGCTTTGATGCGCTCACCCAGGCAGACAAGATTGAAACATTGGAAGCCGATCTGGCCGCGATGAAAGGTCAGGTGGCGGCGGTTCAGCGGTCCGTGGCTGAGCGCCCGGCGCTTGATGGCGTCAAGGGCGTGGAGGTGGATCCGGCGCGCGCTGCGTTTGTCGATAAATATATCCGGCGCGGGCAGGAAGCGGGTCTGGAGCTGAAGAGCTTTTCGGGCGCGACGGGCGCGGCGGGTGGCTATGCTGTGCCGCGTGAAATCGACGCGATGATCGACAGCACGCTGAAGGCAATCTCGCCGATCCGTGCCGTTGCCAATGTGGTGAAGACCGGCTCGGCGGGCTATCGCAAGCTGGTGGCTGCGGGCGGCACGCCTTCTGGCTGGGCCAGCGAGACGGGTGCGCGCGCTGAAACAGGCACGCCAACCTTCAACGAGATTGCGCCGCCTTCTGGCGAACTGTTTGCCAATCCGGCAGCGTCTCAGGCGATGCTTGATGATGCGCAATTTGATGTCGAGGGCTGGCTTTCGGGCGAGATTGCCCATGAGTTTGCCAATGCCGAGGGCGCCGCTTTTGTGAATGGCAGTGGCACCAACCAGCCCAAGGGCTTTTTGACTTATACGGCGACCGATGAAGCGGACGGCGTGCGCGCTTTCGGGTCGTTGCAATATGTGGCGTCAGGCGCGGCGGGCGCATTTGCGTCTTCCAACCCGCAGGACAGGCTGATTGACCTCGTGCAGTCGCTTAAAGCGCCTTATCGTCAGGGCGCGGCGTTTGTGATGAACAGCAGCACATTGGCGCGTATCCGCAAGTTCAAGACGTCTGATGGCGCGTTTTTGTGGCAGCCTTCGCTAAGCGCGGAAAACCCGGCGACCTTGCTGGGCTATCCGGTGATCGAGGCTGAGGATATGCCGGATGTGGCCGCAGACAGCCTGTCGATTGCCTTTGGCAATTTTCAGCGTGGTTATGTGATCGCAGAGCGCAATGAGACGAGCATCTTGCGCGACCCCTATAGCAACAAGCCGTTTGTGCATTTTTATGCAGTGAAGCGGATTGGCGGCGCTGTGATGAACTCGGAAGCCATTAAGCTGATGAAGTTCGCTACGTCTTAAAGTCTAGAAAATGGGTTCATGGGGGCCTGCGAACAGCAACTTTATGCGCTTCCGGTGCTCACGCACCTTAAGTGCGCTGCGCGCCGGTTCTCCAAAGTCACTATTCTCGGCATCCCCTGAACTGACCCCTTCGGCACGACTGTGCCGGAGGGGTTTTCGTGGGGCTAAAGTCTATTCCACTTATGTGGAATTACGGCACTGGCCCACTCCCCCACCCGGCCTCCCATAGGGTACAATAACTGGGAGGCCGGGTGGGGGAGCGGGCCGGTGCGGAATGTTGCAGTGCAACTGAAACAGAATCTAATCGAAATTATATGTGCGGAGGCATGAGCCATGACGATGACCATGGACGCAGTGGCGCAGACGATAGTAGACGATGCGCTGGCTGAAACGAAAGCCTGGCTGCGGATCGAAACGGCGCATGATGACGCAGCGATAACGGCGCTGGTGCGTGCGGCTATCGGCATGGCCGAGGATTTTTGTGCGCAGCTGATGTTTGTACGCAGTGGTGTGGAAGTGCTCAGCGCGAGCAGTGAATGGGTGCGCACGCGCGCTTGCCCGGTGCGCAGTATTACAGCGGTGCGGGGGCTGCCCGCTGAAGGCGCGAGCTTTGCGCTGGCGAGCGATGCCTATGCGATTGACATTGGCGCGGATGGTGACGGCTGGGTGCGGGTGATGCAACCGGGTGCGGCAGGGCGGGTCGAGATCGACCTGAGCGCGGGTATAGCCGATGGCTGGGCGAGCCTGCCCGATGCTTTGCGGCAAGGCATAGTGCGGCTGGCGGCGCATTTGTTTGCCGAGCGCGAGAGTGAAGCGCCGCCTGCTATTGTGACGGCACTGTGGCAGCCATGGCGCAGGATGCGGATCGTATGAGCGGGCTGGCGGCGGTGAAACGCACAGGCGCGCGGCTTGCGGAGCAGCAGGTGGAAGCCAGGCGTCACGAAATGGTGCGCGAGGCGGAAGCGTTGCAGGACATTTCGGCCCGTATTGAGGGTGAAGACGTTGTGTTTGAAGGGCGCGGTTTGCTGGATCGCTGGATCCGCGACGCGAGCATTAGAAATATCGGGAGAACTGGGCGATGAATGCGGAATATGACATTCGCAATGCGCTGATTGCCGAGTTGCGCGGGGATGCGCCGCTGAATGCGCAGGTCAATCGGGTTTATGACGGTTTTCCCGTTAAGGCGACGCCGCCTATGCTGGTGGTGGGTGATGCGCTGGGTAGCGACTGGGCGGTGAAAGACCGGCCAGGCCGTGAGCTGCGCATCGGTATTACGATAGAAGATGATAGCGAGACGCCGACGCGGATTAGCGCAATCATGCCATTGACGGACGCCGCCGTGCAACGGCTGAACGGAACCATATCGGGCTGGCAGCTTGGCAGCTTGCGCATGGTCCGCTCGCGGCTGTTGCGGAACAACCGCGGGCGGTGGAATGCATTGATGGATTATCGCATCAGGGTGCTTGCCGCTTAGGGTCAGGACCCATTAATTTCGCGGTCATGGCGTTCAAATGGCGAAGAGATCGGGCGGAAATGCCCGCAGTGAAGGCTGGTGGCCTTTACAAGGGCTGTTTCGTTCGAGATCGAAGCCATTTGGACGTCCTTTCGGATTTGACCGATTGGCCGCTCTGCCACGTCAGAAAAGATTGAAAATGCTCCCACATTTCCTGCACTTTTCTTCCTCGCATAGCGGCCAATCGCTTCAAACCATGATCCTCGGAATTAATGGGTCCTGACCCTAGTTTGATTTCGCTCGCGCGAAACCAGATAATCACTCCGCGCTGTCAAAGTCCTCGGTCATTTTTTCAATATAGCCAAGAACCTGATCGTCAGCATCTTCTGTTGCTTCTTCATTGGACATGCCATCGGCTATATCGAGGGCAATCAGGGCATCACGAAATACAGCCTCTTTCTTGGAACATTTGGTTTCCAGGCCAGCCAGAAATTCGTCCCGGGCGATTTTCCGGTCCATCGCGTCGCGTGTGTAATCGCCCATGCAGGAGGCATAGGCCTGACGCGCTTTGGGCACGGCGTCTTCGGGGGAAGCCGCCGCTAAAATCAATGCAACGAAAATCATAAATCCCTCCATTTCGATGGTCGGAAAATTACTGCGACTCGGACGTCGTATCGGCCATCATTTTCTTCAAGGAGTAGATATCCATGAGCGTGGAAAAAGGAAGCGCATTTTTGCTGAAAATCGGCAATGGCGACATGCCTCTGACATATACCACAATTGCAGGTCTGCGGACCACGCAATTGCAGGTTTCGGGCGAGGCTGTGAATGTTACCAACAAAGACAGCGGCGGGTGGCGCGAGCTGCTCTCGGGCGCTGGTGTGCGCGCCGTCAGCGTATCGGCTGCGGGCATATTTACCGGCTCTGCGGGTGAGGTGAAACTTCGCGCCCATGCGCTTGCCGGGACGATTGATGATTATGAACTGAGCTTCGAGAGTGGCGAGCGCATGCAGGGCCGGTTTTTGCTGACGCGGCTGGAATATGCGGGCGATTATAATGGCGAGCGTAATTACACGATCAGCCTCGAAAGCTCTGGCGTGGTGGCCAGCCTGTGAGTGGTGTGAATATCCTGCGCGGCGAGGCTGAACTGCTGGTGCGCGGCGAGCGGCTCAAGCTGCGCCCGAGTTTTGCCGCGCTGGTGGCAGCGGAAGAAGAGCTGGGACCACTTTTCGGCTTGGTCGAACGAGCGTCTGCGGGCGAATTGCGGCTGGCGGAGATGGTGGCGTTATTCTGGCATTGCCGCTGTGATTGGCCCGGTGCGGTGACGCGTGAGCATGTGGGTGAGGCCGTCGCCGCCCAAGGGCTGGCGAGCGTGACGCCCGCGCTCAAGGCGATTTTGCAACAGATATTATCAGGCCAGACGTGAGCGGCGATGAGAGCTTTGGCGTGGTTGCCCTGAAGCTTTCAGGCATGGCCGGGTGGCATCTGGGCTGGAGCGCCGAGCAGTTCTGGAGCGCGACGCCGGCCGAAATGGAGGCGGTGATCCGGGCGATGCTGGGAACGGAGGCTGCCAGCGCTGCTGATGCGCCGCCGAACCGCGAAGACATTGCCCGATTGATGGAGTTATATCCTGATGGATGAAGAGATTGACCGGCTGATCGTATCAGTGCGCGCTGACACGCAGGGCTTTGCGAAAGATGTTGAGGATATGCGGGCCGGGCTGGAAGGGCCGCTGGTTGTCGGTGCGCAGCGCGCGGGGCGTTTGATAGAGTCCGCGCTGGAGCGGGCTATTCGCACCGGGAAATTCGGTTTTGAGGACCTGCGCCGTATTGCCTTGAGCGTGATTAATTCCATTGCCCAAGAGGCCCGAAAAATAGCTTTTGACAAGCTTTTTCCACAAAGTGAAGGCGGCATATTGGGCGGCGTCTTCAATGCTGTGAGCAGTGCCTTTGGTGGTGCGCCGGGGCGGGCGACGGGTGGCCCGGTAAGCGCGGGGCGCGCCTATAAGGTTGGCGAGAATGGGCCGGAGCTGTTTGTGCCGGGTGCACATGGCAGGGTGATTGCGGCGGGCGGTGGCGGCGGTGCACATGATGTACGTGTGACGATACACGTTCATTCGCCGGATGCTGGTGCGCCGCAAGCGTTGGCGCGCAGTGGGCGTCAGATCGCGCGCAATGTGCGCAGCGCTTTGAGCGAATAACCTTCCTTCGCTTTGCGTGTGCTGACCTCTCCATAAAGGATTTATCTATGGCTTATTGGCTGGCGTCGAAGAGCGGCGGGCAGGAGAAGGGCGTGATCAAGCGCTTCTCGCCTGCCTATTGGACGGTCAACTTCCCGCGCCCGATGATGGCGGGGGTGGTGACGACCGCGCCGGATGCGCTGCGCGTTGACGCGGTGTTTTATGGATCGGGTGATCTGGCGGGCCTGATCTGGGAGGCAGAGGATGTGTGGGATCATCCGCTGCTGGCTTATGAGACGAGCCGGGACTTTCGCAATTGCCAGCTGCGCTTTCACTGGAAGAGCAGTGGGATCAAAGCGCTGGACGCATTGCACGGGCCGACGCTGACGATTGAAGGGCGTGACGAGAGCGGCAACTCCAAAGCCTGGTATGTGCGGCTGTGGAATTATGCCGACGGGGCGAGCGAGGATGCGGACATCACGCTGGATTTCGGCGCGATGGACGGTGGCTTTTTGTTGCCCTCCGAGGCGGACCCGGTGTGGGCGGGCGATGTTGACCGGATGTTCATCTCACTGGTCGCGCCGGGATATGATGCGGGGGCGACGCCTTTTGCCAGTGGGCAGGAGGGATGGGCTGAGCTGACCGGCATGCGCTGCGACGGCTCGGGTTCGGTGCTGTCTGTTGGCGATGTGATGCTGCCCGAACATGGCCTCTCCATGGCGACGGGCTATGATGACGGCTATAATCAGACGCCTGAGCGGCTGGTGCGGCAGATCCATGCCTTGGGTTATCGCGGCGACATTCTCCATTATGTCGGCATGAGTCATTATTTCCGGCTCGAACCGAGTGGCAGCGAACATTATGTGAGCCTTGCGGGCGGCGTGCTCAATGCGCCTTGCGCGGCTTGGCATGCGGACTTTGCGGCCAAGGCGGATGCGCTGGGACTGGGGATCATCTGGTCGCTGTCGTATGAGCTGTTCGATGCGCATTGCTGGAGCGACTGGAAGCAGCGCGCTGAAAATGGCGACCCGGCGCTGACCGGCTGGGTGCCGCCTTCGACATTGCTGTCGCCTGCGCATGCTGGCGCTATGGGCTATCTGCACCAGGTGGGGCAGGCGTTCATTGCGATTGGCGTGGCGGCGGGGCTGGAGCCTAAATTTCAGGTGGGCGAGCCATGGTGGTGGATGATGTCGGATGGCCGCATCTGCCTCTATGATGATGCGGCCAAGGCGGCTTTTGGCGGCAGTCCTGTGTCGATACCGGACATGCAGGCTTCGCTTGACGGAGCGCAGACAGCGCTGCTTGATCAGGCGGGGGCATTGCTGGCCAGCTCGACGGCGGCTTTGGTCGCTGCCGTACAGGCGATTGCACCGACGACAAGCTCTTATTTGCTGACCTACCTGCCGACCGTGCTCGACCCGGATGCGCCGGAAGCCAAGCGGGCGAATATGCCGGTCGGCTGGGCCAAGCCGGCTTTCGATATTTTGCAGCTCGAAGATTATGACTGGGTGACCGAAGGGCGACGTGCGCTCACGGCGCAAGGTGTGGCGGCGGCGGAAGTGCGGCTGGGCTATCCGGTGACTGAACAGCATTATCTCTCGGGTTTTGTACTGAGCGGCGGTGATGCGCAGGCGCATTGGCCGCGCATCGAAGCGGCGGCGCGGGCCGGGCAAGGGCGCGGCGTGGCGGCGACTTATGTCTGGGCGCTGCCGCAGGTGGCACGCGATGGATTTACCTTTTTCGATCTGGATGGAGACGCGGATATGCAGGCCTTTGACGATGTGCTGTTTCCAATAAGCATTGGCCGGGAGGCAAGTGTGATGCCTGCCTTCTCTACTCAGACAGTCGAGAGCCTGTCCGGACATGAACGGCGCTCCAGCGACTGGGCGGATGCGCGCTTGCGTTTTGATGCCGGGCCGGGGGTACGCTCCGAGGCAGACCTTGTGACTTTGGTGGAGTTTTTCCGGGCGCGGCGCGGTGCGGCGCGCGGTTTTCGTTTCACCGACCCGTTTGATAATCAAAGCGCGCCTGCGGGGGAACTTCCCAGCGCGATTGACCAGAAACTGGGCACAGGCGATGGCGCTATCGCCGAATTTCGCCTTGCCAAATATTATGGCACAGGCGCGGATGCGCAGCAGCGCTATATTACGCGGCCAGTCGCGGGCAGCATTCGTATTGCGGTCGATGGCGTAGAGCAGATGAGCGGCTGGCAGCATCTTGGGGGCGGCGTGATCGCTTTTGACAGCGCGCCTGCCAATGGTGCGGCGCTGAGCGCTGGCTATCGTTTTGATGTGCCGGTGCGCTTTGCTGAGGACGGGCTGGAGGTGAGCCGCGCAACTTTTGCCGCTGGCGAAGCGCCCTCCGTGCCGCTGGTGGAGATCCGCGAATGAGCGCTGAGACGATATTGGCGCAAGAGCTGGTGACGCTCGCTTTTTGCTGGCGTCTGGAGCGGCGGGACGGCGTGACCATCGGGCTGACCAGCCATGACCGTGACCTCGGCATAGGAGGCGTTGTCTATAAGGCCGCGCCGGGACTGGTGCCTTCCGCGATCCGCAAGGGCATTGGGCTGGAGCCGGAATCGATGGAGCTGAAAGGCGCATTGACCAGCGATGCGATCAGCAAGAGCGACTTGCGCAGCGGAAAATGGGATGGCGCAGCGCTTGAGCTTCATCTGACCGAATGGAGCGAGCCGGGGGCGCTCTGGCTGGAGCTGATGCGCGGTGAGCTGGGTACGGTCGAGCAGGAAGGCGAGAGCTTCGCGGTGGAGCTGTCCGGCCCGGTGGCTGTGCTGGGCAAGGCGTTTGCGCCGGAGACATCGCCGGGATGTCGCGCGCGGCTGGGCGATAGCGCATGCCGGGTTGATCTGGCTCTGCATCAGCGCATTGTAAGCATATCAGCCATGGCCGATCAGGTCGGGACTGTGAGCGGTGGCGGGCTTGCTGCGGGGGCCTATATCTTTGGCGCATTGCGCTGGCTCGAAGGTGCGAATTGTGGGCTGACGCAGAGTATTATTGCGCATGATGCGGGCAGCCTCACGCTGGCGGATGTGCCTGCTTTTGCTGTGACAGCCGGTACACGCGCTTTGCTGACGCAAGGGTGTGACAAGCGTATGGAGACATGCTCTGCGCGCTTTGCCAATGCGATCAATTTTCAAGGCGAACCTTATTTGCCCGGCAGCGATCTTCTCACGCGCTATCCGGGCGCAAATTAATGCAACAGGCGAGACGAATAATTTCTGCTGCGCGGGGTCTGCTGGGTGTGCCTTTTCGCTTGCATGGACGCGACCCGGCAACAGGGCTGGATTGTATTGGGCTGGTATTGTCTGTGCTGGAGCGGGCGGGGCATCGTTCGCTCAACGGGCTGGCGCCTGAGGCTTACAGCATCAGGGGCGGCAGCATTGCGCGCTTTGCAACGGCGATGTTGCAGGCAGGGCTGAGACCCGCGCGCATGGCACGAGCGGGCGATGTCGTGTTGGTACAGGCTGGTCCGGCGCAATTTCATCTGATGATCGCTACCGATGACGGGCATGTTCACGCGCATGCTGGACTGGGGCACGTTGTCGAGATGCCGGGGGCGTCCACATGGCCTGTACTGGGGCGTTGGCGCTGGGGGCGCTGAGCAGCCCGACACATCATAATCATGGAGAATGAATATGGCGACAGTGGTTCTGACTGTGGTGGGCAGTGTGCTGGGTGGGCCGATTGGCGCGGCGATTGGCGCGACTATCGGGCAGGTGGTGGATAACACGATATTGTTTGCGCCCAAGGGCCGGGAGGGGCCGCGCCTGTCTGACCTGCGCTTGCAGACATCGCGCTATGGCGACCAGATACCGCGTTTGTTCGGGGCGATGCGGGTGGCGGGCACCGTTATCTGGTCCACGGACCTGAAGGAGCAAAAGAACAAAAGTGGCGGTGGCAAGGGCAAACCAAAGGTTACGAGCTACAGCTATAGCGCCAGTTTTGCTGTGTCGCTTTCATCGCGGCGAATAGCCGAAGTGCGGCGTATATGGGCGGATGGCAATTTGTTGCGGGGCACGGTGGGTGATTTCAAAACTGCTGTAGGGGCGTTTCGTTTTTATGAGGGGTCGGGTGATCAGGCGCTTGATCCGCTGATCGCGGCGGATAAGGGGCTGGGCCAGTCTCCTGCGCACCGGGGCATTGCTTATGCGGTGTTTGAGGATTTGCAACTGGCCGATTATGGCAATCGCATCCCTTCACTGACATTTGAAGTGGTGGCAGATAGTGGCGAGGTTTCCGTTGCTACTATTGCGGCGGATCTTAGCGGTGGTGCAATTTCGCCGGAAATATTGGGCGCAGTGCCGAGTGTTAAGGGTTATGCGGCCAGCGGCAGGACTATAGCCGATGGGTTATATTCGTTGGTGGACGGGCTGGGGATAGCCTTGCGTAGCGATAGCGCTGGCTTGCGTCTTCACAAAAGCACCGCAAGCGAAGCAGCACTTGCCAGCGATCTTATCGGGGCGGCATTTAACGGCAAGGTTGAGAAGGGGCTGCGCTCTATGCGCGGGCGGGCAGAAGATGTGCCCGTTCAGTTTGGTACGCGCTATTATGACCCGGCGCGCGATTATCAGACAGGTGTGCAGACTGCGCAAAGGCCCGGGCCGGGACGCAAGAAAGGGACGCTCGACCTGCCCGCAGTGCTTGATGCCAATGTCGCGCGGTCACTTGCCGAAGAACGTCTGCAACAGCTCTGGACAGGCCGTAACGCTCTGGAATTGCGCTGTGACTGGCGGGCGTTGACAGTGGAGCCTGGGGCGGTTGTAACGGTCGAAGAGCAGGCCGGGCGCTGGCGCATAGAACAGAGTGAGTGGGAAGGCATAGGCGTGTGCCTGCGGATGCGGCAGGTCGGCGGAGCTGGCGTTGCGGCTCCCGCTGCCAGCGCCGGGTACGGGGTTGCGCAGGTCGATGTGTCGCATGGTGTTACCAGCCTGATACTGGCGGATGTGCCACAGCCAGCGGATGAACCCGTTCATACGCCAGTGGTGGTCGCTGCTGCTGCCGGTGTGTCGCCTGGATGGCGCTCGGCTGAGCTGTTCGCAGAGGATATTGCAACTGGTGGTCTGACCTCGCTGGGCTTGAGCGCTGCTCCGGCGATCATGGGGCAGGTGAGCATAGCGCCTCAGCCGGGTGTGGCGTCGCAGCTTTTCGATCATATATCGGCGATTGAAGTCGAGCTGCTGCATGAGGATATGCTGCTTGCCAATGTCGATGATGCGGCGCTGCTGCGGGGTGAGAACAGCGCGTTGCTGGGACGGGAAATCGTGCAATTTGGTTTTGCAACGCAAATTGGCGCTGCACGCTGGCGACTGGAGCGACTATTGCGTGGGCGGCGGGGCACCGAATGGGCAATGCAGAGCCATGCAGTGAACGAGCGCTTTGTGCTGCTGGAGCAGGACAGCCTGTTTGCCGTTCCTTCGAGCCATTTGCAGACAGGCGGGGCGTTGCGCCTGAATGCGATAGGCATAGGCGATCTTTCGCCTGTTCAGGCCGAAGAGACTGTATTGGGGCAAGCGATATTGCCTCTTGCCCCGGTGCATGCGCGCAGTGATTTTTCCGTTGGCGACTGGCATTTTGGCTGGACCAGGCGCAGCCGCAATGGCTGGCGCTGGAATGATGCGGTTGATGCCCCGTTAGGCGAAGAGAGCGAGCGTTATCAGGTGCAGCTAAGCCATGGTGGTACAGTCTTTCGGGCGGCTGAAATCTATGCGGCATCATGGATATATGATGCCGCCAGTATAGGGGCTGACCAGATTGCCGGGATAAGCGGGGTGGTGAGTGTCGAGATACGACAGATAGGCACTTATGGGCCGGGGCGGCCTGTCGCAATGATCATATCTATATGATGCGATGCGTTCTTACCGATATCGAAGTTTTCAATGAATGATGGAGTTGTATGTCCATGGCTGATGAGCTCAGTGATCGTTTTGCATTGCCAATGCTGCAGGCAGCGCAAGCGCAGAAAGAGGTGACGCATAATGAGGCGCTTGCGTTGATTGATATGCTTGTGCATCCGCAGGCGGAAAGCGCAAGCCTTGCTACCCCGCCTGCTTCTCCGCAGGTCGGGCAATGCTGGATTGTGGCGAGCGGCGGGACGGATGCATGGTCGGGGCATGATGGAGAGCTGGTTTGCTGGACGTCGGGGGGCTGGCGTTTTGTTGCTCCGCGTGACGGCATGCGTGTGCTTGTTGCTGACGAGGGGCATGAATTGATCCATAATGGAAGTAATTGGAACGCTGCTGCTGTGCGCGCTGATGGATATTATGTTGGTGGCGTTAAAGTTCTTGGTTCGCGTGAAAGTGCGATTGCCGACCCTTCAGGGGGCAGCACTGTCGATATACAGGCGCGCGCGGTGCTTGCGCAACTGCTTGCCATATTGCGTAGTCACGGTCTGATTGAAACAGGCTAGAAATAGTGATTACCAAAAACTGACTTGATATGGTTGCAAATTCTTTACATTTTGAAAAAGTTCCAAGAGCATAGCAAATGCTGCCTTTCTTTATGCTAGTGCGGGTCCAGGAATGACGAAAACTTGTCTTGCCATGCAACTTTCGACGGAGTAGGGAGTTCTCGCAGTCTTAGTGACCATTTTGAAAGGGGAATAATATGCGGAAGCTTGCTCTTGTAGCGGCTCTTGCGACCACAGCAATGGCCTCTCCGGCCCTCGCTCGTGAGGATGCCTGGTACATCGGTGCACATGGCGGCGCCATGCTTGTTGAAGATGTCGATATTGAAACAGCTGATGGCCTTTCCGATGCCACTGCTGATTATAACACCGGCTATGATATTGATGGCGTAATCGGTTATGATTTCGGCATGTTCCGCATGGAAGCCGAAGTTGGTTTCCGTCGCGCATGGACCGATATCGTCGATTTTGCCAATGGTGCTCCCAGCAGCACTAAGGGTAATGTGCGCTCGCTGAGCTTTATGCTCAACGGCTTGCTGGATTTCGGCCCGGATGATGGCTTGCAGGGTTTTGTTGGCGCTGGCGCCGGTGTTGCTCGCACGCATCTCTATAGTTCGGTAACAGATGATTCCGATACAGGTTTTGCATGGCAGGCGTTGGCGGGCGTACGTTTCCCGCTGAGCGACAAGCTGGATGCTGAGCTGAAATATCGCTTCTTCAACCACCGTGGACTTGATCTGGTGACGAGCGACCGTTTCGTCGGCAACCCAGTATGGTCCCCTGCTGGTACAGCCACTGACGCTGATGTGCGCACACACAGCCTGTTGGTTGGCCTGACATATAACTTTGGTGAGCCGCCGGCACCGCCGCCGCCACCCCCTCCGCCACCCCCTCCGCCGCCTCCCCCTCCGCCGCCTCCGCCGCCGGTTGTGGAATGCACGCCTGGGCCGTATATCGTCTTCTTTGAATTCGATATGTCGGACATTACGCCGGATGCAGCGACGATCCTCGACAATGCTGTCTCTGCCTATGGCAATTGCGGTAGTGCGCAGGTGATGCTTGCAGGCCATGCTGATAAATCTGGTCGCGCGGCCTATAACGTTGCTCTTTCCGAGCGTCGTAATGCGGCTGTACAGGCTTATCTCACCTCCAAGGGAATTTCTGAGGGTGTAATCACCACTGAAGCCTTCGGTGAAAGCAAGCCACGCGTCGAAACGGCTGACGGTGTTCGTGAGCTTCAGAACCGTCGTGTGGAAATCACATACGGTCCTGGTTCGGGCATGTAATATCGCTTTTGGAGCCTCGCTCCATCAGCAATGACAGAATGAGGGGCTGGTCTTGGGACTGGCCCCTTTTTTGCGTGTGATTTCCCATGCTGCCTTGGGGGCTGGTGATATTGTGATGTGGTTTGCATCGGTCGGACCGGTCGCATAGACTGTACTGACTGCGCAACTGCTTCAACCTTCAGCAATAATGGTGACCCATGCTTAATTCGTCCCGGCATATATTTCGTTCTACGGCTTTTGCCTCAATTCTCTCTCTGGCTGCATGCGCAGATTCCCATTCAGCCTCGTCTGAAGCGCAGGTCGCTCCGCAACAGCCAGTGTCTACGGAAGCTGCGCCTGATGCAGCCATTGCGGTTCTCAAAAATGCGACAGGGCAAGAGGTGGGATCAGCCAGACTCATCCAACAGGGTCATGACATCGCAGTATCGATCACGGTGAGCAGCCTTGCACCGGGATTGCATGGAACACATGTGCATATGACCGGCTCTTGTATTGCGCCGGATTTCAAGAGTGCCGCTGGCCATTGGAACCCAAAATCCACCCAACATGGCATGCATAACCCGCTTGGAGCCCATGCAGGTGATATGCCTAATATGGATGTTGGGTCAGATGGCACCGGTATGTTGCGTTTCAGCATTTCCAATGCCCGGATATCCGGCGGCGAGACGGCGCTTCTGGATGTTGATGGCGCCGCAATTGTGATTCACGCAGGACCGGACGATATGATGTCTGACCCCGCAGGAAATGCCGGACAACGGGTCGCTTGTGGCGTCATTATGGTAAATACGACCAAATAGGCCTGATTTCTTGATATAATGAAACAGGAATGTCCGGTTTCGCTTGAAACTTGATGGTAATCATCCAATATTATAGTCAATTGGCAAAAGCGCCAACCAAAGGAGTAAAGTTACATGGCTAATTGGTCTGACCCACGGACAGGCGGCGTAGGTTTTGGCGGCGCAGCTGCACAAACACGCGGCGCAGCCTATGATGCGGGGCTGCGATCCTACATGCTGTCGGTTTATAATTATATGGCAAGTGGCGTATTGCTGACGGGTCTCGTCGCGATGTTGTTTGCACAAACCGAGCTGGCATATCAGATACTTGCTGGCCCTGGTATATTGAAATATGTGCTCATGTTCGCGCCATTGGGCTTCGTGATGGTGCTGAGCTTCGGCATTAATCGCCTTTCTACGGCAGCCGCACAGGGCATTTACTGGGCTTATGCGGCCGTTATGGGCCTGTCTATGGCGTCTATTTTCCTCGTGTATACCGGGACATCGATCGCACAGACTTTCTTTGCGACAGCAGCGGCTTTTGCAGGGCTTAGCCTTTATGGCTATACCACGAAGAAAGATCTCTCCGGTTTCGGTACATTTCTGATCATGGGTGTCATCGGCCTGATCGTGGCATCGCTTATCAATATTTTCCTGCAGTCGAGCATTCTCGATCTTGCGATCAGCGCTATTGGCGTACTGATCTTTGCGGGTCTGACAGCGTATGACACACAGAAGATCAAGAACACTTATGATTATGTTGCTGGCACAGAAATGGTTGGCAAGTCGGTTGTGATGGGTGCCCTGAGCCTCTATCTCGATTTCGTCAACATGTTCATGTTCCTGCTGCGTTTCATGGGCAGCCGCGAATAATAGCTTGGCATATTGCGATTGTGGAGGCCCGGTTGAGCGATCAGCCGGGCCTTTTTCGGTATCATGGGGGCAAGATTGGTGCACGGTGTGCTTCATTTCTCCCTCCGCTTTTGATAACGCTTGGCGATGAGTTTATTGGATCGTCTTTTCCCACCGAAAACGCGCAGCACAAATGGCCGCCGTATTTATGCGATTGGTGATGTACATGGGCGATATGATCTGTTGGTCAGACTGCTCAGGCATATTGAGCAGGACCAAAAAGGTCGCCCGATAGTCGAAACACATGTGGTAATGTTAGGCGATTATATCGATAGGGGGAGCCAGTCGCGCGAAGTGTGCGAATTGATGCAGGCCATGGCGCCATCGCCCTTTTTCCATTGTTTGAGGGGCAATCATGAGCAGGTGATGCTTGATGTGCTCGACGGCGGCTGCATAGCGCTGCACCACTGGATGAATTTTGGCGGTGCTGAGACATTGCAGAGCTGGGGTGTGAGCCAGAAGCTGATCGATACCATGCAGAGTGACCCGACTGCAGATGTAAATGTGATTGAGGCGTTCCGCAGTCAGGTGTCCCCCGCAATCGAAAGCTGGTTGCGTGAGCTACCGTCCTATCGTTTGTTGGGTGACTATCTATTCGTACATGCGGGCGTGCGGCCAAAAGTCGCTCTTGAAAAACAAAGCGACAGTGACTTGCTGTGGATTCGCGAACCGTTTCTCTCCAGCAAGGTGCGCTATCCATGGTGTGTGATACATGGCCATAGCCAGAGCGACCAGGCTGATGTTCATCATCATCGTATCGGTATTGATACAGGGGCGTATCGCACGGGTGTATTGACCGCAATCGGTATTGAAGAAGAAGAATACTGGATTATTCAGACCGAACCTGACGTAATATAAGGCGCTCCCGACTCAGTCTCGCGATTTGGCGGGCGCCCATGTCTGATATGTGCGTCCGCGCACTGCATCGACTACACCGATGAAGGTGGCAAGAATCGACATGGCTATGCCTGTGAGCGTCACGAAAGGCCGCAGGCGCAATGCTTCTCCCAGAACAAAAATGACGATGGCGGAGCCCCACAGGGCTATTATCAGCTTGTCATGCCCCTCTCTCCATAATGCGATACTCAGGGCCGTAGCTGCGCTTATCAAGAGCGGTGCGCCAAACCAGCGGAGTAATTTGTGTGAGACATATTTATATATGTCGATGACCGGAAAATGGCGGACTATGGATGGCCAGAGATGGCAGTGTGTGTTGAACGCGCGGCATGCGATGCGACGTTTGCGACGAAATTCGTCGCGAGGATCGGTGGTGTTGCGTTCATAGGCGATAACGTCCGGTGCACTGACAAGGCGATGGCCGCTGAATGTAACGCTCAGCGATACGGCCATGTCGTCAAGCAAATGGGCCGGCACCTCAGGATAAAGCGCCCGCCGGGTCGCAAAGACAGAGCCATCTGCACCCATCATCGACCCGCAGCGCGATTCGAGCGCCTTGATCGTCTCTTCCAGCCGCCAGTAGAGCCCGCCGACGCTGGCGGTAGGGCTTTCTGCATCATTGATATAGCGTAATGTGCCAGAGACGCCGCCGATCTCGGCATTGCGAAAATAATCAAGCAAGGATGCTATTGTGTCTGGTTCCAGCAGGACATTGGCATCCGTAAAGATACAGATTTCGCCATGTGCTTGCGCGACCATCTTGCGCATGCCGGTGGCTTTGCCAGTGCGCTCTTGCGCCGGGACGACACGCAACAGATCAGAGCGACTTTCCAGCAATGCCAGTGTTTCGTCGTTACTCATGTCAGAATAAGCGAGTACTTCAATATCCGGATACAGCGCCTTGATGACCTCTATATTGGCGAGCTTGGATGGCAGGGCTTGCGCCTCGTTATAAGCGCTGAACATCAATGTGGCGCTGGGACGAGGCCCGGTGCCGGTGCTGACAGGGCGAATGCGCATTGCGCGCAGGCTGACAGGATAGAATATATAAGGGTGAAGAAAGGCGGTTAAGAGCAACGCCGATAATATATAGAGAGCGGCCGACATTGCGCCTTGGCTAGCTTGCTTTTGCCGCGCTGTCCCCTGTTATTTTACAGATATTGCCCGTTGCGGGCGCGCATATGGGCCCAAATGCACCCAATTGGTTGACGCCACAGGGCGAAGCCGTTATGGGCGACGGCTTCACGAGTCAGGTACACATGTACCAGATTCGTTTTACCGGATTTCATACGAATATTTGAGGACGATATGGCCAATACGCCGCAGGCAAAGAAACGCATCCGCCGCAACGCGCGCCGGGCAGACATCAACGCTAATCGCATCGGCCGTATCCGTACGCTGGTCAAGAAGGTTGAGAGCGCTGTTGCCGCTGGCGACAAGGAAGCAGCGGCCACCGCGCTTCAAAGTGTTCAGCCCGAGATGGCACGTGGTGTTGCTCGCGGCGTGTTGCACAAGAATACTGCGGCTCGCAAGTTCAGCCGTCTTACCAAGGCTGTCGGCTCTCTGGCCTGAAGCATTCACCCTGATGAGGGACTAAACCCGCCGGATGAAACCGGCGGGTTTTTTTATGCTGACTCGATTCGGGCATGTGTGGCTATATTCGGGTTACCATCGCCTGCGTCGGGGGACGTTGTTTTTGATCATATGTAATACAAAAATAGCTATGGCAGGGAGTGCGCAAAAGAACGGAATCCCGCAACCCAAGGACTTATGCTGATTCGCCGCAGATGCGAAATAATAAATTATATAATATTGTTTAAAATCATATACTTAAATGGATTAACGCATTTCTGCGACATGCAGTCTGTCAAACCATTTATTTCATTTTTTTGACGGTCCGGCCCTTGATCAAATCGTTAATAATTGACTAATTTGCCTCCTCACCGCGGTTCTATTCAGAATCACGGTCATCATGAGCCATAGGCAAGCAGACTGTTTTTACATGGGTGAAAGCAGACGGGTTTCTTTGCGCTCCAAAACAGGCTGTGAAAGTCTGATAAAAACAAGCCCCGTCTGGGGGCATAAAAAGAGGTCGCATCGTGGCAAATACAGAGGATCGGGTCATAGACGTCATGCCAGACTTTTCGCCGGGCGATGGTTCTGTTGATATGGGCCGGAACGTAGCTCCTGAAAGAGCAGTTTTTGAAAGTGCATGGGATGAGCTGAAAGCTGGCCTGCGCCGGAGCATTGGCGTGCGTATGTTTGACCAATGGATCAAGCCCTTGCAGCTCGGTACCTATTGCCCGCACACAGCGAGCATTGACCTGCTTGCCCCGTCTGACTTCTCCGCCAATTTTGTGACCAGTCAATTTGGGGATCGCTTGCGTATGGCCTGGCGGTCTGTTGGAGGGGCTACAAGTGTAGACGTGCACGAAGTGCAGGTAAAGCGCGGGGGCTCTGCCGCATCAGCGCGTCCAATAGCGGCGCAGCAACGAGATCAGGCTTCTGCGGCGTTATTTTCTGCGGGCCAGTCCGATACCATGACGCAGGAAGATGCCGCGGTGCTAAGCGCCTCAACGCGCGAGGCCATGCATTTGCGGCATTGTTTCGATGATTTTATTGTCGGCGAGAGCAATCGTCTGGCTTTTTCGGCGGCGTGGGCGGTAGGCGGGGCCAAGGCGCCTTTGTTTAACCCGCTCTATATCCATGGTGGGACAGGGCAGGGCAAAACTCATCTTCTGCATGCCATCGCTGATGCGTATCTAGGCCATTTTCCTGAGCATGCGATCATTTATATGTCCGCAGAAAAATTCATGATGGAGTTCGTCTCGGCGATGCGCGCCAATGACAGCATGGCGTTCAAGGCGCGCCTGCGGGCGGCTAAATTACTGCTGATCGACGATATCCAGTTTATCGCGGGCAAAGGATCAACACAGGAAGAGTTTCTCCACACGATCAATCAGCTGGCAGAAAATGGCGCGCGCATCGTTATCAGCGCGGACCGCGCACCGCATCATCTTGATTCGGTAGACCCGCGTATTCTTTCGCGCCTGTCTGGTGGACTTGTCGCGGATATTCAGCCGGCTGACCTTGAATTGCGCCGTGCCATCCTGAATGCCAAGCGCACGTCCGTAGGGGCTGCTGAGATTTCCGATACGATATTGGATTTTCTCGCCCGCTCGATCCGCACGAATATTCGCGAGCTGGAAGGTGCATTCAACAAGTTGCTCGCCTATGCGCAGCTAACCGGACGCGTGGTTGATATGGAATTCGCGCAGGCGATGCTGGCGGATTCTGTGCGTGCCAATGCACGGCGAATTACGGTTGACGATATCCAGAAAGCCTGTGCTGCGCATTATCGCATTGAGCCGTCTGAGATGCGCTCCAAGCGCCGGGCCCGCGCAGTGGCGCGCCCGCGTCAGGTCGCCATGTACCTTGCCAAGAAGATGACGCCGCGCTCTCTACCAGAGATTGGCCGCATTTTTGGCGGGCGTGACCATAGTACGGTCATTCATGCCGTGCGCACGATTGAGGGCTTGCGTCAGACCAACCCGGATATTGATTCGGATATTCGCGCCCTGCAGCGTCAACTGGAAATGTAAGACAAAGGCATCGGCCGAAAGCCGATGCCTTTTGAATGGGCTCTGACATTCAGGGCACGGTGCTCAGTCTTTTTCAGGCTGCAGCGTGATCTTGACTGTCTCGCCGGATTTGCCGGGAAAATTCACGAACATGGCATCGATCAGATTAGGCACCAGATAGGTCGGCTTGTTGCTGAGCGACTGCGCTTCGGCCTTGCCTTCGAACAGGCGTTGCGCATCTGCTGCGCGGTCTATGCGTAGCTCCAATGTACCGGTGTAGACGGTATAGCTCTCGATATCATTATGGCTGGGGCCAAAAAGGAACGGGTCATAAAAGCCCCAATGATAAGGGTGACGCCAATAGCCTGCTCCATAATAGCCACGATAAAAAGGGTCACGCCCGAATGTGTTGGTGCGTACTTTTTCACGCCCCTTGTCAACATCATAGCGCATGCGCACAATCATATCGGCAGCGGCCGGGTCTTCGCTCGGAACATAGCCGACACCGCCCAGCTTGTGGGCGACCAGGCTGGCATATTCCCTGAACTCCAGCCCACCTGCGAGGCGCGGGTCATCTGCGACAATGGTGAATGTCTGGCCTTGCGTGGCAGGAAGCTGCTGAAAACGGGCTACATCCGCCTTGAAATTCTGCGCGCAGCCGCCGACCAGTAGCGCGGCAGAGGCGAGGGCGGTGGCGAAGAGCGTGCGGTGTTTCATGGTCCTGTCCTGCATTATGGCGGGCGCATTATGCGCTCCATCGGTCATCATGCGCGCAAATATGCGCTATGGCAACTGAACAGGAATTGAACGAGCAGGCGCGCTTCCCGCACCGTCTAGCGCATCAGGCCCATGGCTTCATAAGCACCCTTGAGGGTTGGCTCAGCAGCCGCAGCTGCTTTTTCAGCGCCCTTCACCAAAATCGCATCGAGTGTGCTGTGATCGTCCTTCAGCGCCACATAGCGGTCACGAATGGGACGCAGATGCTCCACCAGAACTTCCGCCAGTGCGGGCTTGAAGGCGCCAAAGCCTTGTCCGGCAAATTCTGCGCACACGGCATCGCTGGTTTTGCCAGTCAGTGCTGCAAAAATACCAACCAGATTTTGCGCTTCGGCCCGGCCTTCAAGGTCTGAGGCAATGTCAGGCAAGGGTTCCGGGTCGGTCCTGGCCTTGCGAACTTTCTGTGCGATTGCATCATCATCGTCAGTCAGGTTGATGCGGGTCATGTCACTCGGGTCGGATTTGGACATTTTGTTTGTGCCATCGCGCAGCGACATGATACGCGCCGTTGCCTTCGGGATGATCGGTTCGGGAATGGTGAACAGCTCAACGCCGAAATCCGTGTTGAACTTGACCGCAATGTCGCGGGTCAGCTCCAGATGTTGCTTCTGGTCCTCACCCACGGGTACATGGGTTGCCTGATAGAGCAGCACGTCGGAGGCTTGCAGCACGGGGTAGACGAACAACCCGATGCTTGCACCCTCCCGGTTCTTGCCTACCTTGTCCTTGAACTGCGTCATCCGGTTAAGCCAGCCAATACGCGCTGTGCCGTTGAGCAACCAGCACAGTTCGGCGTGCGCGGGCACGCGCGCCTGATTGAAGAGCACGCTTTTGCCGGGGTCGATCCCGCAGGCGACCAGCGCGGCGGCCATCTCGCGGACATTGCTGAGGCGCTGTTCTCGCTCCTCATGTACGGTGATCGAGTGCATATCGGCGAGGAAAAAGAAGCACTGGCTGTCGCCGTTCATCTCATCCTGCATTTTTACCCAGTTGCGGATAGCGCCGAGATAATTACCGAGGTGCAGATTGCCGGTGGGCTGAATGCCAGAGAGTACACGCATGATGTTCAGTTCGCTTTCGGTGCAGGACGCCGGGTGACCAGCGCTTTGAGTTCGGAGAGGCGATAGGCCCTGGTACCAAATATGGCGAGCGCATAAACCAAAGCGCCGCCGCCACACAATAGTCCCAGTGCGATGAGGCGCTGCCAGAAACCGCCTGCCATAAAGCCATCAGCATAAGGCACAGCAAACCAGAGTACACCGCCCATGATAGCGCTGGCAGCGATGATTCGCGATCCCCGTGAAAGCAGGCGTGCGTCGGCATGCAGATGCTTGTCACAGTGCAGCAACCAGTAGAGGATGACCACATTCACCCAGGCGGCAATAGCGGTGGAGGCTGCCACGCCGACGTGGCCCAATGGCCAGATGAGGATGAGATTGCCGACCAGATTGAACAGCATTGAGAAAAGTGCAACGCGCACGGGCGTTCTCGTGTCTTCGCGTGCATAAAAGCCCGGTGTGAGCACTTTGATCAGTACATAAGCCGGCACGCCCAGCGCGAATATCGCCAATGCCGAGGCGCTGCCAACGGTATCCGCCGCCGTAAATGCTCCATGTTCCAGCAAACCACGAATAAGCGGGGTGGCCGCAATACACAGCGCAACGGCAGCGGGCAGAGCAAGAAACAGGGCCAGCTCAATAGCCCTGTTTTGTGTGTCCCTAGCGGCCTGTGCATTGCCAGAGCCGATCTGGCGGGAGAGGGCTGGCAAGATGGCCGTGCCAACGCCAATGCCGATCAGACCAAGCGGCAACTGGTTGAGGCGGTCGGCATAATAGAGGTAGCTTACGGACCCTTGCGGCAGGAAGCGCGCAGCGAGCGAAGTCGAGACCAGCAGGTTGAACTGGATTGCGCCTGCACCGACTGCAGCGGGCAGGATAAGTACAAGCATTTTTTTGACGCGCGGTGACAGGCGAGGCATTCCGAGTCGCAACACAACCCCAGCGCGACGACAGGCCCAGATGAGCCATAGCAATTGCATCGCGCCGGAAACAGTGACGGCAATGGCCTGCGTATAGGCGGTCTCGGTCGCCGTATCGCCCCGAAAGAACAGGATTGCGGCGATCATGCAGATATTGAGCAATATCGGCGCTGCGGCATTCACCCAAAAACGGTCGAGCGAATTTAATATGCCGCCAAGCAGCGAGACAAGGCTGATGAGCGCCAGATAGGGGAAGGTGATGCGCGTCAGTTCGACCGTGAGCGCAAATTTCTCTGGTCCGCCGTCGGGGAAACCGCCCGTCATCGCCCAGACGACTGGGACGGCCAATATCATCATGATACCGGTGAAAATGACAAGAAACGGAAACAGGACCGAAAGAACCTGTCCGGCGAACAAGGTTGCAGCCGACGTGCCACTGCCCGGATGGTCCTTGTCTGCCTGCGCCATCGTGCGGTTGAACATCGGCACAAAGGCGGCAGCAAAGGCCCCTTCAGCGAAGAGGGCACGAAAGAGGTTGGGCAGGCGCCACGCAATGAGAAAGGCGTCGGACGCCAGCCCTGCACCAAGATAGCGCGCGACCAGCATGTCGCGTACCATGCCCAGGACCCGGCTCATCAGGGTGAGCCCGCCAATCGTCCCTGTAGCGCGGAGCAGCCCCATCAGATCATCGCCCCGCGCATCCCGCCGGGATCAGGCGTTGCCGGCAGCCGGTTCGCCAGCTCCCTCAGCAGCTCGTGCCTGAACCTGCTGGAGATAGAGACCGTTAAAATCGATCGGGTCGAGCAGCAAAGGCGGGAAACCCCCATCGCGCACGGCGTCTGCGAGCACACGGCGGGCAAACGGGAATAGCAGACGGGGGGCTTCGGCGAAGAGGAAAGGCTGAATTTGCTCTTCGGGAATATTACGGATACCGAACAGGCCCGCAAAGATGAGATCGGTCGCATAGGCTGTGCCTTGTGCGCCAGTGGCCTTCACCTCGACCTTAAGCGCGACTTCATACACATCGTCTGCAGGCTTCTCGGAGCTGATGTTGAACTGTACGTCAATCTCAGGCTGCTCCTGCCACTGATATACAGCGGGAGAATTGGGATTCTCGAACGAGAGGTCTTTCACATATTGCGTGATCAGGCCGATTGTAGGCTGAGTGTCTGCGCCATTGGCAAGCGGATCGGTTGATGTGGCTTCATCGGCCATAGTCTGAACTTCCCTTGTTATAAGGCGCTTCGCCAACGGCATAGGCGCTGTTAAACCGCGCGCTTAGCAGCCCACATCGCACAGGGCAATATAGTCGGCATGGATCAATTGTGATGGAGATAGTGGGTCAGGAGGAGATTTAAGAGCATCCATGATTTGAAAATAGCCACCGACTTGCCTATGTAAGGAGTTGGCGTCCCTATTTGTAAGGTCCATTTACGCGTGTACATGATTGTTATCCTCGCTTTGGTAGCGGCTTTTCTGGCTTTGAGACTTTATTCGGTTTTGGGCCGCCGCACAGGCCATGAACAACAGCCTGCACCGATGCAGAATGATGAACATGCTGCCGCCAAAATCATCCAGCCTAATGCGCAGCAGCCCAGCGCAGCTGAGCCGGTTAACCCGGCCAGCCTCTTGATTGCGCCAGCGGCAGAAAATGGCATCCGGGACATTATTGGCGCGGACCGGAATTTTGATGTCGTTCAGTTTGTTGAAGGCGCACGCAGCGCTTATGGCATGATCCTCGATGCCTATTGGAAGGGCAGCCGGGATGACCTGCAATGGCTGTGTGACTCAGATGTCGCCCAGTCATTTGAAGATGCCATCACTCAGCGTGAGGAAGCCGGGCATGTGTTGGAAAACCGGTTGGTCCGTATTGAAAAGGCTCAAATTGTCGAAGCCTCATTGCGTGACCGCAATGCCCATATCACACTACAATTTGATGCAGATATTGCAGCGGTCACCCGAGACAAGGAGGGGACAGTCGTTGCCGGCTCCATGAGTGATGCTGTGACCTCGCATGATGTCTGGACCTTTAGCCGGGATATTGGCAATGCAGACCCCAATTGGAAATTGAGCGAAACCGACGAGGCAGCATAATGCAGCGCCTTGATGCAGGGGAGAGCATGGCAAGACCTTCTCTGCTCTCGCGCTCCACCATAATATGGCCGCTTGTGGCTATGGTCTTGCTCTCGGCATGTTCGGGCGGGCTTATTCCACCCGGTGCTGGCCCGGTGCCTTCGTCTTCTGCGCCACCTTCCCAGTCTCGCCCGTCCAGTAGCCCGCAGGCTAACAAGCCAATTCCGGCCACGCCTCGTCCAACCCTTGTGCCCGTCCCGCCCGAATCTGCTATTGTGGCGGGCGATAATGCGCTTGGCGCAGGGCTGGTGCCCGGACCGTCGGTTTCTGACATTGTGCATCAAGATACGCATAGTAGCGCTGCACTGCGCGCTTTTCGTGTTTCCTGCCCCGTGCTTTTGCGGCGCACGGACCAATCCGGATTGACCAGCACAGGTGATTGGACACAGGCTTGCGCCGCAGTAAAAAGCTGGCCGGATGCAACAGCAGCCTCTTTCTTCGACCGTTATTTCGAAGCCGTGCAGGTGGGAGATGGCAAGGCTTTCGCCACCGGTTATTTCGAGCCGGAGATTGCCGGCTCGCGTGTCCGTCAAGGGCCATATCAAACTCCCGTTTATCGTCGCCCGGACGATCTGATTAATGTCGATCTTGGTCAATTCAGCGATAGTCTGAAGGGCAAGAAAATTCGCGGGCGCGTCGATGGGCGCAGTTTTATTCCCTACTCGGAACGTGCCGAAATTGTTGATAAGGCAGCCCTTTCCGGACGCGGGCTGGAGTTGGCGTGGGCACAAGACCCGATCGAATTTTTCTTCCTGCAGATTCAGGGTAGCGGGCGTCTGCGCCTTCCTGATGGCGGGGTGATGCGTATCGGCTATGACGGACAAAACGGCCGTGATTATGTCGGTATAGGCAGGCTGATGAAGGATCGTGGGCTGATTCAGGCCGGATCGATGCAGGATATCATGGCTTATTTGCGCGCGCACCCTGAGGAAGGGCGAGCGATTATGAATGAGAATAAGAGCTTCATCTTCTTCCGCGAGTTAACCGGTGCTGGCCCTGTGGGGGCGCTGGGTGTTGCCGTAACGCCTGAGGCGAGTGTGGCGGCTGATCCACGCTATATTCCGCTGGGTGCGCCTGTGTTTCTTTCCATGGACCGGGCCGAACCCAATGGTGTCTGGATAGCACAGGATACGGGCGGCGCTATCAAAGGGGCCAATCGTGTCGATACATTCTGGGGTGCAGGCGAGCGTGCTCGCGCGATCGCCGGAGGCATGTCGGCGCGGGGTAGCGCTTTGGTGCTGTTGCCCAAGGGTAGCTATGCCCGATTGGCGGTGGAACATGGCTGGTCGACACCTCAGCCCTGAAGAAAAGCATATCTGGTCCAAAGTGACGCAAACTGTGGTGCCACTTGAGGGGCGTATCCCTGAGTCGGACGCGGATATGGCCCAGGCGATGCAAGAAGCCGTTACGCCACCAAGGACGCGCGTTTCCGCGTCGCACAGGGCGGCCTCTGCGAAACAACCGCCGTCACGATCCGCTGCCAGAAACCCGGCGCCTATATTGGACGACAGCTGGGAAAGACGCATTGCAACCGGTACGCTTGTTCCCGAGATGACTGTTGATTTGCACGGCCATAGTCTGGACATGGCGCACCGGCGGCTCAATCAAACGCTTGCAGCCGCTCTGTCTAATAATGTGAGAATATTACTGGTCATCACGGGTAACCCGCGCCCCGCAGCCGCGTCCTCCTCTCCGGGTGGAGAGCGTGCGCGCGGAGCAATACGGGCAGAAATAGGGGATTGGCTGGCGCATAGCGGGCATGCAGATGCTATAGCCAGTGTTCGCAATGCGCATCCGCGTCATGGCGGCAAGGGCGCGCTATATATCATCTTGCGCCGCAAGAGATAGGTCCATTTTGCTCTAATCAAGGGCAAATATTCTTCATTTTGTTAACTTCTGCACCGCACAATATTGCGCATCAATACATGGGCTATTGTAGAAATGGGCGGGTATCCGAAGTGATGGCGTGGCTTAATATATATAAGCGTGCTGCATATTTTGCAGCATGTGTTGGTGCAGCGGTTGCTTTGGTGATGGGCATAGGAGTCTATGCTGGCAGCGCCTTGGGGGCCGGTGCATCGCTGGGGGCTGCGTTCATGGCTGCATTGGGCTGCGCATGGGCAGGCTATATTCATGCCGCAAAACTGATGCGTGCTTATGATGATGCGCGGGACCGGTTATTGGCTGCGGCATATGGTGACCTGTCCTCTCCTGTTCCTCCGGATACAGACACCCAGCTGCCTCGCCTGAGCAGTGCCATGCATATTATGTTCAGCAAGGTTCGAACTGATCTCGATACGGCGCAGACATTGGCGATGATTGATCCGGTAACAGGCCTTGCGAACCGCATCAGCTTTTGCCGGAAGGTTGAACATCTCTTGCTTGAGCATAAAGGCAGCGGCCCTGCGCCTATGATGTTCATTGATCTTGATGGGTTCAAGTCCGTTAATGATACATTGGGTCATGCAGGGGGAGACCAGCTATTGGCGGGTGTCGCAGGGCGGCTGCACGACGTTGCGATGGCACAAGCGCAGGCAGGCAATAGTGGTGCCGTCATTGGCCGGTTGGCCGGAGATGAGTTCACAATGTTCTTTCCGTCCATGCCACCCGAAGTTTCAGCGATGCAAGTCGCACGGACGATCCAGCAAGCACTGGCAGAACCTTTCGACATCAACGGGAGTCAGGTTGAGGTTGGTGCATCAATCGGTGTTGCTTATTATCCTGAACATGGCACGGGCCTGGCGGCGCTGCTGCGTTCGGCGGATCATGCCATGTATGATGCCAAGAATAATGGCCGCAGGCGTGTCCAGCTTTATACCAGAGATCTAGAACTGCGCATTGCTGGGCGGATCGATCAAGAGAACGAGATACGCAAGGGCCTGGAGAATGATGAGTTTTTGCTTGAATTCCAGCCTAAAATCGATGTTGGCTCCGGGCAGGTGATCGGCGCTGAGGCGTTGGTCCGCTGGGCGCGCCCCGGTCATGATCTGATGCTGCCAGAGGCATTTGTGCCTTTGGCTGAGGAAACGGGTCTGATTGTCGCACTGGGTGACTGGATTATGAACCATGTTTGCCAGACAGCCACACACTGGGCATCCGCAGGGGCCCGGCACCGTCTGTCAATCAATATTTCTGCGCGAGAGTTGGCTCAGCCTGACTTTTTCCTGCGGTTTATAGGCGCGATGGAAACGCACTATACGCCTGCCGATATGCTGGAGCTGGAGTTGACAGAGTCGCTTATTCCCAATCTACAGCCTCATATTCTTCATGCACTGGCGAATTTGCGAAATCGGGGAGTGCATATAGCAGTCGATAATTTCGGCACGGGCTTCTCAAACCTTTCAAGCCTCAAGGATATGCCGATAGACAGGGTGAAAATTGATCGCCGTCTCGTGAGTGATATTGTGCATTCAGAAGAAGCGCGGACCATATGTTCTGCAGTAATTGGGCTGATCAGGCAGCTTGGTCTCGATATTGTGGTCGAAGGCGTCGAAAACGAAGACCAGATCGAGATTTTGCGGGTGATGGGTTGTATGAAATTTCAAGGATATCATCTGTCGCGTCCGGTGGATGAACGCCTGTATTTCGAGAAGTTCGGCCGCGATGCTTCGGCGCAGATTATGGCGGAAGCTTAGACAATTCGCATGTGTTTAGCCCGAAAGTGCAGAGCGTAATATCTTGCCATAAATATCACGCAATCTGGTCAAGTCTTCGATCGCAACAGCCTCATCAAGCTTGTGCATTGTTGCGTTGCATAAACCGAATTCGACCACCGGACAGAGCGCGGAGAGAAAACGCGCATCTGATGTGCCGCCTGTTGTGGAGAGCTCAGGGGTTATTCCTGTCGTTTCCGCAATAGCGTCCTGCACCAGCGCAGAAAGTTCACCCGGTGGTGTCAGAAAAGCTTCACCACTGACCCTGGCTTGCAGCGTGCCGCCTCCCGCTTCCACAAGTGCGCGGATCCGCTGTGTCAGCGCTGTACCGCTATGCATGTCGTTAAAGCGGATTGAGATACGTGCAGATGCCTGTGGAGGGATGACATTGGTCGCCTGATTACCAACAGTAATGTCCGTAATTTCGATATTGCTCGGCTGGAACCAGTCATTGCCGTCGTCCAGCACAATGGCTTCGATCTCGCCGAGAATACGGACCAGCCTGGGTATAGGATTATCCGCCAGATGCGGATAGGCGACATGCCCCTGCGTGCCTTCCACTGTGACCCACATATTGACCGAACCGCGCCGCCCTATTTTCATCATATCGCCGAGACGGTTCACGGAAGTTGGTTCACCGACAAGGCACATATCGGGCTTTATGCCACGCTGCGCCATGCGTTCAATGATTGCGGGCGTACCAAATACCGCGGGGCCTTCCTCGTCGCCGGTAATCAACAGGCTGACCGTACCGGAGAAATCGCGATATTGCGCCAGCGCTGCGACAAAGCTGGCGATGCTGCCCTTCATGTCCACTGCGCCGCGGCCATAGAGCAGGTCGCCACGTATGTCTGGCGCAAAAGGATCGCTTTCCCATCCACTGCCCGGCGGCACGACATCAAGATGGCCAGCAAAGGCGAAATGGCGCCCTGCTTTGCCGGGTAAGGCGTTCGAGCGCAATGCGATCATATTCTCGACGGGGCCATCGGGTGCTTCGCCGACCACAAAACGCTCGACATCGAAACCCAGCGTCACGAGCATTTCTTCCAGCACTTCAAATGCCGCGCCAGTGGCGGGTGTGATGGAAGGGCAGGCGATAAGGCGCTGCGCCAGAGCAAGAGGGTCGGTAATGATGTTGGACATAGACATCGCGCTGCGATAGCGAATGATTCGCGCCAGCGCCAGAAGGGGATTGCCATGCTGACAATATTGGACCGCAACGCTGATCTTGCAGAACTGGTTCGCACCATCCCTGATTTCCCCAAGCCGGGCATCCAGTTTCGCGATGTCTCGACTTTGCTTCTGGATGGGCAAGGTTTTCGCACCGCGATTGACCGGTTGATCGAGACTTTTGATCCAACACAGGTGGATCTGATCGCGGGCATTGAAGCGCGTGGCTTCATTGTGGCTTCGGCGCTGTCTTATGCGCTGCACAAGGGCAAGATCATGCTGCGCAAATCCGGTAAGCTTCCCGGCGAAGCGGTGGGCGTTGATTATGCGCTTGAATATGGCACGGACCGGATCGAGATGCATGTCGGTGCGGTGCAGGAGGGGCAGCGCGTTCTTCTGGTCGATGATCTGATTGCGACCGGCGGCACGGCACTGGCAGGGGCAGAGCTGTTGCGCGGGCAGGGGGCATTGGTTAGCGAAGCACGTTTTCTGGTTGACCTGCCCGATCTGGGCGGTGCCGAACGCTTGGCGCAGGCAGGCATTGAAAGCCATGCCCTCATGGCATTTGAAGGCGACTGAGGCCCATGCGTATTGCGATCATCACAGGTGTGCAGGAGGAAGCGGATGCGTTCCTTCCCGGTCAGCATGAACGGGTTGAGCAGCATGGGCATCTTTCGGCGCGTTTTGTTGGTCATGCCGGGCATGAGGTAGCGATCAGCTGTTGCGGCGTCGGCAAGGTGAATGCGTCAATTGCCGCGACGATGCTGGCTGCGCTGCACCATGCCGAATTGCTGATGATTATCGGCACGGCGGGCAAACTGTCGGCCATAGCAGGGGATTGTTTTCTGCTGCATGAGGCGGTGCAGGGCGATTATGGCGCGCAGCGGCCTGATGGTTTTATCCATTATACTGCCGGCAGCTGGCCTATCGGGCCTGCCAGCGTCAAAGCATTTCTGGCGCATCCGCTGCCCGATATTGGCTTGCCGCAAGCGCGCATCGTGACGGGCGACAGCTTTGTCGAATGCCCGGACCACAGCATGCGCCTGCGCGAAGGGCTGAGCGGTGATCTGGTGGATATGGAAACCGGAGCGCTCGCGCAGGTCGCGCAACGTCTGGGGGTGCCTTGGGCGGGCATCAAGGCGACGACAGATGAAGCCAATGGAGAAAGCGCGGGCGACTTTCAGGAGAATTTGTTGCGCGCGGCAAGGCGCGCGGCTGAGGCTGCTGAGAAGTCTATCGCGCTTGTTTAGAGTGTTGCTTCCAGCGTAGTTGGAAGCGTTCAGCACCGGCCCACTCCCCCACCCGGCCTCCCATAGGGTACAATAGCTGGGAGGTTGGGTGGGGGAGTGGGCCGGTGCGGTACATTCGCGTTAGCGAATAAAAACATCAGCTATAATCTGGCCCGACTTCATATTTGTCGATCACCCAGCTTTCGGCCTTGGCATCCTCGACCCATTCCATCATCCACGGGTGGGCGAGCATCGTTTTCACATAGTTGCGGGAAACCTCCGAACTGATTGGCAGTTCATAGCCCTGAATGCGAAATACCACTGGTGCGAACATAATGTCGGCTGCGCCAAACTCGCCAAACAGATAGGGGCCGGGTTTTCCGAAGCGATACCGCGTCTGCTCCCATAGCGATGTTATGCGTTCCAGATCAGCCAGCACAGCGTCACTGGGCGTTTGCGCAGGGAAGATGCGGCGTACATTCATCGGGCAGGCCTTGCGCAGCGGCATATAGCTGCTGTGCATTTCTGCAGAGATGGAACGGGCGAAGGCGCATGCGGCTTTGTTCTGTGGCCAGAAACGGCCGTTGCCAGTCATGTCGTTCAAGGTTTCGACAATGGCGAGGCTGTCCCAAACTGCAATATCCCCATTCCACAGTGTCGGCACTTTGCCGCCCGAAACACCAATATCAGAGCGTGTTTTGCGTGCATCCCATTCTGGCCCGAACATCGAGAGCACGACTTCCTCAAAAGGCAGGCCGGATTGTTTGACAGCGAGCCAGCCGCGCAGTGACCAGCTGGAATAGGCTTTGTTGCCGATAATCAATTTCATAAATGGACCGTGCCTTTAGCCGTTTTCTTCGCCCTTGGTGGGTGTGACCAGATATTTATGGCCGGTTTTCTTGACATTATACAAAGCGAATATTGCAGGGTCGAGCATTTCGGCCAGGCTGAGCTCGCCTACATAATGGCTGGCAAAAGTCGTGCGCAGTTCAGCGACGACGCGGGCGCGCAATGCGTCTGCATCCTTACCGATTTTTGCCAGAAAATTGGTAACCAGCCATCCGCCAACGCCCCACGCCAAACCAGCGGTGCGTTTCAATATGGTAGGTGAAGCATCAAGCATTCCATAAAGATAGACCTGCTTCCATATGTTGGAGCCATAGCGGGTATTGACCTGCGCGCCATGCACACGGGCAATGGCCAGTTCCATCGCATCCAATATTTCGTCAGCCAGTGACCCACCGCTAATAGGGTCGAAAGCAAGAGTTGCGCCTGTTTCGGCGAGTGCCTCTATCAGTTGCTCTTTAAAGTCGGGGTCGGTGCTGATGAGCGCATATTGTGCGCCTTGGCTTTTCAGCAGGTCTGCTTGCTCCTGACTGCGCACGATATTGACCAGATCAATACCATCGGCAATGCAGATACGATTGAGCATCTGGCCGAGGTTGGATGCCGCCGCTGCATGCACAATCGCCTTATGGCCTTCGCGGCGCATGGTTTCGACAAAACCAAGCGCAGTGAGCGGGTTGACGAAGGCGGATGCCGCCTCGCGTGCTGTCACATCATCGGGCATGGGAATGCACATCGCGGCATTGCACAGGCAATATTTGGCATACATGGTCCCAGTCATTGCTGTGACCATTTTGCCCAGCAGCGCTTCGGCGCCTTCGCCAGCGCGCACCACTCTGCCCGCGCCTTCATTGCCGATGGGCAGTGCCTTGCCTATACGTGCTGGAGAGCGCTTCAGGCCTGCTTGCGGTACATTCATGACAAGCGCGGGCTGGCCATTTTCGGTGCCCGCTTGCGCTGTGGCCGTATCTGCTGGCCCGACCATTGTGAGCTGGTCGGAAGGGTTGAGCGGTGAAGCTTCAACCCGAATAATGACCTCGCCGGGGCCTGGCTCTGGCATGGCCGTTTCTTTTATGAAGATTTTGAGTTTGCCGTCTTCTGTCAGCAGGCTACGGATTTGCTGGTTCATTTCTGTGTTGCTGTCACCCATTTCGGCCTCCATATATTATGACATCTGGCCGAAGCGATAAAAGGTTGGCTGTGGCCTTAGCTAACGGCGTCCAATACTATAGCGCGCAACTCGGCTATCCCCATGCCTTTTTCTGATGATGTGGGGATTATTTCAGGATAGGCGGCCGGATGCGTGCGCGCCTCGGCTTTGGTGCTTTCTATCACTTCAGCAAGCGCACTGGCTTTGATTTTATCCGCCTTGGTGAGTACGAGCCGATAGCTGACGGCTGCTTCATCAAGCATCTTCATGACATCGCGGTCGACATCCTTGATGCCATGGCGCGCGTCAATCAGCACCAATGTGCGTTTGAGTACAGCGCGCCCGCGCAGATAGTCATTGATGAGGAAGCGCCATTGTCTGACCACATCCTTGGGCGCCTTGGCGTAGCCATAGCCGGGCATATCGACGAGGCGGAAGAGCAAAGGTTCGCCCACGTCGAAGAAGTTGAGCTCCTGTGTGCGTCCCGGCGTGTTGGAGGTGCGCGCGAGGCTGTTGCGGTTGGTCAGTGCATTGAGCAGCGAGGATTTGCCGACATTGGAGCGGCCCGCAAAAGCCACTTCTCTCACGCTCGCATCCGGCAGAAATTGCAGTGTTGGTGCGGACTTGAGGAAGCTGATCGGCCCGGCAAAAATCCGCCGGGCCTGCTCGATCAGTTCTGCACTGCCTGCGTTGTGATCATCCCCATCGTCTCTGCCCGCTGCATTGTTCACTTTGCCGGAGCCTGCTTGAGCTGTGGATGCCTGCTATACAGCCATTTTTGTTGTGCGACCGTGAGCAGGTTCGAAGTGATCCAATAGATTAGCAGGCCAGCCGCAAAAGGCGCCATGATGAACATCATCATCCATGGCATGATCGCAAAAATCTGTTTCTGCATCTCGTCCATCGGTGCCGGGTTGAGGCGGAACTGCAACCACATGGTGACACCCAGGATGATCGCGAGAATGCCGATACCCAAAAATGCAGGCGGCGTGAAATCGAGCAGACCGAACAGGTTCAGGATATGCAATGGATCGGGTGCGGACAAATCCTTGATCCACAGCACGAACGGCTGATGACGCATTTCGATGGTCAGCATCAACACCTTGTAGAGTGCGAAGAAGATCGGGATTTGCAGGAAGATGGGCAGACAACCGGAGAAGGGGTTGACCTTTTCCTTCTTGTAGAGGTCCATCAGCTCCTGCTGCAGCTTTGGTTTGTCGTCCTTGTGCTTTTCCTGCAGCGCCTTCATTTTCGGCTGGATGGCGCGCATCGCGGCCATGGAAGCGAATTGCTTCTGCGCAATCGGGAACATTAGCCCGCGCACGACAAAGGTAAGCGCGATGATCGCCACGCCGAAATTACCGATCTGGGTGAACAGCCAGTGGAGCAGTGCGAACATCGGTTTTTCGAACCAATAGAACCAGCCCCAGTCGATAGAGCGATCGAACAGCGCGATTCCGTCCTTGCCATCAATACCGTCCTGATAGGTTTCGAGCGTCTTCACCTCTTTCGCGCCGACGAACAGCCGCGACGTGTGCGTCACCGCCTTGCCGGAGGCAAGGATGAGGGGGGTGGATATGAAATCGGCTTGGTAGCTATCTTCTTGTCGTCCGGCGCGGAAAGTTCCTACTATGTCTGCCCGCTGGTCAGGGATTAATGCGGATAGCCAGTATTTGTCAGTGAAGCCCAGCCATCCTCCAGTACTTTCATATTTATTTTCTCCGGCAACAGCTTTGGTTCCGAACAGTTTCGAGAAAAAGCTAGGCTCCTCACCATCGAGATTCTCAAACTCGACGTCATAATTTGCAGCATTGTCAAATACGCCCATTGGCCCGGTATGGATCGTCCAAGTCGAAACGTCCTTAGACTTGCCAATACGACTTATGAAACCGTTGGTGCGCACGCCGACCGTGCCCGCGCCGGTGTTGCTCACCTTCTGCGCGGCGGTGATCATGTAGTTCTCATCGACCGAGAGCGCGATCTCGAAGCGCTGGCCCTGCCCATTGTCCCAGCTGAGCGTTACCGGGATGGTGGGTGTCAGCGTGTCGCCGCTCGCCTGCCATAGAGTGTCGGCATCGGGCGCTTTCAGGCCCTCGCCCGACCAGCCAAAGCCAGCGAAATAAGCATTTTCCGTGCCACTGGGTGAGAAGAGGTGGATAGGTGGGGAATCTTTATCCAGTGTCTCTTTGTAGGTCGGCAGGATGATGTCATCGATGCGCGCACCCTTGAGCGCAATGGAACCGAGCAGCTTGGGCGTTTCAATCTTAATGCGCGGGCTGTCTTTCAGGGCGGCAGAGCGTTCGCGCGGGGCGGCAGGCGCGGCCACCGAAGCTGCGGGGGCGCCACCGGGAGCCACTACACCATCAGCAGATGCCTGTTGCTCAACCTGCATTTCGACGTTTTGCACGGCAGCGGGGAAGAATTTCTCTGCGATGATAGGCCAGCCAAACAGGATGAGGCCCGTCAGTGCCATGGCCAAAATGATATTACGCTTGTCTTCCACTCTTGAAATGCTCCCCGGATGCGACGTTATGTCTTCCCGTTTTCGTCTTTCCTGCGCTCATGGAACAGGGTCATGACCCGATCCGCCCCATGGATGGCAGCGCAATAGCCGTTTCAGCGCCAGCCAGCTACCCTTGATTGCGCCATATTTTTCAATTGCCTGAATTGCATAGTGTGAACAGCTCGGATGATAGCGGCATGTTGGAGGTATGATACGTGACGGGCCAATCTGCCAGAGCCGTGCAATGCCGATGAGCAGGCGGGATATCATGGAGCTTTTGTTCGTGGAACTGCAGGCTGTTTCGGGCGCTGTATTTTGCGCAGTGCCTTTTCCAGCTCCGCTTCCAATTGTTTATAGTCGCGCTCTATTCCGCCTTCACGGCCAATCAGGACATGGTCGGCGCCTTTTATGCCCAATTGTGGCAATATCTGCCGTGCCAAGGCGCGAAAACGGCGCTTCATCCGGTTACGGACAACAGCGCCGCCTATTTTTTTCGTCACGGTAATGCCCAGCCGCATTGTGGCGTCGCCATCCTTGCGGTCCCGCACAAGCAAAACAAAGCCCGGCATGGGTTGGCGCTTGGCTTTGTTGCAGGCAAGAAAATCCGCACGTTTGCGGATTATACCCGGCGAAGCGTGCGCCTCGTCCGGCAGTGCGTCTGGTTGGTTCAGGCGCTCAGGCTCTTGCGGCCGCGCGAACGGCGCGCGCGCAAAATGTTGCGGCCTGCTGCTGTCGCCTGACGGGCGCGGAAACCGTGGCGCCGCTTGCGGACCAGATTGCTTGGCTGAAAAGTGCGCTTCATCGCTCATTCCTCAAAATTCGAATCATATATGACAAAATGGG
>Ga0070727_10000766_pt1 | contig 37106 bp, 26 predicted proteins | sample tdAd472_FD_66722 | JGI IMG/M metagenome (GOLD analysis project Ga0070727, IMG submission 66722) | Marine sediment microbial communities from the Atlantic coast under amendment with organic carbon and nitrate - tdAd47.2 | ecosystem: Environmental > Aquatic > Marine > Coastal > Sediment | place... | reverse complement strand
GGGTGGAGATTACCGACACGGGCATTGGCATTCCCGCTGACAAACTGAGCGCCGTGTTTCAGCCCTTTGTGCAGGCCGACACGTCGGTCACGCGCGAGTACGGCGGCACGGGACTCGGGTTGTCGATCAGCCGGAAGATCGCTCAGGCACTCGGTGGCGACCTGACAGTGACCAGCGACGTTGGAATCGGCAGCACGTTTACCGCATCGATTCTGACCGGCCATGTGGAAACTCATGACCTGCTTCCGGCACCGCAAAGCGACGCGTTAACGGGAACCGGTTCCACCCGACTGCTCGGCGAGCCGCAACTTCAGAATGCGAGGGTGCTGCTGGTCGAGGACGGCGTGATCAATCGCAAGCTGATCGTCGCCGTCCTGTCCGATGCCGGTGCCGAGGTCACGATGGCCGAGAATGGGCAGGCCGGCGTCGATCTTGCGGCCAGCGGCGACTTTGACCTCGTGCTGATGGATATGCAGATGCCCGTGATGGACGGCTACACGGCCACACGGCACCTGCGAGCAGCCGGCTCGACGATTCCGATTCTCGCGCTGACCGCTCACGCGATGAGCGGTGACGAGGAGAAATGTCGGGCGGCGGGTTGCAGCGGCTATCTGACGAAACCAATCGACATTGACGAACTGCTTTCGGCGGTTGCCGCGGCCCTGCCGTCGCATCACTCACCGCAGGCGGACACATCGTCGAATAAGCGTTCGAGCAGTTCGAGCGATCTGGAAACGGAGACCCGACCACTGATCTCGACGCTGCCGACTGACAAGCCGGCGTTTCGTCAGATCGTCGAGGAGTTTGCATGTTTTCTGACTGAGCAATTGGCGGCAGTGCAGTCGGCGATTGAGACTCAGGATCTGGCAGCGTTGACGGCAACGGCACACAGCCTCAGGGGCGCAGCAGGCAGTGCCGGTTACCCCGTCTTTACGCGGCCATCACAGGAACTGGAAAACGCCGCGCGGTGCGGCGACCTGAACGGGGCCACGGCAATCGCATCCGAACTCGAACAGCTTTCCCGGCGGATCGCTGTTCCAGAGAATGGGATAGAGATATGACGATGGCACGCTCGGCCGAGTCCGCACCCGAAACGCTACAACCGCAGACAACTCAGACCGAAGTTCCTTACCGGGACGGGTGGCTGAATGATCTGGCTCCTGCGACCGGTCGCATCATGGTCGTTGATGACGTTCCGCTGAATGTCAGCGTGGTCTGTGCGCACCTCGCCGAGGAAGGCTATCAGCAGTTCATCAAAGTGACCGACGCGACTCAGGCCCTCTCGACACTTTACCGGGAAGATCCCGACGTGCTGCTGCTCGATCTGATGATGCCTCGGGTGAGCGGGCTGGACATTCTGCAGACCGTGCGGGCCGATCCGCACTTCGCCCATTTGCCGGTGCTGATTCTCACGGCCAGCGATGGTCACGAAATCAAGCGGCAGGCTCTGCAGGCCGGAGCGACCGACTTTCTCTCCAAACCGCTCGACGTGGACGATCTGATCCCGCGAGTCCGTAACGCGCTCGCCATGAAGCGGCATTTCGACACACTCGAACGTCGCGTTCAGGAACGAACTCTCGCGCTGGAACAGTCGCGTGAGGAAGTCGTTCTCTGTCTGGCGCGAGCGGCAGAACACCGCGACGACGAAACCGGCAACCACGTCATCCGGGTCGGCCATTATGCCGGCATCATTGCCCGCGAAATCGGACTCGAAGACGCCCATGTGCGGATGCTTGAACTGGCGGCGATTCTGCACGACGTCGGCAAGATCGGGATCTCGGATTCGATCCTCCTCAAGCCGGACCGGTTTGTTCCAGAAGAGTTTGAGCTGATGAAGCAGCACTGCGGCATCGGGCACTCGATCTGTGGATCAGCCAGCCAGGCCAACTGGCAGTCCGATACCCAGTTGCCATCGATTCTGGCTCAAACGTCATTTGCCTCGACGCTGTTTGGCCATGTCTCGTCGCCACTCTTGAAGATGGCCGGATCGATTGCCCTCACGCATCATGAAAAGTGGGACGGCAGCGGTTATCCACGAGGCCTGGCGGGCGACGACATTCCCCTCGAAGGCCGCATCACGGCAGTGGCCGACGTGTTCGACGCGCTCAGCAGCCAGCGACCGTACAAACCGGCGTACCCGCTGGAGCAGTGCTTCGAGATCCTCAACAACGACAGTGGAACGCATTTCGACCCCGACCTGGTCAACGCGTTCCTCGGATGTCGCGAGAAGATTGTCAGCGTTTACGAAGCGTACTCGCCGACTCCCCGGGACTGCTCGACGCACTGACTGCCTGACACACTGAGTGCCTGACGCACTGACTGCCTGACGCTGCGTCACTGAGTCGTCGGAGCGATTCCCGCCTGGTGGCGTTACGGCTTGACGGCCTGGCTGAAGCGACGGTCCGGCTTGTGATTTGTCGACGGCAGGCGGTCGGCTCCGTCCAGAAAGTGCACGGAGCGGAGGTCGGCGGCGCGGCGGGTTTCGGATCGCTGACGACCAAAGCCGCGCGGGCGTGAGTCGGCTGTCGGGCCGATGGCATCGTCCGGAAATGGATCGTGGTACTCGGCAGCGCGGCGTTCGACTTCCGGATGCCGCGGCCAGACTTCCGGCAGTTTGAACCGCCTCGGGTCGTATGCGCAGCCGGTCAATGTCGCGAGCATCAGCAGGCCAGCGACCGCGATCACATGCCGGCCCGGCTGCGGAACCGCCGGTCGCGCAGCATCATCGTCGGGACACGCTGGGTGTCCGAGATGGTCAGGCTGCGGAATCCGTTCCGGCATGAGCGTCCATTCGTGTGTCGGTGTCGCGATTCTCAACTTCTGTCCGTGGCAGGCGGCAGAATATATTGTGCAGCGAAAAGTGCCGACAGGCCGGTTTGCCGTCTGTCGCTGATCGCTCCGCGATTGAAGCGTCGGGGGAGCAACCGGCTTTGTCGAGTGGCGTTTGTGGAAGGCCGGTCCCAGGCCAGACATTGAACGAAATCCGGTCCGCGATTGAATTCGTGGCGTATCGATCGCGAAGCGATCAACGACTTTGCTGGCGAGAGGCCACTTTACTGGCGGCGATTGTTTGAGGAGACATCTCATGTCTGACGATATCCATTCGCTGATTCCGTTTCCCGATCGTCCCGCGGACGGCCACAAGGGAACGTTCGGTCGCGTGCTGATCGTTGCCGGGAGCCGCGGAATGAGTGGTGCGGCGAGCCTGGCCGGACTGGGCGCGCTGCGCGGCGGGGCGGGGCTCGTTTACGTGGCCTGTCCGTTGGAGATTCTGCCGATTGTCGCCGGGTATGAACCGAGCTTTCTGACGATCGGCCTGCCAACGGACGCCGCGGGACGCATCAACGGAGCCGCAAGCAACAGCCTGGACCCGGCGATCGCGGCGAAGGATGCGGTGGCAGTCGGGCCAGGACTGGGGAACTGTGACGCGACGCAGCGTCTGGTCCGGCATCTGTTCGCCGAGATCGACGGCCCGCTGATTGTTGACGCCGACGGGCTCAACGTGCTGGCGGATGATTTTCAGTCGGGAGCGATTCACGATGGCGTGATCCGAGGGCCTCGGATTCTGACGCCGCACCCTGGCGAGTTTTCTCGGCTGAGCGGAATTTCGATCGGCGACATCAACCGGCAGCGGGAACGGGTCGCTCGCGAGTTTGCCGAGCGGCACCGCGTGGTGCTCGTACTGAAGGGGCCGGGGACGATCATCACTGACGGAACGCGGGCGGTCGTCAACCCGACCGGCAACAGCGGCATGGCGACCGGCGGTTCGGGAGACGTCCTGACCGGGCTGATCACCGCCCTGGCTGCACAGGGAATTGAACCGTTCGACGCCGCGCGGCTCGGCGTCTATCTGCACGGCCTGGCGGGCGATCTCGCCGCGGATGAACTTTCGGAGCAGGGCCTGATCGCGTCAGACCTGCCTGGCTATCTCCCCAAAGCCTGGCTCAAAATCCGCAAGCCTGCCGAGGGCAGTCAATGACCGACCGCCGCAACCAGGTTTCCGTACGAACGTCGGCTATCGTACTTGGGGCAGCAGTCCTGATCGGTCTTGCCGTTCTGGCTCTGAAGTATGACCCGACATCGGACGCGCCAACAGACGTGCCTCCGCCGCTTGACGTCCCCCTGACCGGCGCGACTTCCGGACTGCAGCTGCCAGAATCCGGCTACCTGACTGTTGGCGAGGAAGCTCCGAGGCTGAAGGCTACTCATTGGACGACGGAAATGCCTGCAGCAGTGCAGTCGTATGACGGGCGTTTGACCATCGTCGATCTGTGGGGAGCCTGGTGCCCGTTTGCCCGCCAGCTTTCTCCGGGGCTGATTCACATGCGCGACGAGTTCCGTGACGAACCTGTTGAGTTCGTATCGTTGACGGTCGGATTGCCGCCAGCTGACGGTCAGGCGGAGCGGGGCTGGCTCAGTGGTTACGATCCTGGCGAGTCGCTGGTTGCGTTCAACTGCCTGTTCAACGACCCGGCTTACGGACTTGCCGTGCATCCAGCGATTTATCTCATTGGCCCGGACGGAAAAATCCTCTGGTGCGACGCCGGTATGAGAGAGAGCCACGCTGACGTGGACGAGGTTGAACTGGCTGTCCGCTCGGCGCTGACAAAGGCCCTGGCGGCGATGAATTCTGCAGCCACATCTGATATCCCACCTCAGAGTTCTGGCGACTCGGCTGAGCAGAGCCGCAACTGAGCCTGCTCGCCAAACGAGTCACCTTCAGCGCCATCAGAGATCAGCGGGATTTTCGATGTTGAATTTTCTTGCCGGTGCATTCGTGATCGCGGGACTGATCGCGGCGGCCGGGCCGATTCTGATTCATCTGCTCAACCGGCGGCGGTTTCGTGTCGTCGAGTGGGGGGCGATGGATTTTCTTCGCAAGGCGATGCAGCGCAGTCGGCGAGCGGTTCAGCTTCGCGATCTGCTGCTGCTCGTCCTGCGCTGCCTGACGGTGGCTCTGTTTGGAGCCGCGCTCGCTCAGCCGTTTGTGTCGGGCGTCGCGTCGACGACGCTGCTGATTGGAGTCGGTACGGTCGTGGCGATCTGTCTGGCGGTTGGACTCGCGGCAGCGGGGATCCTGACGTCGCAATCATCGGTCCGAAAAATCGTGTTTCCCGGAGCAGCGCTGTGCGTACTTGCCGCCGTCGCGGGACTGTTCTCGATGATCCGTCCAGACGCGGCGGCCGGAGCGGCGGCGCTGCGCAGTCGCGAACCGCTGCACGCGATCGTGCTGATCGATAACTCGATGAGCATGGCGTATGAGTCACTGGAGGGGACGCTGCTCGACCGGGCTCGAAAGCGCGTCGTCGAGTTCCTTGATGCTCTGCCGTCGGGCAGCCAGATTCACATCATCCCGCTGTGCGGCTCGGGTTCGGACGCGAACGTCGCGACGTCGGCCTTCCGCAGCAAGTCCGACGCGCGCGAGGCTCTGGACCGGATCGTTCCCGTCGACCGTGTCGCCATCGGAACGCAGGCGATCGATGCCGCTCGAGATGCCGCCCGCCAGGTGCCCGAGCTGCCGTCAAAGCGAGTTGTTCTGGTGGGCGATCAGCAGGCGGACTTCTGGGCTGGCGTGTCGACCGAACAGCTTGCCGAGCTGCCCGATCTTCAGGTCATGAAGATCGCCGCCGAGAACGCGGAGAACGTTGCCGTCAGCGCGTTTGAACTGCAGGACGGCGTCGCCGACACCGAAACTCCCGCCGTGTTTCTCGTCACCGTGCAGCTGACGGGAGACCAACCGCTGAGCAACGTGCAGGTCGCGTTGACAATCGACGGGACCGAAGCGTCGAGTCGGCTGGTCGATCTCGAACCCGGCCAGTCGCGGCAGGTCGAATTCCGACAGCGGCTCGACAGCGTCACCGATACCGGAGTGCTCGGCGACGGCGTCTCGACCGCGACGATGATTCGCGCGACAGCAACTGCGACTGTCGAGGGCGGCGTCGGAGACCGACTGCCGCGCGACAACTCGCGGCATCTGGTCGTGCCCGTCGTTGCCGGCCTGCCAGTCGTGTTCGTTGACCAGGCGGCCGGGAACGAAGACCTCGACGCCGGAGCAATCGGCGAGACCTACCGGCTCCGACGTCTGCTCGCACCGCGCACGTCGACAGACGAGGAAGAGAATCGGCAGCTCATTCGAATCCGGCATGTTCCGGTCGAGCGGTTGACGAAAGAAACGCTCAGCGACGCGCGGCTGGTCGTCGTCGCGGGCATCGAATCGCCCGCCGAATCTGTGCCGCTGCTGCGCGAGTATGTCGAGCAGGGCGGGCCGCTGGTCATCGCGGCGGGGGCCGACTTCGACGCCGATCAGTGGAGCGAGCTGGCATGGCTGGAGGGCGCAGGCATCCTGCCGGCGCCTCTGACGGGCGAGCCGCTCGGGCAGTTGCCGGAAGTCGCCGTCGGCACGCTCGAACCGTTCTTTCTCGACACACCCTCCCTGCAGGACGATGTCTTCCGGATCGAAGGCGAGGCCGACGAATCGCTCGACGATCTGTACCGGGCACCGTTGTTCTTCAAAGCGGTCGCCGTCGACGCGAGTGCCGAGCAGTTGGAAACGCTGGTTGCCGCCGAAACCGCGCGCATCGAAACGCAGCGTCAGTCGGCAGCGCCGACTTCAACTGAAGAAGCATCGCCGCGGAGTGACAGCGGCGCGAACCCAGGCGGCACCGGTGAGGACTCGTCCGCATCGCGGCACTGGCTGAGCTGGCGTCTCGATGAAGAGCTGGCCGCTGTTGCCGACTCAACTCCGCAGGAACTGGCGGAACGATCGCGACCGCGAGTGCTCGGCCGCTACACGCTCGACGACCGTCCGTTTCTGATCGAACGCCGGATTGGTGCCGGGCGGATTCTGTTCCTGACCAGTGGCCTGTACTCAAGCTGGAACACGCTGACGTCGACCAATGCGATCGTCGTCTTCGACCGTCTGCTGCGGCGACTGATCGAAGACACGCTCCCGGAACAGAACTTCGAGACCGGTGACGTCGTCCCGCTCCCCGCCACAAAGTCGGACCTCGTTCGCTGGCAGTGCGACCGCCCGGACGGCCGCACTGACCTGCTGACCGTCGAGGCTCTCTCGGCGGACCGCTTCGGAGTTCTGATCCGCAACGGCGTGCTCAACGGCCACTACTCGGTGAACTCCGTCTCGATCGATCCCGCTCTGGCCGCCACCGCAGACGCCCCGTCAACAACCGACGGCACGCTGCTGAGCTTCAACTGCCAGCCCGACGAATCACGTCTCGAAACCCTCGACGCGCTGGCCTTTCAGTCCCGGTTTGAAGGTTCGGAAGCCCGCTGGCTGGAAGCCGACGAAACCCTGAGCGTCGAAGGCGCCCGCATCAGCGGCCGAGGCCTCTGGAAATGGCTCATCACCGCGGTGCTGTTCGCCCTGCTGACCGAGATGGGCATCCTCGCCTGGCCCGAGGTGCGGAGTCCGCTGGCGAGCGGCGTTGAGGGGGTAGCCGGGTGACTACGGAAACAGTCCGCGAACCAGCTTCGCATCGGCCACGCGCTGAATGCCCTCGATCAAGGCCGCGGTGCGGACGTCGATTTTGTCGCGCTGGGCGCGGCGCATTGTGCGCTGGAAGGCGTCCGTCAGGATGCGGTGCAGGCGGCTGTTGATTTCCTCGAGCGACCACATGTAGTTCTGCGTCCCCTGGACCCACTCGAAGTACGAGACCGTGACGCCGCCCGCGTTGCCCAGCACGTCCGGCAGCACGAAGACGCCGCGTTCGTTGAGCACTTCGTCGGCTTCCAGCGTCGTCGGTCCGTTCGCGCCCTCGGCCAGCAGTTTGCACTGAACCCGCTCGACATTGTCCGCCGTGATCTGATTCTGCAGCGCGGCGGGAACCAGGATGTCGCAGGGCAGTTCGAGCATCTCTTCGTTCGTCACTGCTTCGCCGTCGGGATAACCGAGCAGTGTGCCGTTTTGATCGACGTACTCCAGCAGCGCCGTGACGGACAGCCCTCGCGGGTTGTAAACGCCGGTCGAAACATCGCTGACAGCCACGATCCGCGTTCCAAGTTCTTCGAGAAACCGCGCGGCGTTGCTGCCGACGTTTCCGAAGCCCTGCACGATGGCAGTTGCGTGTTTCAGATCGAGATTGATGTGCTCAGCCGCTTCCTGGATCAGGAAGACGAGTCCGCGACCGGTCGCTTCGCGGCGTCCCAGTGAACCGCCGAGAACGACCGGTTTGCCGGTAACAACCGTCGGCACGGCATAGCCGACCTGCTGGCTGTACGTGTCCAGGATCCAGGCCATGGTCTGCTCATTGGTGCCCATGTCAGGAGCGGGAATGTCCTTGTCGGGACCGATCATCCCGATGATTTCCGACGTGTAGCGCCTCGTCAGTCGCTGCAGTTCATGTCGGCTGACGCCCGTCGGATCGATGCGAACGCCGCCTTTCGCGCCGCCGAACGGCAGGTGCATGAGCGCGCACTTCCAGCTCATCCACATGGCGAGCGCCGAGACCTCGCCGAGGCTGACGTCTTCGTGATAGCGAATGCCGCCTTTGGTCGGACCGGCCGTCAGCAGGTGCTGCACCCGGTAGCCGAAGACGTTCTCGACTTCAGAATACTCGTCGCGACGAAACGGCAGCGTGACAACCAGAGTGCGCTGCGGGAACAACAGCCGCTCGCGCAGGTTGTCGTCGAGCCCCATGATCTGGGCGGCCTTCATGAACTGCTGCTGCTGCGCCAGTCGGAACATCGGCGAGTCCCACTCGGCATGTTCCGCCTCGACGTGCTGAATGGCGTACCGCACGGTGCGCACCAGTTTGCGGGCGTCGATCTTGCCTTTGACCAGGTAACCCTGCGCTCCTTCTTCAACTGCCGTGGCGGCCATCGTCAGGTCATCGGTTCCCGTGAGCACAACCACGGGAACGCCTGGTGCCGCCTTCGACACACGCTGAAACGATTCGAGCCCGTGACTGTCCGGCAGCATCAGGTCGAGCAGGACGACATCGACGCCGCCCTCTTCGAGCCGCGCCAGGCCCTCAGCCAGCGTCTTTGCCGATTCCACATCAAATCGAGTCGCCTGAACTTTCGAGAGCATTCCGCGAATGACAACGGCATCAACCGCGCTGTCTTCAATCATCAGCACAAGAATCGGTTTCATCGAGCGACTCCCTGAACGCGGTCAGTGTTCGGCCTGCGGGACGCCGTCGGCGGGCCGGCAGATGGGCGGGCAACCTGACTGTGATTGCTGAAACGCCAGCCCGTCAATACGCGAGATCGTCGGCAACTACTGACGGATTCAACGCCCCGGCAGAATCCTGCATGTCTGCAGGCTGTGGCAGTTGCGGGCTTTGAAAGGCAGTCATGGCTGAATCCGGATTGGCGCCCGGCAATCGACTCTCCAGCGTCACCCTGCCCCGGCCCCCAACTCATTCCGCGCCAGTGCAGAGCGCCAGCAGCGACAGAAACTCGAAGACCAGGTTGGCGGCCAACAGGGCGGTGATGCCCGCGTGGTCATAGGCCGGGGCGACTTCAACCAGGTCGAAACCGACAAGTTGCAGGCCGGTCAGACCACGGACCAGTTGCAGCAGTTCGCGACTGGTGAGGCCGCCGACTTCGGGAGTTCCCGTGCCCGGCGCGTAGGCCGGGTCGGCAACGTCGATGTCGAAGGTCACATAGACCGGGCGGTCGCCGAGCGTGTTGCGGATTTCGTTGAGCACATTCGGGATGCCGGTGTCGATAATCGCGTCCGTCGTCCACATGCGGGCGCCGCAATCGAACGCGTGGACATAGTCCTGCGGCCCGCCAGTGGGGCCTCGAATGCCGAGCTGCATGAAGCCGGTTGGGTCGATCAGACCTTCCTCGAATGCCCGTCGAAAGGGTGTTCCGTGGCTGAAGCGGTGCCCGGAATACTCTTCGTGCCAGGTGTCGGGATGCGCGTCGAACTGGATGAGACAAACCGGGCCGTGCTTCTCTGCGTGAGCGCGCAGCAGCGGCAACGAGATCGAGTGCTCGCCGCCCAGCGTGATCAGCCGCGATCCGGATTCAAGCACGCGGCGGGCGGCTTCCTCGCAGTTGCGGTGCGTCTCCACGACGTCCGGAGGGACAACGCGGACATCACCAGCGTCGATGACACGCAGCTTTTCGAACGGCGCGACCTGCAGCGCGTTGTTGTAACCCCACAGGCACAGCGACTGTTCGCGGATTGCGCGCGGGCCCAGGCGAGTGCCGCTGCGACCGGACACCGTTCCGTCGAACGGGACGCCGAGAATCGTGACATCGGCGTCGGCCGGCTCGATAGCAAACGTCTGATGTCCGAACGTCGCAATGCCTTCAAACGGCTGATACGAAAACGAGGTTTCACCGCTGCTCATGGCCGGGCCGCTCCGAATGATTGAGGCTCGAAATTCGTTAATGATCGTGCTGGAAACAACTTCCCGATTCGCACACACACCTTGTGTGAACACAGCGAGCTGCTGGCCGTAACGGCCTCGGGCAGGTCATACCCGGCCGCTCACGCGTCACGGTTCACAAATCGGGAAGTAGTCTCCGACACGTTCCTAAGGAACGTGTTCGAAACAACTTCCCGTTTATTGTGGCACGCCGCTCCGCGGCGTCAGCCTGGTCGTTGGGCTGACCTCGCGGAGCGAGGTGCCACTTTGGGGAAGTTGTTTCAAACACGTTCCCAAGTCGTTTCGTGAAGGTCCAGTTTGATTGCGGCCCTGGTCAGTTTAGCCTGGCCCCAGCGACGGACTCGGTAATGCATTCCTGCCCACGTGGGAAGACGGGTCAGGCCGCCGCCCCATCTGGTCACATGGCAACCTGACGCTGCTCGAAACACGCGGACAAACAACGCGCATGACACGGAAAAATACTGTAAACGCCTGCCGCCGCTGTGCGGCTCTGGATCGACGACCGTTGCGTCTCTGACCAACTATGGTTCCTCACTCGGAATCCGTGCCTCGCTGATTTGCACGTCGGTGCGACCGCACGTCATTCTTCGTCGTCAAGAATCTCCCTCTCCGGTCCCGGTCACAGGAAGTCTCCGATGATGCCCGCCACTCGTTGTCGATTCGTACTCGCCGCGTCGTTCCTCGCCTTGTCTGCGGTTCAACTCCTGTCGTCGCCGACGGCGTTCGCCGCTGACCGCGTCTTTGCTGACGGGCAGCTTCCGAATGATTCGCGACTCGGGGAACTCAAGGATCTCAACGGTTACTTTCCGTTCGAGGTCCCCGAGGGCAAGGCTGCCTGGGAAGCTCGGGCGGACGAACTGCGGCGGCGGGTGCTGGTCGCGACGGGGCTGTGGCCCATGCCGAACAGGACAGCGCTCAACCCAGTGATCCACGGCAAGGTGCAGCGACCTGGTTTTACTGTCGAGAAGGTCTACTTTGAATCCGTGCCGAACCACTTCGTCACCGGGCTGTTGTTTCGACCGGACGACGGCAAGACCGGTGTCAAACGACCGGCAGTGCTCTGCCCGCACGGCCACGGCGGACGACAGCAGGATTACGGTGCCGCCAGCATGGCGAAGCTGATCGAGTCCGGTGCCGAGAAGTTCGAGAAGTCGGGACGGTTCCCGAAACTCGCGCGTTGTGCCCAGCTGGCTCGCATGGGCTGTGTGACGTTCATCTTCGACATGCTCGGCTACGTCGACAGCCAGCAGATTTCCCGAGGCCTCGCCCACGGCTTCCGCACGCAGCGGCCGGAACTTGAGGGGAAGGACCGCTGGGGCTTCTTCAGCGCTCAGGCCGAAATGCGTCTGCAGAGCATCATGGGGCTGCAGACCTGGAACTCGATCCGCTGCCTCGATTTTCTGCAGAGCCTCCCGGACGTCGATCCGTCGCGCATCGGAGTGACCGGTGGCAGCGGCGGCGGGACGCAGACGATCCTGCTGTGCGCGATCGACTCGCGCCCGATCGTCGCCTTCCCCAACGGCATGGTGTCGACATCGATGCAGGGCGGCTGCACCTGCGAAAACTGCACGCTGCTGCGGATCGGCACGGGCAACGTGGAACTCGCCGGCCTGTTCGCCCCCAAACCGCAGGCCATGACCGCGGCCAACGACTGGACGAAGGAGATGATGACAAAGGGCTATCCGCAGCTGCAGCAACTGTACGCGATGGTCGGTTCCAGCGAAGACGTCTACTGTCGCCCGCTTCTGCACTTCCCACACAACTACAACTACGTGTCGCGAGCGACGATGTATGACTGGTTCAACAAGTACCTGAAGCTCGGCCTGCCCGCACCGGTCATCGAAGACGACTGGGAACCGCTCACGCCGGAAGAGTACACCGTCTGGAACGCTGAGCACCCCGCTCCGGAAGGTGGCGAGGAGTACGAAGTAGCTCTGCTGAAGTACCTTGGCGACCAGTCCGACAAACAGATCACCGCACTCACCCCGAAGGACGCCGCCAGTCTGCAGAAATATCGCGACATTGTTGGCAAGGCTGTCGAGACACTGATCGCTCGCAAGCTGCCGGCGCACGACGACATTCAGCGGACGAAGGTCGATAAGCAGACACGCAACGGCTACCTCTATTTTGAGGACATCCTGCGACTGCAGTCCGCGAGCGAAGAGCTGCCCGTTATCTCCCTCTTCCCGAAGAACAACGACTGGAACGGCGACGTCGTTGTCTGGATCGACGGAGCGGGCAAGTCTGGACTGTTTCTTGACAACGGCGAGCTGAAGTCCGAAGTCCTCCGACTGCTCGACGGCGGAGCCAGCGTCGTTTCGCCCGACCTGTATCAGCAGGGCGAGTTCCTGCCGGACGGAGCGACCGTGACGCAGCAGCGCGTCGTCAAAAATCCCCGTGAAGCCGCCGCGTACTCATTCGCCTACAACCATCCACTGTTCGCCCAGCGCGTCCACGACGTCCTGACCGTCATCGCCTGGATCAAGGGCGACGAGCACGCTCCGAAACGCATCAACCTGATGGCCACAAACGGCGCCGGCCCGATCGCTGCCGCAGCCCGCGCCGTCTCCGGCAACACGATCAACCGCCTGGCCCTCAACACCCAGGGCTTCCGCTTTGCCGACCTCACAAGTTACCGCGATCCGAACTTCCTGCCGGGTATCGTCAAGTACGGCGACCTGCCGGCACTGCTCGCCCTGAGCGCCCCGCAGCTGCTGTTCATCGGAGGTGAAGACGGCCAGACGCCTGCCGTTGTCGAGTCCGCGTACTCGGCTGCCGACGCACAACCGGCTGTCGTGTCGACTCCACTGGTGAATCCTTCCGAAGCTGCCGTCAACTGGCTGCTCGCACATTGAGCAACGTGTCGGCACACACAGACATAACCCGGCAGCACTGACAGAGACGTCTGTGCCAACGGAAACTCAAGGCTTTCACCGCGACACTCCTCATCACACTCTTCTGGTTGCTGCGATCCGGCCAACTGTCGCTGGTCAGTCGGTCGCGATCACGGATGATGAATCATGACTGCTCCCGCGACACCGCGCAAATCGTCTCCCGTCGTCTGGCTCCTGATGGTGACCATCGCCGTTCTGGCCGCCATCGCGATCACAATGTGGCCAGAACGACGCGGACAGGAGGGCCTCGTCGATCCCGCGCCGTCAGAGCGGGCACTCACGGAAGCCGAGCTGCTTGAGATCGCCAACCTGCGAAATCTCGGCATCGCGCATCTCGAAAACGCGGACCTCGACGAAGCGATTGTTGAGTTCTCTCGGCTGACGGAACTCCTGCCGAACGAGCGTCTGCCACGACAGAACCTTGCCATCGCCACGATCATGCAGATCGACCCGGAATCGGACGGCCACATCGATCGGTCGAAGGATCCGGGGCGTTACCAACTGGCGATCAAGCAGGCACAGGAAACGATCGATTCGCTTCTGACAAGTTACCCTGCCGACGCTGTGCCGTTCGTCCTGTCCGCCCGGCTCTACCGAATGACCGACCGGCCCGACCAGGCTGTCCTGACTCTGACCGGCGCGACCGAGCTTGCTCCCAACAATCCGGCTGTCTCGTTTGAGCTTTACGAAACGATTCGTGAATCGCGCAACGACACGCAGTGGGCTCTCGGCCACGCCGCGCTGACGCGAGTCTGGAAGGCGGCCCCGCAGAATCTGGCCGTCTTCAAAGAGCGGCTGCTGCTCCTCGCGCGTGAAAAGTCGACTCAGGAACGCACGGGCAACAGGACGTTCGATGTCGAGGCGGACGACCTGAAATCGATGTTCAACGCAGCTCAGACGCTGCTGCAGCCGTTCGCCAGGAAGATTGAAAACTTCGCCCGCGTCAACGTGCTCGAACTCGCCGCACAGGGTGCGACCGCTGTCGACGGCGGCGACTGGAACACGGTGCTGCGGAACGCGTCCGTCATCGGAAACGTGATCACGCCAGAGGTCGCGACACAGAACGACCGCAAGCTTGTCCGACCACACCATCTGGAGTTTCTGATTCGCGACTTCAGCAAAGAGTTCCTGCGCGAAGTCAAACTTCCACAGCCAGCCTTCCCGGACGAAATCGAGGTCAGCTTTACGCGGATCGCGACAGCCGTCACTGAGCAAGCCGGCGTTCGCGCCGCACGCATCGCCGACATGACACTCGACCGGCAGCAGGACATCGTCACCGTCGACGATTCCACCGTTCGGGTCTGGTCGCAGACGGACGGTGAATGGTCGGAATCGTTCTCGGCTCAGGCCGGCACGGGACTCCGCGGACTGTGCCTGTTCGACATCGACCGCGACGCCGCTGACATGACGATCCAGACCGACACCGATCCGATCCTCTACGCGGAAGCAGACCTCGACGCGATCGTCTTCGGCCAGTCGGGCATCACCGTGCTGCACAACACGCTCGACGCCGACTCAGGCAAACGGAGCTTTGTCCCGGTGGAGCAGTCGCCCGAGTTCGCCGCACTGCGGGACGTGTTCACCGTCCTGCCGGTCGACTTTGATCACGACGGAGATCTCGACCTCGCCGTGTCGACAGACACCGGACTCTCGCTCTGGCTGAATCTCGACGACTCGACGTTCACAGAAAATTCCCAGTACTCGATCCTGCCGCCCGCCGACGCGAAGATTCACCAGATGATCGCCGTCGACTGGGACCGCAACGTGTCCATCGACATTGTGTGCCTTGGTGACGGCACCGCCGGATTCCTGCAGAACATTCTGCACGGCCAGATGCGCTGGCAGCCTTTTGCGGACCACGGTGCGTCACTTGCCGATGCGTCGCTGCTCGCGCTGCTTGATGCCGACTCCAACTTTTCCTGGGACCTGATTGCGGCAGACACTAACGCGGCGCGACTCTTCGGCACGTCAAATCCGAATGCCGGCGTGACTCGTTTTGACGACCCGTCTGACATTTCCCAATCGGCGACGAGTGGAGTGACGACCGTCGACTTCGACAATGACGGGTTCCTCGACCTGCTCACCTGGCACGGTCAATCACTGAGTGCGTTGCGAGGCGGGCCGCTTGGCCAGTTCGAACCGGCTGACAAACTGACGACCGAACTTCCCTCAGACATTGCCGCGTGCGACATCGGCGATGTCGATTCGGATGGGGATCTCGATCTTCTCGTGACGTGTGCGAACTCGGTCGAACTACTGCAGAACGACGGCGGCAACGCGAACCACTGGCTCGATCTGCCGATTCGCGGCGAAGCGGCGCTTGAAGCTCAACGCCGCAGCGAACGAGTGAACCTGCACGGCATCGGCAGCTTTGTCGAACTGCAGGCCGGCACGCTGTACCAGCCCCGCGTTGTCACCGGGCCCTCAACGCACTTCGGACTCGGAAAACTCGACGCAGCCGACACCGTCCGCGTTCTGTGGACCAACGGCGTCCCCGAACACGTCATCCAGCCGCAGCATCAACAGGCCATCGTGCTGCAGCAGAACCTCAAAGGCTCGTGCCCGTATCTCTATACCTGGGACGGCGACAAGTTCGCGTTCTTCACCGACTGCCTGTGGGCCGCGCCGATCGGCCTGCAACCTGTCGAGGGGTCGCTGCTGCCGCCGCGCGAATGGGAGTACCTCAAGGTTGACGGTAACGCACTCAAGCCGCGCGATGGCGAGTACATTCTGAAACTGACCGAGGAACTCTGGGAGATTGGCTACTTCGATTCGGTCCGACTGCTGGCCGTCGACCATCCATCCGACGTCGACATTTACTCGAATGAAAAAGTCGGTCCGCCGAGCATCTCGCAGTTTCAGCTTCACACCGTCCGCTCGCCACAGCGACCGGTCGCCGCGAATGACCAGACTGGTCGAGACGTCCTGCCGCTGATCGAAAAGCAGGACGACATCTGGCTGCAGTGCTGGAACAAGCGATTCAAGCAGGGCCTCACTGAGCCGCACTACCTGGAACTCGACCTGGGCGAACTGCCGGATCCGCAACAGATCACGCTCTTTCTCACGGGGTGGATTCGACCGACGGATACATCACTGAACGTCGCGATCACCCAGCGACCGGATCTCGAACCGACCTCACCGCCATCGATCTCCGTGCCCGACGAAAATGGCAACTGGATCAACGTCCGACCACACATGGGCTTTCCAGGTGGCAAAACAAAGACGATCGCGGTTGACCTGTCGAATGTGTTTCCCACTGACGATTACCGCGTGCGCATCTCCACCTCCATGGAGATCTACTGGGACCATGCCTTCTTCACCGTCGACGAATCTCCCGCCGAAACCCGCACGACGGAACTGCCGCTGCTGTCGGCACAACTCGGCGACCGCGGCTTCTCAAAACGACTGCCACACTCCGGCAACGGACTGGGCCCGGAAAGCTACGACTACTCGATCGTCAGCCAGCGTCCCCACTGGCCGCCGATGGAAGGCCGTCTGACTGGCTATGGCAACGTGCTCGAACTTGTCTCCGCGACCGATCAGCAGCAGGTCACACTCGGCGCCGGGGACGAACTCGAACTCCGCTTTTCAGCCGATGCTCCGCCGCTTCCTGACGGCTGGACGAGAGACTTCATTCTGCACAACGTTGGCTGGGACAAGGACGCCGACCTCAACACGGTCTTTGGCCAGTCGGTCGATCCCCTGCCCTTCGCCGGGATGGTCGGCTATCCGGACGTGTCCGGTACCACCGGGCAGCAGCCGTTCGCCAATCAAACGCGGACGCAGAGCCGTCCCGCTTTCTGGCGGGCGTTCTTCAACGTCGATCGACATCGCGTCGGCCAGACCAGGTGAATCAGAAAACGCACGGTGAACTGGAGCCGTCGGTTCGAGACTCAATTGGCTGTTTCGGATTGACAGGATGGGACGTCTACGTAAACTGAGAGGCGTCTCTCTTCTCTCTCTCCCCTCACCTGCGAGCAATCGTTGGTGTGTATGGAACGAACGGTCCTCCTGCCTGGCAGGTCGACCGTCCGTTCCTGGGGAACTTCGGTCAGTCCTCTCAAACTGCTGACCGCAGTGCTCCCGAATCAACGGTTGAGCCTGCCTGACGATGCTGGTCGAGCCAATGATCGCTCGCCGGAATTCACAGGGCGCCGCACAAGCTGACTGTTCGCCGAATCCAGTTAGTCCATGTGCAGGGAACCGCCCGTGAATATTCTGAAGTCGCCCCTCAGGCCCGCGTCCAGCCATTCTGCATTTGAAGTCCCGCGTCCAACCGGGACCTCGCAGTCCTTGCTTCAATCCGCCCGGCAGCTCGAAGAGGCCGGTGCGATCGCTGCTGCCCGGTCAGCCTGGTCTGCGGCAACGGAAGCGGACGACACTCCACGATCGAGCATCGAGTTCGCGGGATTCCTCGTCCGCACGCGATGCCACGCCGAAGCGCAGGATGTCTACAACGCGCTGCTTACAGACGCTCGAGTTCTGGCCAGCGACCACCTGCGGGGAGTCGTTCGTCACAACCTGGCCGCCGCTCTGCGTGAAACCGGCGACTCGGCACGAGCCGCGTCTTTGCAGCAGATGGCCAATCGCGACCGACTGCTCGCTGATGGAGAATTGTCGGCGACCGAACTGACTGCGTCGTCGCTCGATGCCCTGGCCGTTCAGGACCTGAAGACGGCTCAGGAACTTCTGCAGCGAGCCGTTCTGCTGGAACGTCAATGTGGCGATCGTTCGGCGGAAGCTGCCGACTGTGGCAACCTTGCCACAATCGCCATTTACCGAGGCGAACTCTCCGCCGCCGCGAGTTTTCTCTTTCGTGCCTGGCACCTGTATCAGGAAACCGGCAACTGGTACTCCGCCGCCCGAAGCCTGCTCACGTTGAGCGACGTACTCGTCGACCTGCACCGCCCCCGATTCGCCATGCGTTGTCTGAACCGGGCCAAAGCACTCTTCGATTGCGCCGGAGCCACCGAGGAACGCCAGCACGCTTCAGATCAAACAGCTCGACTGCAGCAGACACTCGAAATCAGCCGCAGTAATCCGCTGCTGAACTGAACCGTCACGGTCGACCAGGCAGAGTCCCGCATCACAGGGAGGTCCTGTCGGGTGGCTTACCGGATTCACAGAAACAGGTCCCTGCCGGAGCATCAAGACCCGCAGCTGGCCGAAACCTGCGGACCTATTCAAACTTGTACGGCGTCAATCCCTGGTCTTTGGCGAATGGCAGCGTTGTGATCAGGAAGCGTTTTTTGTCCTGCTGGATGACCAGGCAAAGCTGCTCGCGTTGCGGGGCATCAAAGATTGCCTTGATGCCGGCCAGACCGGAGTCGTTCATCGCAAACGTGTTGGGCATGTTCTTCGTGTAGCCGCTGGCCTTCAGAGCGTCGCCGTCAATGTAGTGGTCGACTTTGCATTCGTCCGCGATGTACGCAAAGGCGTCCTGCAGCGGCGTTCGCGCGAACTCCATATCGATCTTCATCTTCAGGCGGTCGAGCACCAGTTCGGGCAGTTTCGGATCCTCCGTCGTTTTCGTCGGCACGGCCTGCTGAGCGTTGAAGTCGGTCCGAGTCGACTCGTCCCACGCCAGCAGAGCGCCCAGTGCCAGGTTGGGAGCGGCCCGCTCGGGCAGACGCGTTGACAACTGGGTGAAGCGATTACCCACGCCGACCTTCGACGACATGGCGAAGACCTGCGTCATTGCCGGAAAACGTCCGATGACTTTCCGCGGTCCCATGACCTGCGGATTCATCTTTTCGACCATGCCCAGAATATCGAACGGCAGCTGCTTCACTTTGCCACGCACGGCATCGCTGAGCTGCACCTCACGGAGCAGCGTCGTGTTCCGCAGCAGCATGTCGGAATGAAACTGCTCCTCGCCGAAGTGCATGCTCCACGCCACGCAGTCGACATCGTCGGGGTTGAAAAACATCAGCGTCTGGCGAACGAGCGACTGGAGGTCCTCGCCGAACACGGTCTGCCCCCGAAGGAAGGCATCGATCGTTCGCGGTTCGAACACCAGCGTCAGATGCCGGTCTCTGTCGGTTTCCGGAAGCAGAGCGTCGATTCCATCGGACTGCGGATTCGGAAACTCCACGGAACGCGCGATGTCTTCCGCCGCGATCGCCGGACCGATCGCGATCGTCCGCAGATCCTTGATGAGGTAGCAGCGATCGTCCGCCTCATTGATGTAGACCGGGTACCCGAAGTCCTCGACCAGTTCGCCGCCGAACGCCGTGATCAGTTCCGACTTCTTCGCCTCAGCCACCAGTCGGAGGACAACGGCCGTCTCGGGCAGTTCGCCCACCGGCCCCGGAAGAATACCGATCAGTGCGTGTTCGATCTGAGCCGGTTCAAAGCGGCACACGTCCTTAATCTTCTCCTCGACCCACGTGCCGAATGGTCCGAGACAGTACCTCAGTTCTTCACCGCGGCCTCCGGATTTCCACAGTTCCGCCGGTCGCACACTGATCATCATCCGTGTTCCGAGCGGCAGGCAGTTCGCGGCGATCGGCTCGCCGGTCGTTGGGCTCGAAGTTCGGGCGTCCTCCGTCGCCTGCTTGAGTTCCTCATGCTTCGCGCGAGCCGCCTCGTCGACCTTCGGCTTCTCCATCGCGGCCAGCCGAGCCTTCTCTTTCGCCTGGTAATCCGACACCGCGTAAACGCCACCGCCGACAAGAATCGCCGTGACCAGGCCCGCGAAAATTGCGAAGTTGCGCCGCTTGGCACTTTTTCGTTTCAGCTCCTGCAGCCGCGCCGCGCCGCCCTGAAGATCCGAGCCGAGCGGCACCGGGGCAGACGCCACACTTCCCGCCGCGGGCTGTCCCGCAGAAGCAGCCTGCGGATCGAACGCCGGCTGCGGAGCATTCGGATCGAAGCCTGCTGCCGGCGCGCTCCCGGGGGCGAACGGTGCCGGCTGCTGAGCTGGCATGCCTGGAGCCGCGTGTGTCTGCGGCGGTGCACTGTCCGGCACCCATTGGGCGCCGACTCCCGCCACGGGCTGGCCGGACTGAGCAGACGGCGACTGCTGAGCCTGCGGGGCAAGTTCGAACTGGACCTCGTCCTCGCTCGACGCCGCCGGGCGCTGCAGAACAAAAACGTTGCCGCACTGCGGACATTTTCCCTTCTTGCCGAGCTTGCTTTCGTCACGAAGCTTCAAGCCCTTGTTGCATTCCGGACAGCGAACGACCAGCACACTCATCTCACGGACCCATGCGTCAGGGTGCGAATCCCGCACCGACAGAACGATCTGGCACGCCACGACGTACCGTCAGAAGATGGCTCATCCTATGCCGCGGGATGCGAACTCGCCAGACCCGACCAGAGTTACTTGCCGCCGACAATCTGCACCTGGGCGGACGACCCCTCGACGTCTTCCAGCGTCGCTCGCAGTGGCACAGTCCGCTCGGCGAGCGACACCGCCAGCGTGACCCGATGGCGGCCCGGCTCAAGTGACAAACGCATCCGACCGGACGGTTCGACGGGTGCCGGTCCAAGCCACGCGGTCACGCCCTCGGCATCGTTGAGCACCAGATCAACATCGCCTGCCGTCCCGACTTCGACCTCGAACCGCACGATCGCCAGTCCGGTCGCCTGCTTTTGAAACGGACCTTTGAAGGGAATCTGCGGCAGTTCGAGCAGTGGCAGTTCGCCGGTCACGCGGCTGTAGGCCGAGACCCATTGGAACGCCGGATCGTCCTGTGAAACTGATCCGAGCCTCGTGCGCCGCATCCTGAACTGAGCGTCCTTCGTTGGGAGCAGCACCTGCCACCGTCGGACGACTCGTTCGCGACCGACGGTCATTCCGCCGACCTTCCCCAGCTTCGACAGGAAAGCAACCAGGTCGACGATCTCGGCCCGCGTCAGTTTTTCAGTCAGGCCGGCGGGCATCAGCGACGCACCGTCAACCTGTTCCTCAATCGACTTCAAAGCAATCGCCGTCTCGCGGTCCTCCGCGTCCCGCAGAATCAGGTCGGTGTCTGTCTGCCGGACTTTGACTCCCGACGCCGTCTTACCGTCTTCTGTGACGACGATGATCGTATTGTAGCCTTCCTTGACTTTGGCTCCCGGATCGAACAGCGACTGCACGATGTAGTCGACCGGAGCGCTGCCGCCGATGCTGGCCAGATCCGGCCCGACTCGCCCGCCCGCTCCGCCAATCGCGTGACACTTCAGACAGGACAGATCGGCCCTCCGGTAAATCGCCTCGCCGCGAACCGCGTCGCCATCGCTTGCCACTTCGGCCACCAGAGCCGCCATCTCTTCCGGCGTCAGTTTCTTCGCTCCCGACTGGATATCGCCCGCAGCCGAGAACGCGAGCTTGAGGTCATCCAGCTTGCGTCCGGACGAGTCGATCACGCGCACCGCCACTTTCGCGATGTCACCTGGCAGCTTCTGATTCTTCAACGCCCTGGCCAGTGCCCCCGGCCCACCCTGCCGGCCCAGCAGCGTCGAAATCACGCGTGACGGATCATCGCCGTCAGCAGAAGTCTGGAGTGTTGCGACCAGACTGCGCGCTCCCGCATTCAGATCGACGGCCGCCAGGCCAAGCACCGCCGCCTCGCGAATTTCGAATGGCTGCCCTTTGCCGCTCAGTTCGTTCAGAGCCGGCATCGCATCGCCACCCTTTAACGCCGCCAGACCGCCGATCGCTGCCGCTCGAACACCAATCGGTACATCGCCAGACCGCGCCAGTAATTCGAGCGTCCCGGCATGGCGGGCAACTTTCCAGAGACCCGCCGCCTCAGCCGCTGCGGCACGCACGGAATCCGGCTGCCCCTCGTCAAGAAGTCCGTCGAGAGCTTCCAAATCACCCGTCGGCACGATCTTTCGCGTCCGTGACTGAGCAACGAGCGATCGCAGCAGCGCGTTCCTCTGAGCCGAGTCTGACTCGTCGACCGCAACCTTCAGCAGATCCGCGAACTGAGTTGCATTACCGCGAGCGACAACGAAGTCGACGGCTGCGTTCCAGCGCTGCCCCGCCAGCTCGTCCGTCTTCAACAGATCGACAAGGCGTGGCACGACCGATGGCGATCCGACGGCCATGAGTGCGAACGTCGCTTTTGTCGCATCACCACCAAAATCGAACTCGCCCTGCTCGACCAGCGGCAGCCAGGCGTCGCGGGTCTCCCACGCGGTCAGCCACAGCGCGTAATCGAGAAACTGATCCACCGGTTGATGCAGAGCCGCCAGCGCCGCGCTGGTCGCTTCAGGTGATCGAAACTCCGCCAGAACACGCACGGTTTCCAGCCGCACGCGCGGATGCTCATCCCCAGCCAGCGCCGCCAGTCGGTCGACAGCATCCGGCACGCGACTCCGCCAGTGCTTGAGCACGCGGACGGCGGCAGCCCGAACGCGCCCGTCTTTCGCGTCGAGCAGTGACGAGAGCAGTTCAATGTTGGGCTCATCGTGCGCCTGATAAACCCACAGAGCTTCAAGCCGGAGTTGCTCACTGGCGGCATCAACCTGCGCCAGCCACTCGTTGAGAGCCGGCAGGACGGCGTCAGGCCCGCGTTCCTTCAGCACCCGCTTCGCGTTCTCGCGCGTCCACATCTCTGGATCGCTGAGGTGTCCGAGTAGTTTGCTGACCGACGCTTCGCGCAGCTGCGGCCGCTTAACCGGCTTGTTGCCTTTGTAAGTGACCCTCCAGATGCGACCGTGAACGTGGTCACGCCGCTCGTCACGAAAGTCGACTTCGCCGTGCTGGATGATCGGGTTGTACCAGTCGGCAATGTAGATCGCTCCGTCCGGTCCCATCTTGATGTCGATCGGCCGAAAGGCGACATGCTTCGTGCGGATCAGCTCGACCTGTTCGCGAGCCGCGTACCCCGCCCCGTCCTCGCTGAGCACAAACCGGCACACGCGATTGCCTCGAAAGTCGTTCGTCAGGACGTTGCCCTGCCAGTCCTCGGGCAAATGCCGACCGCTGACCACTTCGATGCCGCAGTACTTCGGGCTGCCTGGATTCAGGCCGTGAAAGATACGCGGCACGCCCTGGGCCGTCGGGTAAGCGGCGCCCGGAATCACATAGTTGACGCCTTCGCCGCCAGCACCGTCTGTCACAAACGACTGTCCGAACCGGTCGAAGTGATGCCCCCAGGTGTTGACCCAGCCGCGGGCAAACACGTCGAGCTGCATCGACTCGGGCCGAAACTGCCAGATACCGCCCGCGTTAAGCCGCTTAACGCCCCACGGCGTTTCAATGTGCGTGTGGATGTAGATCGACTGGTTGAAGTACAGCAGCCCCTCGGGGCCCCACCGCAGCGTGTGCAGGATGTGATGCGTGTCTTCTGTGCCGAACCCCGACAGAACCACCCGTTCCTGATCGGCCCTGCCATCGCCATCGGTATCCTGAAAGTGCAGCAGCTCCGTGCTGTTCCCGACGTAGGCTCCGCCATCTCCGGGAACGACTGCCGTCGGAATGAGCAGGCCGTCCGCGAACACGGACGTTTTCTCAGCGACACCGTCACCGTCAGCATCTTCAACAACGAGAATCCGATCGTTGGCTTTCTCGCCCGGTTTGATATGCGGATAGATCTCCGAGCTGGCGATCCACAGCCGGCCTTGCGGATCAAAGTTCATCTGAATCGGCTTGGCGATCTGCGGATCCGCCGCATAGAGATTCACCTCAAACCCGTCCGCCACGATGAACGACTGCCGCTCGATCTCGGGATCAGGGTCCGGAATGTTCGTCAGATTCCGCTGACCGGCCGCGCTGCCGATCAACCCGACTGTTACCAGGAAGCCTGCCGTTACCCATCGCGTTGTTTGTCGCATTGTCTGTCCCTGAAGCTTGTCGCTCGGCAGTACTGTTACGTGCAAAGATGAGAGTCATCGGATTCAGGGACGCGTCGGAAACAAGTTTCTGAAATCAGCCGGCACGCGATAGCGTCCGGTTCTGCTACAGAGTCGAATGCCCGTTCTGAAGCAGGACGCGAATGAACCACCATCCTGAAACGGGAAGTTTCAGTTTCGTCCACAAGACCGCCGTGCTGAAACACGGAGCTAATCAATCATCATTCCAAGTCAGAACGTTGTTTCCGACGCGTTTCTTAATACAGCGCCGTTGCCAGTTTCCGGCGATACTCGCCGACCAGCGGGTTGGCTTCGCCCACTACGCCGAAGAGGCTGACCATCTGCTGCTTGGCAGTGTTGCCGTGCTCGCCACCGAGGTTCTTCTCCACAACCGCCAGCAGAATCTCGAAGGCCTCGCCAAACTTGTTGTCCGCGGCCAGTGCATCCGCCAGGTGAATCTGCAGCGCGAGATCATCCGGAGCGGCTTCCGCGGCCGCGCGAGCCTCCTGCAAACCACCGGACTCCTCGGCGGTCGCCCGCATTTCGAGCTGCGTCCTGATCGCCTGCGCCTCGGGTTCCAGAAAACCGCGCGCGTCCAGTTCCGCGACGACAGCCGAGCACTCCTCGTCCCGGTTCAGCTCCAGCAGCACACGCGCGAGATGAATCTTCGTCTCGTCCTGCGGTTCGAGCGTCAAAGCTTCCCGCAGCTTCTTCTCAGCCGTCGCCGGATCGGTGGCTTCCAGATTCAGTGCCTCGGCGACGAGTTCCTGAGCCTTCGACGGGAGCAATCGCGACACCCACTCGCGCAACTGATCTTCCGGCAGCACGCCCATGAACTGGTCAACCGGCTGCCCTCCGGCAAAGGCCACCACCGCGGGAATCGACTGAACCCGCATCATCATGGCGAGTTCCTGATTCTCCTCGATGTTCACCTTAGCCAGCAGCAGCTTCCCTCCGGACTCATTCACAATTCGTTCGATCAACGGAGCCAGTTGCCGGCACGGCTCGCACCAAGGCGCCCAGAAGTCGACGATGACAGGGGTGGCCACCGACCGCTCAATCACGTCCGCTTCAAAATTCTCGATCCCGACGTCGTAAATCCAGGACGACTCTTCCGCCATCGCATGTGCTCCTTTGCAGATTCGTCAATGAGGCTCCAGCGCATCACTGATCCTGCCGAGTGGCCTGGGCGCTGTTCAGCTGCGGGCCAGGCCTGCGGCATCCCGCGCATCGTGACCAACTCGTCCTCAGCTCACAAGCACCCGACCAGGCGCCGAGCCCGGTCGGCTATTCGCCCGTGGGAGGCTCCTGCGGTCGCGTCTTGCTGCGGTGCCGCACGTCGTCTCCCCGCACCATGAAAACGACTTCCTTGCAGACATTGACCGCCTGGTCGGCGATCCGTTCGAAATGTCTGGCGATCAGGATCTCGGCCAGAGAATCCTTGACGTCCTGCTCACCGGCGACGACCGCATGCACGACTTCGTCGCTGAGCAGTTCCTCAACAACAAGCTCGTTCAGCGCGTCGACCAGGTCGTCCTGAGCCCGTGTTGCTTCGGCCAGGGCGGTATCCGAACTGGAGTAGGACAGAATCGCGTCCTCGACCATTCCTGCCGCGAGTTCAGACATGCTGCGGATATGCTCGAAGGCAACCGGCTCGGTGCCAGGCTTCATCAGCTGCAGAGACTCGCAGACATTGACCACCTGGTCGCCGATCCGTTCGAACTGCGCCGTGACATGCGTCATGGCGAGAATCTCGCGCAGCGAACTGGCCACGGGCCCATACACCGTCAGCAGCCGCATCGCTTCGCCATCAATGTCGAGCTGCATCTGGTTGACCTGACTCTCCAGTCCGGCCGCCTTGTCGCTGAGATTCACCGTGCGGTCCGCAACCGCGCTGGAAGCGACGCCGACCATCTCGATCGTCAGACGCCCCATGTCGGCCAGCTTCTGCTGCAGAGCCTCCAGCTCGTGTTCAAACTTCTTCATGACAGCTCCACTCCATTCCTAACCGTACCGCCCCTGGATGTACATGTCCGTCTTCTCCTCTTTCGGGTTGAAGAAGACCTGAGACGTCTCTCCGTGCTCAATGATCTCGCCCAGCAGCATGAAGATGCATTCGTCGCTGGCCCGGCGCGCCTGAGCCATGTTGTGCGTCACGATGACGACGGTGTAACGCTCGCGCAGAGATTCCAGCAATGCTTCAATTCGTTCCGTTCCCTGAGCATCCAGGGCCGAACACGGCTCGTCCATCAGAATGACCTGCGGCTTGAGCGGCAGCAGCCGGGCGATGCACAGTTTCTGCTGCTGCTCAAGGGTCAGCCCCGTTGCCTTGCGATGCAGTCGGTCCTTGACGGCGTCCCACAGGTCGACTTCCCGCAGTGCGGTTTCGACCTGAGCGTCAAGTTCCCTGCGCTGAAACGTGCCGCGATGGTTGTGCACATGCAGCCCGAACACCACGTTGCGGTAGATCGAGATCGGCAACGGATTCGGTCGCTGAAACACCATGCCCACGGACCGTCGCAGTTCGCCCAGCGAGACACCCTCGTCATAGATGTTCCGGTCAAGGATCGAGATCTCGCCGGTCGTCGTGACATTGCCGTAACGCTCGTTAATCCGGTTGAAGCACCGCAGCAGCGTTGTTTTGCCACAGCCCGACGGACCAATCAGCGAGGTGATCAGTCCCTGCTTGACATTCACGCTGACGGACTTGAGTGCCTGAAAATCGCCGTACCACAGATTCAGGTCACGAGTCCGGATGCTGATGCCGGTCGCGGGTTCGCTGTGTGAGGAAGCGGTCATTAGCCGAAGTCTCCCGTCACGTATTTCCAGGTCATCGGGTTGTCTGGTTCGGTAAAGAGCTTCTCGGTCTCGCCGGCCTCAACCAGCACCGAGTCGTTAATAAAAGCGGTGTGGTCCGCGAGCCGATGCGCCTGCTGCACGAGGTTCGTCACCAGGACGATCGTCATTTCGTTCTTCAGCTCCGTCAGCACGTCCTCAATCTTCATCGTCGTCACCGGATCGATCGCGATTGAGAACTCGTCCAGACACAGCACGTCGGGACGGTGCGACAACGCCCGGGCCAGCGTCAGTCGCTGCTGCTGACCACCGGACAGCTTCGTCCCCAGCATGTCGAGGCGGTCCTTCACCTCGTCCCACAGAACGGCCTGCTTCAGGCACTTTTCAACAAGCGCGTCCAGCTCATCGCGATCATGCAGCCCGGCACGGCGAGGGGCATACGCAACATTCTCATACACGGACAGCGGGAGACCGACCGGCAGCGGAAACACCATCCCGACCCGGCGCCGCAGGCTGTAAACGTTGCGAATCTGCGACACGTCTTCGCCATCGACGAGCACCCCGCCATCAACCCGCGCGGTCGAGATGAAGTCGATCGTGCGGTTGATGCACTTCAGCAGTGTCGTCTTGCCGGAGTTCGCCGGCCCGATGATGCCGAAAATCTTCTTCTCCGGCATGTCCAGCGTGACATCGCGCAGCGCGACATGGTCGTTGTACCGGACGGTCACATTGTTGAACTGCACATGGCCGGGCATGTCGGCTTACCACTTCTTTCGCGACCGCAGATAAAGTCGAGCACCAATCGACAGACTGTTCACGACGAGCACCAGCCCGATCAGAACGACAGCCGTCCCGAACTGCACGGACTTCGGCACGTTCTGCACCTGAGTTGAGACCGTCCACAGGTGATAAGACAGCGCCATGAAGCGATCTGACAGACCGTACGGCACGAGCGACTCAACACCCGAGTCGGGGATCGGCACGAAGAACACCGCCCCCGTGAACAGAATCGGCGCCGTTTCTCCGGCAGCTCGCGACACCTGCAGAATCACGCCGGTCAGAATGCCCGTAAACGAGTTCGGCAGGACGATCGTGCGGATCGTTTGCCAGCGGGACGCTCCGAGATTCCAGCACGCTTCGCGAAACGACACCGGCACAGCGGCCAGAGCTTCCTTGGTACTCGTGATGATCACCGGCAGCGTCATCACGGCGACCGTACACGACGCAGCGAGCAGCGACCGATTCATATTCGCGAAGTAGACGAACGCGCCGACACCGAACAGTCCGTGCACAATGCTTGGCACGCCAGCCAGGTTGACGACGGCCAGGTGCACGATCCGCGTGAACCAGTTATCGCCCGCGTACTCGTTGAGATAAACGCCCGCGAGGATGCCGATCGGAGCAGCGATAACCAGCGAGATCAGCACGAGAAAGAACGTGCCAATCAGCGGCGCCCAGATGCCGCCTTCCGTCATCCGGTTCTGCGGGTTCTCAAAGAAGAACGTTGCGTTCATCGATGGCCACGCCTGCATGAACAGGTAGGCCAGAATGGCGACGACCGGCAGCACCAGCATCATGGCCATGCCGAGAAACGTGTAGCGGGCAATGGTCTCGCGGCGTCCCTTTTTCTGTTCGACCGACGTCGATGAAAAGATCTGCCGATGTGACAGCCGAACACATTCTCCCGGACGCGGCTTCAACACTCCGCGCTCCGCTTCCGCCTGCAGACCATCGACGGCTGCGGTCAGCCCCGACCAGGGAGTCAGTTCCGAACCGTTGCCATCCCCGGCCTGCTGGTCGAGATTCACGAAATACTGATACTGAGCCCGCTTCGGAGGCTGAAACGTCTCGCCAGCCCGATTCAGAAAAGCGAACTCGTACTCACGATGCGACGAGGTCGCGTCGATCGCTCCCTTGTCAAAGCTGCCAATCGCGACGATCGCTTCCCCGAACGAACGCCAGGGACGCTGCAGCGTTCCGTCACCCGCTTCCGACGCCGACGTTGCGATGAAATATTCGAGTCGATCGCTGTGATGCTCAGTCATTCTGCTCACCGCGAATTCCCTTGACGATGAGGTCCGCCGTCAGATTCACAGCGAACGCAATCGCGAACAACACGATGCCAATCAGAAACAACACGCGATAATGCTCGTCCCCGCGAACCGCTTCCCCGAGTTCTGAAGCGATCGTCGCGGTCAGCGTGCGGACGGGGTCAAGCGGGCTGTGAGGGATCTGGACGGCGTGTCCCGTCGCCATCAGCACGGCCATCGTTTCGCCGATGGCCCGGCCAACTCCCAGCAGCACGGCCGCCAGCAGTCCGCTCCGAGCGGCGGGGAACAGCACGCGATAAACCACTTCCCAGCGGCTCGCTCCCAGGGCAATCGCCGCCTCCCGATAAGAATCAGGAACGGCCCGCAGAGAGTCCTCGCCGACAGAGACGATCACGGGCACGCTCATTAACGCCAGAATGACGCCACCGTTGAGCACATTCAGCCCGACTGGCGCCCCGGTCAGTGAGATAATGATCGGCCCGATAACCATGTATCCGACGAAGCCCCACACGACCGAGGGAATCGCGGCCAGAAGCTCGATGACGATCTTCAGCGTCTCGCGAACGCGCGGCCCGGAAAATTCGGACACGTACACCGCCGCGCCCAGGCCAAGCGGAACCGCGAGCAGCATCGAAAGGACCGTCACCGACATCGTCCCGGCCAGCAACGCCAGGATTCCGTACTGCGGACGTTTCTCTGAGTCGGGACGCCAGTTCGGGCTTGTCAGAAACTCGCCCACCTGAAAGTGAGACGGCTCAGCGACGGCGGCATCCCCGACGGCAGCGGCTTCTCCACTCCCGAACAGAACCGGCGCGCCTTCACGAAACACGAAGAAAAAGATCGCCGTCACAAACAGGATCGCACTCCAGCCGCACAGCCGGATGATCCACTCGACGACTGGTTCCGTGCGGTCGAGCCCGACGTGAATCAGCCGGGCCAGAGAACGCCTGTCGCCTTTGGTGCGACTCATAAAAACGGTCCTGAAAAACCGCAGTTTCCGTAAGTCCTGAAGCTCACAGCGAAGGGTGACGCCTCATCCCGATGAATCTCCAGCGACGCTTCCGCCCCGGCCAGCCTGCAAACACGCTGCGCCACAACCGGCTCAGTCGCCATCCCGCCAGCTAGTTGCTGCTCTCCGCAGGCGCTGACGTCTCGCTCTCGGCAGACGACTCATTTACCGCCGCGCTCTCAGCAGCTGGAGCTGCTTCTTCTGGCACTGCTTCTGCCGATGCTGCGCTCTCGGCGGGTTCCTCGGTTTGCTCCGCCGACCCAATCTCGCTGATGGGCACGTAACCCATTTCGAGAACGATCTGCTGGCCTTCCGCAGACATGATCCAGTCGAGGTAGTCCTTAACGGCACCCGTGGGCTGCCCGGCGGTATAAATATGCAGAGGCCGCGCGATGGGGTAAGCACCGCTGGCAGCGTTCTCCACGGTCGGCGCGATTCCGGCTTCGCCTTTGGCCGTCGCGACCGGCACCATCTTCACGTCATCCGTCGCATAGCCCATCCCGCTGTAGCCGATCGCGCAAGGCGTTGTCGACACCAGCGAGACGACATCCTTGGAACCGCTCTGGTCGATCGACCCGAGCTTGAAGTCGTTCTTGTCGAGCACAGCTTCACGAAAATAAACGTACGTGCCTGAGTTGTTCTGCCGGCTGACGCGAGTGATCTCGCCACTGTCGCAACCCGAGTTCTCAATACCCAGCTGCCCCCAGGTTGTTGTCTGGCCGCCATCGCCATAAATGTCCGCCAGCTCGCCAATCGAAATCGTCTCGATCGGATTGTCCTTATGAACATAGATGGCCAGAGCGTCCCGCCCGACAATGAACTCCACCGGCTCTTTACCGGTGTTCTCCTTCATCAGTGAGACTTCCCTGGCCTTCATCTTCCGACTCGCGTTCGCAATGTCGACGACACCGTTGATCAGGCTGGCGATCCCCACGCCGGAACCTCCGCCGGAAACCTGAACCTGCACATCCGGGTGCTTCTCGCTGTACCGCTCGGCCCAGGCCTGAGCCAGGTTCACCATCGTGTCCGAGCCCTCGACCTGCAGCACGACCTTCTTCCCGCCTCCGTCCTTCCCGGTACTGGCAGACTTCTCGCCCGACTTGCTGCCGCAGCCAGTCAGGCCGAGCGCCAGACAGGAAACGAGCAGCACACTCCAGCGTTTGTCGACAGCAATCATCGGAGTTTCCTCATCAGAAAGTCGTTTGGAGCCACTCTCCGGACCACGCGAGACCGCCAATCGACAACCGGGTCTTCAATCCGAAACAGAGCAGAGTCAGGCACAGAAAAGCGGCCTCGTGCCGCGAGCCGTTCAGCCCGACCATCATGAATTATCAGGACTTTATGAACGGCAGATTAATTTCCCATTGAGACGACGGACCGTATACCGCGCGTCCCAGGAAGTAAAGCAGCCGACGACGTCTCAAAGAGCACGCCGAACGGGCCCACTGAACGGAGTGATCAGGCTTGCGTGCCATCCGATTCGTGTTCGGACGAAGTGGTGTCCAGCAACTCCCGAGACGGGAACTTACTGCGGGAAAACAGCCGTTCCCAGAGAGTCGGCTTTCTGACCCGAAAGTCGTCGGCGGAAATCACGTGCTCTTTCCCCGTGCGCGTCAACAGGTGCAGTTCGCCGTCGGTGCAACTCTTCACCAGCCAGAACTTATCGACGATGTACGAGTAGGAATCGCCCGACGACGCCGGGCTGACTTCCCGAGCCCGCGGCCCCGGCGACGTGCTGAACTTCTGCCGCGCCACCACCACAACGTCTCCCCGCCGAAACCTGCGAAGCATCCTGCCCTGTCCTCAGTTGAATCGAAATTCCCGCGGTCACAGCCAGCAGCCGACCACCCGTCGCCGCAACATTAGGGTCGCATTAACGTTTCGTGAAGCCACTTTGGCTGGACATTCCAGCCAGGGACGCGTCGCCACCAGAGCCGGCAGCTTCAAGGATCGTGTCAGATACAGACTCCCGACTTCATCGGCCCGATTCGCCCCAACATTCATGTCGCGGTTCTGGCCATCAAACGCTGCATTATGGCTTGCCGCCAGGCCGCCAATCCGCGGCGTGCTGAGGCAAGCTACGCATTGAGTTGGAGCCAAGCCGAAACCACGTGCCAAAGCACGGGGCTAATATTTGGTCACTCAAAAATTCGGGAAGCTCCTCCCGACGCATTCGCTCAGCACACGCCCCACGGATTAATGGTCAACACGGGGGTGGCCGGGGCTGGGCTGAGCCTGCAAATGTCTGCCGAGACCATCTCTCAGACCGTCGCTCAGACCGTCACGTTGAGCGACAGACCCGCGCCCCCGGCTCCAGCACCTCCGGCGGTATCGAACTGTGGGATCTCGAGGTTCAGATCGATCTGTGTTGACTGTCCGAGCTGACCGGCGAGAGCAAGGCCAGCGAGGAACGCTCCTGCAGCGGTGCCGCCCTTTTCGTCGTCGTCCTTTCCAGCAGCGGCAGCCAGCATCAGCGCGATCAGGATTTCGGCGGAACTGAAATCCTTGAGCGTGTCGACCAGCGACTGCATGTTCGGCGGCAGACTGTCGAGGGCGTTGGGAGCCACTCCCGCGTTCGTCGCTGACGAAGCTCCGCTGGCCGCAGCCGCGCCGGACGTTCCCGCAGCGATCCCCGCCGGAGCGATTCCGCCACCCGCTCCTGCTGCTCCCACGCCACCGACTCCGGAGATTCCCATGACCAGCTCCCGCTCGAACGACTGAACTTTGCGGGCAGCACGATTCCGTGCCGCATTGCCGCGTGCCGTTCGGCGTTGCAAGAGCCAGACCGGTGCCGGAGCCGCTCCCTGTCGATGACTGCAGGTCGCGTTCACGCAACAGGTTACGTCTCGAAGTGAGCACGGAAACGGTCGCCGTCGCGCGTTGCGGAAAGTCAACATGTTGCCGCACCGCCTCGTCACCCGACCGGTTTGTCACTTCGCAAAGCTGAGGCCGAAGCCGGAAGCGCATCCCGCTGCGAAGGGTTCCCCGCATCTGCGGCATTCGGCTTGACCGTCGAAATTCCTGCCGCATGGTTGGGCAACCCCTCAAACGCGTCAGGGATCTGACGACGTGCGTCCCGCTGCAGAGATTCTGAACCTGTCGTCACTTTCTTCGACCAGCCATGCCGCTGGTCCGTGTTTCCGCGTTGAGGCCTCGATGTCGCACTGCCCTGAAGCTCCGGCGTTAACTTTCGATGATGCCTTCAGCAGCCTGGAATCACTCGCCCGGCTGCAGTCGCTGTCGACGGACGAAAGCGTCGGCCCGACGGCAAGCTGGTATCAGTCGGCAACCACGGTGCACAGCCGCTGTGCCCATCGAGTTCCGCTGCCGCAGTCCATCTGCCTGACCGGCCTGGACGATCAGTTTCGACCGTGTGCGGCACCCGCCATCGTTCAGGGACGGGACATCTCTGTCGACGGCCTCTCATTTCTGCACGGCCAGCCGCTGCCTTTCCGCTACGCGAATGTCGCCTTGCGCACACCGCGAGGCATCGAGTCGATCGTCTGCCGGCTCACCTGGTGCCGGTACTCGCGGGAAGGGCACTACATCACGGGCGGAAAGTTTGTGCGTCACATCCCGGCCAATCCCGTTTCGCCGACCGACTGGGAACTGCTGGATGGCCAGTAGCTCGTGACGACCGGCCAGTCATGCCGGACTCCATATTGACCGCGAAGCAACCGCTGGCGTGTAATTCCCCGCCACCCTGCCGCGGGCGGCCTCACTGAATGCCGAATGCGGAGTCTTCGCGCGCCGCCGAGGCAGCAACTTTCGAATGGCAAAGTCAGGACGACTGCCGACGTGACGCTGTTTGACCGCTACCTGCTGAAACGCTTTCTGTACGTCTTCGCGATCAGTTTTATCGCGACGTACGGGCTGTACATCGTCTTCGACGCGTTCAGCAACGCCGACGACTTTCACGACCGAAATGGCGGACAGAGCAACGCCGGCATGTTGCTCAGCATGGCCGAGCACTACGTCGTTCATGCCTTCGCGTTCTTTGATCTGGTCGGCGCGATTCTGATTGTGCTCGCGGTGATGGCCGTCTTCGCGCTGCTGCAGCGGCAGAGCGAACTCTACCCGGTGCTGTCTGCCGGCATTCCGACGTGGAGGCTCGCCGTCCCGGTGCTGGTGGGGTCGATGGGGGCCATTCTGGCCATGACGATTAACCAGGAGCTGATTATCCCGCATCTGGCCGACCGCCTGCAGGCACCGCGCGGAACGCATTACACGGCGCTCGATGTGCAGACAACGCGCGACCTGGTCCGGAACATTCAGATTTCCGGCGACGAACTGTTTCTCGACGCGCGGGAAATTCAGGGGGCCGAGTTTCTGCTGCCCGTGCCCTCACTGGTCAGTGAGCCGGCGACACTGCGATCGGCCTCGGCAATTCAGGTGGCCGCTGGTGATAAGCGTCCGGCCGGCTGGCTGTTGAAGGATGTCGAGCCCTCGTTCGAGAACCTGTCGCTGACCGAGGACGGCCGGCAATGCGTGTTCTGCTCGCCGGACGGCAACGACGTCTTTGTGGCGACGGATGTCACTGTCGACCAGCTCTACAACCGATCGGCCAGCTACAAGTACCTCTCGACAGCGTCGCTGGTTCGCAGACTGCAGAACCCGGTGCTCGGCCGCGCGTCAATCCGCAGCCAGAAGAAGCATCTGCACGAACGCCTGACGAAACCGCTGCTGATCCTGATCTCGGTTCTCGTCACCATTCCGCTGACACTGCGGAAGGAAAGCCGCGGCCTGCTGATGAACATGGCGACCTGCACCGGCGTGCTCGGAACACTGTTCATCCTCGCCCAGTCGTCGATCTATCTCGAACGACTCGGCGGCGTCTCCTTCGACATGGCCGCCTGGATTCCCGTTGTCGTCAGCGGCGCCTGCAGCGCGTGGGTCTCGGGCCTAGTCCAGACATGACGGACGAGTTCATCGAACTTCTGCGTATTCGACAGCGAGCCGTCTCCCGACCCGGTCGTCTCTGACGAGTCATCTCTGCCCGGTCGCTATTTCGTGGCGGAGAGTTCCGGCTGCTGCAGAGGCTCGGCGGCCAGCCTCACGGATTGCAGCATTTTTCGGCACAACGGTGACCACGCCGCTTCCTGCTCGGTCGTTGCATTGAACGAGACCAGCAGCAGCCGACCGTTGAGACTTGTCCCGGCGATCAGGTTCCAGACTTTCGTTCCGAAAGCCTCCGTTCGCATTTCGATCGTGAACCAGTCGAGACCGCCAATCTGCGTCGTCGAGCTGCCCACCCAGTCGTCCTTCGCAACCTGTGAACGGAACAACGAAGCCATCTGACGCTGAAAATCGGCAAGCTGTCCGAACTGCATTTCGTTGGGCGTCAGATTGAACGCGATGTTCACGTCGCTCGCCGAGTTCGTCAGAACGACTGACGGCCGCTGCCCTGCCGCATACCGCTGCTCTCGCTGCGCACGCGACATGACCTGAAAGTCCGCCGGCGCGTCGAGACTGACGGCTCCATCGAGGACCGTTCGCCGCTCGAATTCCGTGGCCGGTTGCTCAACGATCGTCGCGGGCTGGTCCGCCGAACTGTCACGGGATGCCGCCGCGGACGATCCCCGCGGAGCCTCTGCCAAATCGATGTCTGCGGCGGCGACCTCCGCTTCCGGAGGCGACGGTGTCTCACCGCCCACACGCTCGGCCTCCGACGACTGAGTTACCCCATCTTCAAGAGGCACGTTGTCGGTGTCCGCTTCCAGAGCCTCGGGCGGTGTCCGCCCGGAAGTTCCACCAGGTTCACCGGGCTCACCCTGTGTTTCCGCGGCAGAGTCCTGATCGGTGCCGGGCGAAACCGTCTCAGCGCTTGTGCTGCCGCCACAACCGACCGCAGTTGCCAGTAAAGCAGCGCAGAAAAAGCTCCGAATCGAAGTCACAGAAAAGCTCCGGATCAAATCCATTGAAGTCGTCAGCTGGCGGATTGCGTGCCGGCTGTCCCATCGCGAGGCTGGCCCCGTCGCGAGGCTGGCCGGTCAGCAGAGGTCGAACGCTGATGCACGCCGCCAAACATTCGTCGCAAACCGCAAGCGGGCAAGTTGGCAGCGACACGGCTTAACACTCGACGCAGTGAATCCCGCAGGGCAGCGCTGCAGCCGTTGCAGGCCGAGTAACCGACAGAACCGACATTCCGCGCGACCGGCGAAACGGCCTTCCGTTTCCGTCGAACCGGTGACTTTTCGGGAGCCAGAGTCGCAGGAAAACCTGTATTGACCAGTTTTTCGCATCGCCGTACGTTCCCACTCCCTCTCGGCCAGACGTGTCCCGTCTGGCCATTGCATCTCTGATATCACACCCGGTCATCCCTGCTGTTTCGCCGTTTGCAGTGCCCCGCGACGACGAGACAGTCTCCCGAGTTGCCAGTCCTTGAGGCGGCACTCACACATCCCTCACTGGTACTGCTCGCGACGCCTGGTCATCTTCGATTTTCTCGAAGAGCCTGCGGCTGCAGTCACGTCTCGATCCGGAAAGGAATCCCATGAAACGCCTGGCTCTTTCAGCACTGAGTGTGTGCGCAATCTCGTTTCTGAGCGGCTGCTGCTGGTGGCCCGGTTACTGGGGCGGTTGCGGAACAGGCTGCTCGCCTTACGGCGGGGGCGGCTGCCCGAACGGCCAGTGCGCTCCGGGAGGCGGCTACCCGAGCGTTGCTCCGACCGGCTTCCAGACAACCGGCTACGAAACGATCCAGTCCGGCTACCCGGTCGCGACTCAGCCGATCTACACAAATACGGCTGCCTACCCGCAGCCGGCCTATCCGACGATGGCGCTCGAATCTCTGCCGACGTACCGCTGAGTTCAACGTACCGCTGAGTTCGCAGCCGGCCAGCGTGTCCGCACACGAGCGCCAGACCACAGGCCTCGGCGCTGCGGAAAATCTGAACGCGACACTGCCGACTGGCATCCGCTGCCGGTCGGCTTTGTCATGCGCGGACGAAATGTGTGATCGCGCCGGCTCTGTCGCATCCGAAGCGGTGCCCTGTACACTGCCCGGACGATCGCCCCCTGTCCGGTCGGTCGATCGAAACTTTTCCGCCGCTCCCCGGTTCAATGCGGAGATCACCGCCGAGAATCGCCAGACAGAGCCGTGAATGCCTGCCGCCGTGGCCACTGAAACCGAACGAAACGCCTGGCTCCGCGACCCGGACGTGCAGCGCATGCTGCGTGTCCGTGACGGTGACGATGCGGCGTT
>Ga0070727_10000762_pt1 | contig 37365 bp, 33 predicted proteins | sample tdAd472_FD_66722 | JGI IMG/M metagenome (GOLD analysis project Ga0070727, IMG submission 66722) | Marine sediment microbial communities from the Atlantic coast under amendment with organic carbon and nitrate - tdAd47.2 | ecosystem: Environmental > Aquatic > Marine > Coastal > Sediment | place... | reverse complement strand
TTGCCAGGGTTCGCCGTGGTCTCGGTCGCCTGCTTGCAGTGCGGACACTCGACGGATCGCTTCACAGCGGGAGCGTAGTCGGTCGTTCGGCCTCGTGCATGCTGGCCGGGTGGGTCACGCCTTGGCGCCAACTGGAGGGGGCTGCGCACGCCCGGCGCCGAGCGACCCGAGGGCGCTACTCCACGTTTCGCTCGGCCAGGCGCCGAATGCTGCGAATCGCCAACAGCATTCTCTCGCGGGCCGAGCTGTTGGCGGAGTGGACCTCGATCAGCTCCGGGGGCACGAAGCCGCGGGTGGCCACGGCCTCCTCCAGCCACTGGAGCACCGTGTAGCCCGTGCGGCGGTCCCCCTCGTCCCCGAGGTCGTGATCCAGGCTGAGGGCCCGCACCCTGCCCGTCTCCAGCAGCTCGATCACCTCCTCGGGACAGCGCACGAGGGTCCAGCCGGGCGGCGGCGTCCGCTCGTCGTCGAGGTAGACGTTCATGCAGCGTCACCCGAAGCCTCGTCCTCCAAGGACCCCGAGGCTTGCCACGCGCGCTCGAGTCGTTGGAGGCGGGAATCGGTCATGCGGTGCGGTCCATACTCCTGGCCCCACCGTAGCCGGGGTCGGCCTCGAAGGCCGCAAGGCCATGCGCCGGGAGCGCCGTGGGCCGACGACGACTCAGCGGTCGAGGGGGGCGCGAACGACGACGACGGGGTCGGCGGTGGGGTCGTCCTCCACCCAGCCTTGCCGTTGGTAGAAGGCGCGCGCGGCTCGGTTGGCCGGGTCGACCTTCAGCCAGGGGCGGTCCGTCGTGTCGCGCGTGGCAGCGACCAACAGCGCGCGCCCCACGCCGCGTCCGCGAGCGCGGGGGTCGACGTAGAGGTGGTGCAGGAAGCTCTCCTGCGGATAGACCGAGGCGAAGCCGACGACGCGGCCGTCGAGCTCGGCCACCAGCACGGTCTCCTCGGCCGTGTCGAGGCCGAAGTCGGCGACGTGGCTGCCGATCTCGGCGCGAACCGAACGGTAGATCCGCGTCAGGTCCTCGAGGTCGGTCGGACGAGCTGGGCGCAACTGCAGGGTCACGCAGGTCAGCTTGCGCGACGACCCCGGGCGCGTCCAGGTGACCCGCGCGCCTCGCGCAACCATTCCCGCGGCGACCCTCCCACTCGCAGACGACAGCGACTCGAGTTCGTGCGCCGAATCGGGCGGGCGGCCGGGTGGTAACAGCGAGCGCTGGCGGGCGTCCTCCCTGCGGGGAGCCCTGGGGCCGGCCGCTGGGGGTTGGTTCGTGGCGAGCGTGGGGTGGGTGAGTGTCGCGGCGCAGCCGGCGTCCGGCGCGCTGTGGCTGGCGGGCGCGCTCTGCCGGGGCGACGTCGCCGAGCTGCGGCCCTGGGTCGCGCGGCCGACCGGGCGCAGCTTCCTGCTCGCCGCCGCCCTGCTGGGGGTCGGCGGGGCGGCCTTCGGCGCGGCGCTCGGGGCCTGGCGCTCGCCCCTCCAGGCGGCGTACGGGGCGGTGAAGCTCCCGCTGCTGTTCGCGCTGACCGCGGCCTGCACCGGCGGGCTCAACGCCATGCTCGCCAAGCTGTATGGCGTCCCGCTGACCCTCGGCCAGAGCGTGTTGGCCGTGCTCTCGAGCTTCGCCCTCGCGGGCGTCGTGCTCGGGTCCGTTGCCCCGCCGCTGGCGCTGCTGGCCTGCAGCCTGCCCGCCTCCGACTCGGCGGGGGCGGGCCAGGCGCACCGCACGGTCCTGCTCGTGAGCGTGGGGCTGGTGGCCTGGGCCGGGGTCGCCGCGAACCTGCGGCTGTTCGCGCTGCTCAAGGCGTTCGAGGTCGTCCCCGGTCAGGCGCTGAAGACCCTCGCGAGCTGGCTGGGCGTGAACCTCTTCGTCGGCGCGCAGCTCTCCTGGAACCTGCGCCCGTTCTTCGGCTCACCGGGGCTGGCGGAGCAGCTCCTCCGCGACGACCCCTTCGACGGCACCTTCTACGAGTGCGTCTACTCCTCCCTCCGTGCCCTGCTGCTGGGCAGCTAGTCCGAGAGTCCGCCATGAACCCTGATCCCACGCCGACCCCCGCCGATCCGCTCTCGCCCGCCGGGGCGGGGGCCGCGCCGCCTGGCCCTGCCGACCCGCACTCGCCGGCCGGAGCGGGGGCCGCGCCGGCCCCGGCCTACCCGCTCGTGAGCGGGGTCAGCGAAGGCGTCGCGCCGGCGGCCCACGCTCCTTCGCGCGCCGTCGGCGGGGACGCCGCGCCGCCTGCGCCTGCCTCTGCCCCTGCGCCTGCGCCTGCGCCTGCCTCTGCCCCTGCCCCCGCCCCTGCCCCCGCCTACGCGCCCGTGGCCGAAGTCCTCGCCGCCCCGGCGCTGAACCCCCTCGGCGCCGCGCCGAGGTTCTCCGAGCTGGTGGACGCGCTGCTGCGCGACCCGGGCTCGGTGTTCCGCTGGCTGCGCGACGACGCCTCGCCCCGGGCCCTGGCCCTGTTCTCGCTGCTGACCCTCGGGATCTACGCCGGCTACGGCGTGCTCGTGGGTCTGTTCGCGGGGGGCGCGCAGGTCTACCTCGTGCCGCTCAAGCTCACGGGGGGCGCCGTGTTCTGCGCCGCGATCTGCCTCCCGAGCCTGCTCGTGTTCGCGTCCCTCAGCGGAGGCCGCGTGCGCGCGGGCCAGGCGGTGGGGCTCCTGGTCCTGACCAACGCCCTCTCGGCGCTGCTGCTGGTGGGCTTCGCGCCGGTGGCCTGGGTGTTCACGACCTCGGTCAGCTCGCTGGGTTTCATGGGCTCGATCCACGTGCTGTTCTGGGGGATCGCGCTCTACTTCGGGCTGCGGATCCTGCCCCTGGGGCTGACCCACTTCCAGGCGACCGCGCCGCGCTACGTGAAGCTCTGGATCGGGGTGTTCGTGGTGACCCTGTTCCAGACCACCACCGCGGTGCGACCCCTGCTGGGGCCGGCGGAGACCGTGCTCCCCCAGGAGCGGACGTTCTTCGTCGCCCACTGGCTGGAGACCCTGGGGGTCGAGGTCGAGGCCCCCGGGAGCGCGGCCGACTCCGTCGACTACCGCTGGTGAGCGCCGGCATGAGGGTCCAGCGACGACAGGCCCAGGCCGGGCTCCGCTGTGCCTACTGCCACGGGGAGCCACACGGCGTCATGGAGACCTGCCCCGACTGCGGGACCCGGCTGCACGCCGGCTGCCAGCGCGAGCTCGGCGCCTGCTCGACCCTGGGCTGCGCTCGCGGGCAGCGGTCGGTGCGGGGGGCGCCTGGGCCCGAGCACGGCTCCCCGCTCTGGGCCTGCGCCCGGGCGGCGCTCCTCGGCTGGGGGCTGGCCGCGATCCAGGAGCTGCTGCTCACGCGGCACACCCCCACGCCCTCGGACGTCGTGGCGCTGCTCGCGCTCGCGCTGCTCGTCACCACCGCGCTGGGGGTCGGGCTGGCTCGCGGGGGCTGGGCCGGAGGCGGGCCGACTCCGGCGATCGCCTCGGCGGCCTACCTCGGCGCAGGCCTCGCGGGGTGCACCTCGGCGGTCCACCGCGGAGTGTGGCTCGCCGCCGGGTGCCTGACGCTGGTCGCGCTCGTCGCGTCCTGGCGGAGCTCAGCCCGCGCGGGTCAGCCCGCGGACGCTGCGTAGCTGCCCGGGCGCCGCTAGCCCCGCAGCAGGATCCGCAGCGCGAACAGCGCGGTCGCCAGCGAGATCAGCACCAGCAGCACGGACGACATGGAGAACTCGACGCGTTGGTTCATGGACCGAGTGTCGCACCTCGGCGCGCGCTCGTCAGCACGACCCCCGTCAGCGCGGCCAGCCGGCCGTCCGCCACGTATCCTGAGCGCTATGGGAAACCTCTTCGACCGGATCACGGACAAACAGCGCGAGCTGATCGAGTCCTCGCCCTTGTTCTTCGTGGCCAGCGTGCACCCGGAGCTGAGCGACGCGCCCAGCGGGGCCGGGCCCGTCAACGTCTCGCCCAAGGGCGGGACGCGGCTGCACGTGCTCGGCCCGCGGCGCGTGGCCTACCTCGACTACCCCGGGAGCGGCAACGAGACCGCGCGCCACGCCGAGGGCGGCGGGCCAGTGACGATCATGGTCATGTCCATGGGGGCCGAGGACGCGGCGATCGTGCGCCTCTACGGTCGGGCGCAGGTCGCCGAGATCGACGGCTCCGAGCTCGCGCAGCGGCTCCTCGCCGACCCCGCCACCCACCTGGCCAAGAAGCCCCGCCAGCTCGTGACCGTCGACGTCAGCCAGACCCAGACGAGCTGCGGCTACGGCGTGCCGATCTACGACTACGTCGGCCAGCGCACCAAGGACGGCCGCGGGCGCGCCTACAAGGAGCCCAACCCCACGACCTGAGGGGGCCTCGAGCGCGGAGGGCCCCTGTGCGGCGGGACCTCAGCGCTCGGGGTCGCGACCGAGGAACACGGCGCCTACCCCGCGGTTCAGCAGCCAGGCCCCCAGGCCCAGGACCACCAGGGAGAACACGGCGTGGGGGACCGCGACCCGGGTCTGGCCGATCTCCTGGGGGGCGGCGGTGTTCGTGGGCAGGCCTTGGTGGGTGTTGAACGCCATCAGCAGGCTGATCAGCCCGACCAGGGCCACGACGACCCCCACACCGAGGTAGGCGTAGCCCTGGGTGCGGTTGCCTTCGCGCCGAATGCACTCGGTGCAGCGCCCCTGGGCGTGCGTCGTGTGGCGGTCGCAGGCTTCGCAGAACACGCGCTGCAAGCTCATGGGCCCTCCGCCCTAGATCCCGGCCGAGGCCGCGAACCCGAAGAAGAATCCGGCCACCCCCGCCAGGCAGCAGAAGGCGAACGGGCCCCAGAAGAAGGGGCTCCGGGCCCACTCCACATGGGCCGCTCGCATTCGCAGAGCCTCCTGGTATTCGGGGCGAAACAACGGATCGGCGCGGTTGCAGAACAGCGCCCAGAGGATGGCCAAGCTCCACCCACTCGAAACGCCGCCACTGAGCAACGTCGAGGGATCGTGGATCGCGCCGATCACGTTGCTGACCAGACCCAGCCCTGTCAACGCCCCATAGACCCAGCGCGACCAGCCCTTCAAGTCCCACAGGGCGCGGCCGAGCCCATAACAGAGGGCCGCCAGGGCCAGCCCCAATGCGACCAGCAGCGGGGGGCTGAGCCCGATCCCAGTTGCCATGAGGCCCGCTACGAGGAACGCGCCCACGACGAGGAGGCCGGCGGAAATGAACTGCCACACGGCGATCGCCCGAATGTGGGCTTCGTGCTCGGGGTCCCGAACGGGGATCGCCGAGTCGTCGTACTGCGGCCGGACCCACTCCTCCTGGACCGGCCGCTGATGGCGGTCCGAGCTCGGCGGGGCGTAGGGGTTCTCGTCTGGATCCGGATCCTCGTAGGCCGAGCGGCGCTCGAACGCCGGCTCGGGCGGCCGCTCGCGACGCACACCCTTGCGCTGCGCGCCGCCGACGACCTGCAGCTGACCGCAGCGCGGGCAGGGGGTGAGCTTGCCCCTGAGCGCCTCGTCTTCCTCACCGTCGTAGCCACACGGGCAGTCGAAGGGGATCTTCATGCCTGCCTCCACCGGGTGCAGTGTTGCCAGCCTCCTGAGGGCGCGCCAGCTGGGGCCGGCCCGCTCGTAGAACGCCATCAATTCTTAGTACACCGACCGGTGGGACCGCGCAGGCGCGGGCTGTGTGGCCATTCGAGCCCAGCGCTGGAACTCCTGAATCCCATGGCTGGTCACGGCGTAGCCAGAGTTAGCGCTAAGCGGGGAAACCTTATGTTGCGCGCGCCCGCGGGCGGTGACACCCTCATGCGGAGCGCGGGGAAGCCCCGCTGAACCGCCCGTGGAGACGGTCCGCCGCCGACGGGTACACCCGCGAGACCCTGCACCCGACCGGTGGAGTGCGAGCATGAGCAGCGCGAACAGGTCCTTCCTGATCATTGCCAGCAAGCGAAACCTCTTGCCCACGATTCGCTTGGAGCGACTCGCGCGCGAGGCCGACGCACAGGGCGTGGACCTCGCCGAGTTCCTCGTGCAGCAGGGCGAGCTGGTCGAGCACACGGTGGTGTCCGTCGTGCGCGCGCGGGCGCGCCACGGTCGCTCCTGCCTGGCTTGCCAGGAGCTGACCTACATGCTCCCTGGGGACGTGCCCGGCAAGACGCCATGCGAGCACTGCGGTGGGACGCTCGAGCCGGCTCCGCCACGGCCCCCGACCGGGCGGCCCGCCGTCGCCAACGGGGGCACCGCGTCCGTGGCGATCGCCGAGGCCCTGGCCGCGGCAGAGCTCGACGACAAGACCCCGAGCCCCGACGAGACCACGCCTGCCCTCGACGGCCGCGACCCCTCCCCGCGAGCAGACCGCGGCGTCCAGCGGGGCGGGTCCGCCTACCGGGACGAGCCCGCCTACCGGGACGAGCCCGCCTACCGGGACGAGCCCGCCTACCGGGACGAGCCCGCCTACGGGCGCGGTCCCGGCCCGCGCTCCTCTTACGGGGGAGCCCCGGCCTATGGCGCGCCCCGCGGATCGAGCCAGGGGGCCCAGTCCGCCGGCAAGGAGACCCTGATCGCCATGGTCGACCAGGCGCGGGAGTTCTGGCTTGGGCTCCCGCTGTTCGCCAAGGTCGTTCCGTTCCTGATGTTCGGCTCCGCCTTCATGATTTGGGCGATCGGGGGCTCCGCCTTCGTGCGCAGCGAGCGCGAGCAGGCGTTCTCGCGCGGCGACGTGATCGGGTTCGGCACCATGGTCTTCAACGGCACCGAGGACACGATCGAGGAGCTCGGGCAAGTCCCGACCCGCCACGGCAAGGTGATCATCATTCGGGCGCTCGTTCCCGAGGAGCGCTCGGGGGTCCGCACCCGCCCGGCCGCGATCGAGGCGGACTGGAGCTCGCTCCCGGACTCGGTCCGCGCCGCCGACGCGCAGGACGTGGGGACGATCGTCTCGATCTTCCTGCTCCCCTCCAAGCAGGTGCTCTCCGTCTACGACGTGAAGAGCCAGACCTGCACGGCGCGCTACGAGGTCGACGACTGGCCGCGGTTCCACTTTGGCGAACACGGAGAGATCGGCCCCGGAGACTTCGTCATGCTCATGCCCGCGGCGGGTGAGTAGCGCCACGGATAGGGCCTGGACCCGTGAAGCACCGCCCTCTACTCCGGTGGGAGCGCGAGGGGGGCGACCTCGAGCCCTGCGCGCCGAGCTGCAGGTGAGCCGCGGGCTCCAGGGGCTACGCTCGGCGTGGGTCGAAGGCGGGGCGACGAGGTTGGTCAAGGTCTCGACGTCGCGGAGCTCGCGCCCGGATATCAAGCGGCGGTGTTTGCGACCCGCGGGGTGCACGGTATGCTCGCCGGCAACGGATCGGCGTCATGTCGAGCAGAGGCACAGTTCGCTGGGTGTGGAGGCCGAGGGGTGAGCCCCTCGAGCCCCTGCGCGGGTTTCCGAAGCGAACCGGGGCGGGGTCCAGCGCAAGGCCTTTGGTGTCCGACGGGTCTCCGACGAAGCTGATCGGTCGTAGCGTTCCGGAGAGGCTCCCGAAGCTGCGCCTGAGTTGAGCGGAGCCGTCCACTGATGCCACACCACGTCGAGACCAGCGCCGAGGTCTTGCCGTCCGAGCGGAAGCTCGGCGGGCTGGACGAACGGACGGTGCTGGGCTGGGTCCGGGAGCTGGCGCACGTCTTGCCCAGCCAGAAGCCCCTCGAGGCCTTCGTGCACCACAACACGTTGCACAGCTTCGAGCACATGCCCTTCGAGCAAGGCGTCGAGACCGCGGCGTCCCTGTTCGGCGCCGAGCCGTACATGGCAGAAGCCGCGTTTCGCGACGCCTGGAGGTCAGGGCGAATCACCGAGCCCGATCTGGCGGACGTCCTCCGGAGCGAGGTCCCGGACGAGGCGGTCGCGCTGGGGGGGCGGAGCTTGCCGCTGCGACGCGTCGTCCGCGGGTGGATGCTCCACCTTCCCCCGGAGGAGGACAGCGCGACCCTGCGCTGGCGCCTGGAGGAGACCGACGAGCTCGCCGAGTGGCCGATCGGCCTGCCGCGTTTCGCCTTCGAACGACTCGCCGGATACGGCCCTCCGCATCGCGTCCAGCTGGCTCTCTGGAAGGCCGCTTGCGCGTGCCCACCTCCACCCCCCGCAGCAGACACGCGGAGGCGGCCACGCGATCAGACGCTGCAGCGGACGGGCCAGGACCCGGACCAGCTGGTGAACCCGTTCCTCGTGCGCTGGTGCGCGGCGTTCCTCGACGGGGGGTACGCCCACGTCTCGCTCCCCGGGCGTTCGCGAGGGTTCTATCGCACCATGCTCCTGCATCTCAGCGAGGCGGGCGCGCTGCTGCGGCCCTGGCTGCGGCCTCTGCGCGGACGGGCACGGGAGCTCCTCGCCGCGGAGACCTCGCCGGGGCAATGCGTGGTCGACACGTTGACTCGCCTCGGCGTCGCCGCTCCTCTCGACGCGGCTCGAGAGGTGCTCGAGCAGACGCTCCTCGCCCTGCCCGGTTGGCCAGGCATGTTCGTCCAGCTGGCGGAGCGTCCAGACCTGGCGCCCGCGCCTCCGCCTCCGACCGAGCTGGTGGACTTCCTCGCGATTCGACTGATCCTGGACGAGGCCGCCTCCCGCAGGCTGCTGAGGCGAGCCGCGGGGAAGCAGCCGCGCACGAGCCCGCGGTCGCGGGCGCCGAGCGCCGCCTGGGCTCTGTTCGCCGCGGCCCGCTCGCTCGGCGTCCTGCCGCACGAGCTCGAGGCCCAGGAGCCGGTGGTCTCTGCGCTCCTGCAGCGCTTCGGCGAAGTCCGCCGGCGCTGGTTGTGGCACCTGGCCTACGAACGCCGGTATCGGACTCAGATCCTCGACTCCGTGCTTCACCATTGGCGGCGGATTGCGAACGACGCGCACCTGAAGCCAGACGTGCAGGTCGTGACGTGTATCGACGACCGCGAGGAGTCCCTGCGCAGGCACCTCGAAGAGCTGAGCGCGGACTACGAGACCCTGGGGGTCGCTGGGTTCTACGGCGTCGCGGCCTACTATCGACCGCTGGGGGAGCCTCACCAGCGGCCCCTCTGCCCCGCCACCGTGGTCCCCAAGCACCTGCTCACCGAGGACCCGCTGGACGAAACCCGCTGGGCCCGTGCCCGGAGGACGCGCGCCGGCCTCGGACGACTCATGAGGCAGCTGACCTTCGGGTCGGCGACCTTGTTTCGGGGAGGTCTGATCTCGCTGGCTGGGTGGGGGTCGGCGCTGCCCCTGGTCAGCCGAGTCCTGGCTCCGCGCCTGCACGGCCGCCTGACCGGCCCGCGGCGGGCTCCCAGCACCCGACTGAGACTGGCCGCTGAGGACCCTCCTGCTGGAGACCATGGGCTGCAGGTCGGCTTCACGTCGGAGGAAATGACGGAGATCGTGAAGCGAGTCCTCGAGGACATGGGCCTGACTCAGGGGTTCGCGCCCCTGGTCGTCGTGCTGGGGCACGGTTCACGCTCGCTGAACAACCCCCACGAGGCCGCCCACGACTGCGGGGCTTGCGGGGGGGGGCGCGGCGGTCCGAACGCGCGCGCCTTCGCAGAGATGGCGAACCGCGCCGACGTTCGCTTCGCCCTGAGCGCCGAAGGGCTCGAGATCCCCGCCGAGACATGGTTCTTGGGGGGCTACCACAACACCTGCGACGACGACATCGAGCTCTACGACCTGGACCGCGTCCCCGCCGGACACCGAGCCCTCGTGGATCGCGTCCGCCTGGATCTGGACCGCGCGCGGGGGCTCGACGCCCACGAGCGGGTGCGCCGCTTCGAGTCTGCCCCGCTCGAGCTGACCCCGGCGCAGGCGCTGAAGCACGTCGAAACCCGGGCCGAAGACCTGGCCCAGCCTCGCCCCGAGTACGGCCACTGCACCAATGCGCTGTGCTTCGTGGGGCGACGCTCGTGGAGCAGGGGGCTGTTCCTGGACCGGCGGGTGTTCCTCACCTCGTACGATCCGGATCACGATCCCGAGCAGGCCGTCCTCGAGCGCCTGCTCGCCAGCGTTGGCCCCGTAGGGGCGGGGATCAACCTCGAGTACTACTTCTCGTTCGTCGACCCCGATCGCTACGGCTGCAACACGAAGCTGCCTCACAACATTACGGCGCTGCTCGGTGTCATGGACGGGCACAGCAGCGACTTGCGCACGGGCCTCCCCTGGCAAATGGTCGAGATCCACGAGCCGATGCGACTCTTGAACGTGATCGAGGCGAAGCCCGAGCAGCTCCTGGCCGTCCTCGATCGCCAGCCGGGGCTCAAGCAGCTCGTGATCAACCGCTGGATCCTCGTCGCGACGTTCGATCCGGAGACCAGCCGAATGTGGTTCTTCGCAGACGGCGGCTTCGAGGAGTACCAACCGGAGAGCCCCAGCCTCCCGAGCTTCACGACCTCGGTGGACTACTACCGAGGCACGCGACGTCACCTCGCCCCGGCGAGCATCGAACGCGGACGAATCTCCCCGGCGGGGGCCTCGCTGTGAGTCACCTCCAGGCGCTCGCCAGCCAAGGGCTGGTGCTGGCCGTGGTGCTCCCGCTGATCGCGTTCACATTCCTCGGGTTGGGCATGCTGATCGGTCACCCGCCCAGGGAGCGGAGGGTCCACCAGCTGTTGGCGGTGACCCACAGCGCCTCCCTGGTCTTCGCCTCGGCGGTGCTGTTGGGCCTCGGGCTCGAGGTCTTGCAGCCGATCCGGGTCGACCTCGGCACCCTCGTCGCTGTCCGCGGCTACCACTTCGACCTCTCCTTGTTCGGCAGCTTCACGGGGGTGCTCTACCTCTGGCTCACCGTCGCGCTCTGCGGTCTGGTCGGGGCGTTCTCTGCGCCATACCTGCACCAGGACGAGGGCTACCACCGGTTCTACCTCCTGCTGGTTGCCCTGACCTTTGGCCTCTCCCTGATCGCCGTGGGGGCCGGCCTGGACCTCGTGTTCGCGGGCTGGGAGGTCGTCGGGCTGTCTTCGGCGCTGCTCATCGCCTACTTCGTGCGCCGGCCCGCACCCGTGGCCCACGGCCTCATGGCCTTCGGCATTTACCGCACCACCGACGTGGGTCTGCTGTTGGCGCTCGTCTCTCTGCACCACTACGCCGGCACCACCTCCCTCGACTCCCTCGGCGAGTTGGACCCCTCGGCCTCGCTCTGGGTCGGCGCCCTGATCGTGTTCGGGGCCATGGGCAAGGGGGCGATCGTCCCCTTTACTCCCTGGCTGCCCCGCGCCATGGAGGGACCGACGCCGTCCAGCGCGATCTTCTACGGCGCGCTGTCGATACATGCCTCCCCTTTCCTGCTGCTCCGGATCACGCCGATCCTCGATCAACACGCCGTGCTCCAGGCGGTGGTCCTGGGGCTGGGCAGCTTGACGGCGTTGCACGCCTCCACGGTGGGGCGGGTGCAGACCGACGTGAAGTGTTGCCTCGGCTATGCGAGCGTCGCGCAGGTGGGCCTGATCTGGATGTGGATCGGCATGGGCTTCTACACGATCGCGACTCTCCACTTGGCGAGCCACGCCGTGATGCGCACCTGGCAACTCCTGCGGGCGCCCTCGCTCCTGCACGACCGGCACCGGCTCATGCAGTTCCTGGGCACCCATGTGTCCCGCCCCCGGTACTCCGACGGGTCGGGGCTCCTCTCGCGCGTTCGACGCAAGCTCTACCGCTTCGCGCTCGAGCGCTGGTATCTCGACGACCTCCTCGGAGGGATCACCACGCTGGCGAGGCAGGGCTTGAACGCGGTGGACGCAGCGGACCGGCGCTGGGCGCGGGTCCTAGGTGGCGGGGGCGCCGACGCCGCCGACGAACAATCAACGGTCGAGCCCCTCGAGGTGAGGTCTCAATGAGCGCCGCGCTCTGGGTTGGAATCTGGCTGGGGGCCCTGGTGGGGGGCGCGCTGGCCGTGTTGCTCACGCGGACCGAAGAGCGGCGCTGGAGCGCGGTGGGGAGCCTCGCGATCGCCTTCGGGGTTTCGATCGGGCTGAGCGCGGCCACGGGGTGGGGCGCCGCCCCGCTGGAGGCCGGAGTGATCAGCGTGCGCGCGGTCACGGTGACGGTTGGGCCGGCAATGATCTTGGCTGCGATCGGGCTGGTTCTCGTGGTCGGGAGGCGGGACGCCGGCGATACGGAGCTGGCGTGGTTGCTCGGCGTCTTGGCGTGCGAGTCGTTCGCGCTCCTGGCTGCCACAGACGTGCTCTTGATCGGTGCAGAGCTGGCGGCGTGCGTCGTGTTGGTCCTGCATGCGCGCGCTCAGGGACAGCGGGCTCACCTGGTCTATCTCGGCGCTTCTGCGCTCTTGATGTCGGCGGCCTTGCCCGTCGCCTGGAGCGGCGACCACCCAGAGCTCCTCGCCTCCCTGCTGATCGGCGCCGCCTGCCTTCGCCTGGGCCTGTTCCCGTTCTCGACGGGAGCGCTCGCGAGCCTCGAGGGAGGGCTCTCCCTGAAGGCACTGCTGCCCTCGCTGCCCTTCGGCGGGGTCCTGCTGCTCGCTCGCGTCTCGCCCCTGCTCGCCGAACGGCCCGCCCTGGCAACCGCGATCTGCGTCGCGTTGCTCGGGAGTGCGCCGCTGGCAGGCGCGCTGGCGGTCAGCCAGCAGAGGCTCGGGCGCTCCCTGGGGTACACCTTCGCCGCGGCGCATGCGCTGATCGCCGCTGGGGTCCTGGACGCAGCGGGGGGGCAGCTAGGTGGACACCTGCTGTGGGCAGCGACCCTCCTCACGGCCTGCGGGCTCGGCGCCTCCGCCCACCTCGTGGCCCTCCGGGTGGGGGACCCCGACCTGGGTGCGTTCCACGGTCTGCACGGCAGCGCCCCCGCCCTCAGCCTCGCCTTCCTCCTGTTCGCGGTCGCCCTGGCCGGGGCTCCCGGGACCGTGGACTTCGTGGCGGACGACGTCTTGCTCAACACGGTGCACGGGGCCGGGCTGCTGGGCATGGCGCTGGTCGTGATCACCCTCGCCCTCCTCGGATTCAACGCGCTCCGGCTGCAGTTTCACGTGTTCTACGGAGCGAACACGGGTCGCTTCGCCTCCGCTGCCCTCGATCTCAAGGGCAGGGAGCGAATGGGGCTGACCCTGGTCGGGCTGGTGATCGTCCTCGGGGGGGTCGCGCCTGCCCTCCTCCCGCTCGTGAACCAGGCTCACTGAAGCCCGGCCTCCCGCGTCCGCCGACGGGTCTGACGCGCGTCCGCCCCTACGGGCGGCTCACCCGGCGCGTCGAGCTGAGCAGGCTCTGCAGCGGGTGGTTCGCGGTGCGCGAGGGGTCCAGGCGCTGGGCGCGGACGAAGGCCTCGCGGGCGATCCCCACGTTCTTCTGCTCGAGCATCAGCTCGGCGTAGCGGAGGAAGAGCGCCGAGGCGGCCTGAGGCTCCTCGGCCAGCTCCTCGAGCTCGGCGCTGACCCGGAACGCGCGGGGGTCGGCGTTGATCTGCAGCGCGCGGCGGGCGTCCGAGCGGCCGTCGCCGAGCAGGCCCACGCGCTGACAGAGCTCGGCGCAGGTGACCCAGGACTCGAAGGCGAGGTCGAGGTTGCCCTGCAGCTCGTGCAGCGCGGCCATGCCGCGGCGACTCACCAGGTCGAAGGGGTCGATCTCGATCGCCTCGGAGTAGGCCGAGCGCGCCTTGGGCACGTCCTCCTGGCGGAGGGCCTCCTCGGCGAGCTGGCGCAGGCTGCGCCCGGCCTCGACCTTCATGTCGAGGGCGAGGTAGGTGTGGGCCAGCTCGTAGCACACGTCGAGCTGCTGGGGGTCGAGCTCGACCACCCGCGCCAGGGGCGAGATCAAGGCCGGCGAGGGGGTCTCGCCCGGGGGCTGGCGGAGGCTGTTGGCCATGCCCAGGTAGCGGCTGATCGCGAGGTCGCGCTGGTCGTTCTCGAGGTAGGCCTTGGCCAGCCACTCCCAGGCCGGGGTCGAGCTCGGCTCGAGCTCGACGATCGACTCGTAGACCCGGATCAAGAACGGCCAGTTGATCGAGTTCGCGATCAGGCCCGAGTTGTAGAGGATATCGGCCAGCCCGCGGTATTCGCCGACCGCGTCGTCGGTCGAGCCGAGGCCCGCGTAGGACTCGGCCAGCCGCAGCCGCGCGTTGAGGTTCTCGGGGTCGATCCGCAGGATCTCGCGGTAGGCGTGGACCGCCGCCTCGAGGTCGTCGTCCGCGGTCTCGAGGCTCGCGAGCTCGTCGAGGCGCTGCATGGCGAGCACGCCGTCGTCCTGCTCTTCGTGCAGCTTGGCCAACCCGCGGAGGGTCGCGCGGTCGTCTGGCGCCAGCTCGAGCAGCTGGTTCATCAGGTCGATCCGCAGCTGGGGGCTCTCGTCGTTCTCCTCGGCGAGCTTGATCACGTTGCGCAGCTGGACCTGGGCGTCCTGCTTGTTGGCGGTCGCGACGAGCAACGGGACGAGCTTCTGCCGCAGGTGCATGTCGTTGGGGTAGAGCTCGATCACCTCCTTGAGGGTCGCGATCGCGAGGTCGGCGCGCTCGGCCTCGGCGCAGCGCTCGGCGACCTCGAGCCAGCGCTCGAGGGCCTCCTCCTTGTGCCCCAGCATGTGGTGCGCGCGGGCGATCCGCCGGCGGAGGTCGAACCCGTCTTGCCCGCGGCTGCGCGCGAGCTGGTAGACCTTGAGCGCCTTCTCGTGGTCGCCCTCCTCCTCGGCCTCGTGCCCGACCGCGATCAGCTCCGTGGGGTCGAGGATCACGAGCTTGCCCTGGCCGACCAGCTCGGCGAGCTGGTGCAGGGCCTCGAGGGTGTTCAGCGGGGCGGCGTCGGCGATCTCGTAGGCCGAGCGGTAGCCGTCGATCAGGAGCGTCGTGCGGACCTCGAGCTCACCGGCCTTGATCGCGCCGGGCTCGGAGAGCCTGAGCACGTCGTCTTCGTGCTGAATGTGCTCGCGGACGATGCTCCACTCGTCCTCGCGGCGCGCGGCCTCCATCAGCACGCTCATGCCGCCCATTTGCAGCTCGAACTCGAGGTCGTCCTTCGAGAACACCTCGGGGAGCGGGGTCTCGCCGCCGTGGAAGCGGGTCTGGACCTTGGTCCAGGTCAGCGTGTTCAGCAGGTCTTCGCGGGCCTGGAAGGCGAGCGCCTTGTGGATCCCCTCGGCGGAGACGAGGCCCAGCTCGGTCAGCACCTCGCCGTAGCGGCGCCCGGTCTGGGCGTAGTCGGAGAGGGTCAGCTCGTAGTCGGCCTCGTCGATCAGGTTCAGCTGATACAGGGCCTTGCCCAGGATCACCTGCGAGCGCGGCGCCTTGACGTGCTGGACCATCCCGTTGCGGAAGAACAGGTAGGTGGTCGGCTCGCCCTCACGGTTCAGCTCCAGGGTCCCGGTCGAACGCTTGTTCGTGAGGGATTGGAGAATGTCCGTGATCTCGATGAACGGCAGGTTCTCGGTCACTCGCGCCCTTTTGGCGACTTGTTTCCGGGCGCCCTCGACGGGCTCGGGTCGAACGGTCCGCTTCGCGGGGTCAGCTCTGGGCGGCTTCCTGCGCCCCTGTCCCCGTGATCACCGTACCACCGCCGACCGGGGCGAGCAACGTGGTCGGCGGATGTAAGTCCTTGCCTGCGAGGCGCTACGCGTCGAGCAAGGCGTCCAATTCGGGGGCCAGGCTGGGGATCGGCCAGCGCTCGTCGGCGGGGAGGGGCTCGAGCTGAATGTGCTCGTCGCCGGCGGCGACCCCGCCTTCGAGCTGTCCCTGGACCCGCTTGGCGAGGTCGACCTCGCCGTAGAACGCCTCCAGCGCCGCGCCCCAGCCGGCGAGGTCGATCCCGTTCAGCGCCTCGGGCAGCTTCGCCGCCTTGGCCTTGGCCCGGGACCACACCTTGAACGTGCCCAGGGCGTTGCCCCGCTTGAGGTGCTCGAGGGACACCGCGTGCTGGATCAGGGTCTGCAGCAGGTCGCGCCATTCGCCGGCCGGCTCTTCGCGCCAGAGGTCTTCGAGGGCCTCGTGGGCCTCGAACCATTCCCGCGCGCGGAGCAGGCGCAGGCCCTCGAGCAGCCGCGGGTCGGGGTCGTTCACAGGGGAACGCCGCGGGTGCGGAGCAGCTCGCGCAGCTGGAGGATCGCCGGGAACACCTCCTGGTTGCGGTCGCCGCCCTGGCGCTCCCAGGCCGCTTGCTCGCGCTCCACGACCCAGCGGTCCTCGGCGAAGATCCCGGCCGAGAAGCGGCGGATCACCGGCCACAGGAGGTGGATCACCCCGGGCAGCGACGGGCGGCGGACGGTCATCAGCCCGAACTGGTGGTTGACCTTCTGCTCGGCGTCGACGGGGACGTAGACGTTCCAGAGGTCGAGGGCGGGCTCGCCGCCCTCCGCGGTCCAGAACTTCAGCGTCTGGTAGGGGTATTCCGTGCGCACGGTCATGAGGTCGTGCTTGCGTTCGGCCGGGGCAGGCTTGCGCCGGAGGCCGAGCATGAGGCGTTCGCCCCAGTGCTGTTTGCCCGCGGTGCGCTCGAAGGTGTAGTCGGCCTCGACCCAGCCGTCGCCCTCTCGCGCGTCGAGCAGCTTGGCGCGGACCCGACCCATGAGCCCCTTGTGCAGGTGCTGGTGGTTCATGTCCATCAGGTTCTCGTGCATGAACGAGTAGTGGCAGCTCACCCGGTAGTCGAGGTGCAGGATCTTGTAGCGCGGGTCGAGGGGCAGCCGCGGGAGCGGGACCTGCTCCGCGCGCTCCGCGCGCCCGGGGAACACGAAGATCAGCCCGCCTAGCTCGCGGCAGGGGTAGCTGCGCACCCCGTTGGGGCTGGCGTCGAGGTAGGGCACGTCGACGCAGCTGCCGGCGGAGTCGTAGCTCCAGCCGTGGTAGCAGCACTGCAGCCGATCCCCGCACACGTCCCCGGCCGAGAGCGGCACCTGCCGGTGCGCGCAGCGGTCCTCGAGGGCGAACACCGCGCCCTGCTCGGGGCGCACGAGCACGATCGGTTCCCCGGCGAAGGCCTTGGCCAGGGCCTGACCGCGCGCCAGTTCACCGCTCTGGGCGAGGGGGTACCAGAAGTCGGGGTCGATCCCCACCCGACGCAGGTCGACCTCACCGGCCTCGGGGGCGGGGGGATCGACGCAGGGCAGGAGCTGGGGGGCGTTGGGCATGCGGACGAGATCCTACCGCCCGCGACCTGCCTCGCGCGAGGGCTAGTTCCTGGGGGGCGCCGAGGGCTACTCGACGATCTTCACCGAGTGGGCGTGCAGCTTGTCCTGGGAGGGGTGCCCAAAGATCTCGGCCTTGAGCCCGTTCTTACCGCAGAAGGGCATGTCGCCCAGGTCGTGGCCCACGATCTCGACGTAGCCGTCGCCGACCTTGGCGTATTCGCCGCAGTGGCCGACCTCGGGCAGCGCGCAGCCGCAGATCACCTCGTAGACCTCGGTGGTGGGGGCGTCGTGGCTCCCGGTGCCGACGTCTTCGGCGGGAAAGGAGGCCTCGTCGTCAGGAGCGCTCTCGGGGGCTGGCGGAGTCGCGGGCTCGACGGCGGTCGAGCTCGAGTCGGGGCAGCCGGCGAAGACGGCGACGCAGCAGAGGGCCAGCAGCAAACGGTTCATGGGGGGCTCCTTCTCGTGACCGGGGTCAGGCGGTCGGGGTCGAACCCGAGACGCTCGCGGAGACCGCGGCCTCGTCACGGAGGCGCGGGGTGCGGAACAGCTCGGGGAACTTGGCCATGGAGGCGCAGTAGAAGGCGCGGATCTCGTCCATGTCCGCCTTCACGTCGCCGGTGGGGTGCACCACCCCGCCGACGCCGCCGCGCTTGTTGGTGAAGTCGAGGTAGCCCAGCGCGATCGGGACCCCGGCGGCGAGGGCGATCCGGTAGAAGCCCGACTTCCAGGTGTCGCCGCCTCCTTTACGCGTGCCCTCGGCCGAGATCGCGAGGATCAGCTTCTCGCGCTTGGCGAAGGTCTCCGCCAGCTGCTCGACCATGTTGTTGCTCTTGCTGCGGTCGACCGGGATCCCGCCCAGGGCGCGGAAGAACAGCCCCCAGGGAAAGCGGAACAGGCTGTCCTTGCCCAGCCAGTGCAGCCGCACGCCGAGCACCCAGCTGACCGCGATCATGAAGGGGAAGTCCCAGTTGCTCGTGTGCGGGGCCGCGATCATGACGAACTTGGAGACCGGCGGAGGGTCGCCCTCCACCTTCCAGCCCGCCCACCAGAGGTAGAGGCGACCGATCGCGCGGCGAATCATGGGGACCTCCGGTGCAGGTGTGCTCCAGGCGCACAGCGGCGTGAGTGCCGAGGATAACGCCTCTGTCCCCCCTGCGGGTCACCCAGGGGGCGATTCTGCGGCCGGCTGGCCTCCTGCACACCCTCGCCGCCCCCGGGCGGCGGTCGGCTAGATCGTCGTGGCTTGCCGGCTGCGCGCGCCCGCGATCATCAGCGACGAGACCGCGCCGAGGGCGTCGGACCAGGCTTGCTGGTGCTCGGGGGTCCAGTCGTCGCCCAGGATTTCGGCCAACGCTGCGATCAGGCACTCGCCGACCCAGGGGTACATCTCCTCGGTGACCTCGTAGTCGACGTGTTGGGCACCCATGCTGCCGAGGGTCTCGGAGAGCCACTGCGGATCGTCCACGTGCTCGAGCACGGCGAGCAGGCTCTCCTGGAGCATCTTCTGTTGGTTCTCGCGCGAGTTGCGCCCGAACAGCGGCTCCACCTGTGGGTAGCGGGTGAACAGGATCCGATAGAAGCGCGCGGTCACGATCGCTTCGCGCTCGGCGGCTGCGCTCAGGCTGCTGCGCAGCAAGTCGGCGTTAAGGCTCATGGGGTCTCCTCGAGGTTATGCCGCGCTCCGTGCACGCAGCGAACCGCCATAAGTCCCTAGATCAAGTGGGGCCGTTGGCATTTCGATAACCACTTCGTTCTCGATACGATACGGCGCTATGAATTCGATAACCGCGCCGCACCCGAGCCTGGACCTGCTGTTGAGCCTGGCGCTCGACCTGACCCGCTCGCTCACCGCCGCCGATCGGCAGGACCGCTTCGTCGAGGCCGTGCACCGCGCGTTGCCCGCGGACGCAGTCGCGCTGCTCCGCCTCGACGGCGAGACCCTGCTGCCCGCCGCCGCGCGCGGGCTGCGACCCGACGTGATCGGACGCCGCTTCCGGCCGGCCGACCACCCGCGGCTGGCCCAGATCTGCGCCAGCCAGGAGCCCGTGCGCTTTCCTCCCGACTGCGGGCTGCCCGACCCCTTCGACGGGTTCCTCGCTGCCGACCCCCACGCGCTGACCGCGATCCACGCCTGCCTCGGCTGCCCGCTGCGCGTCGACGGGCAGCTGGTGGGGGTGTTGACGGCGGACGCAGCGCAGCCGGGGGCCTTCGACGCGCTCGACCCGCGCTACCTCGAGGTCTTGACCGCGTTGGCCGGAGCGGCGCTGCGGGTCGGCGCGCTGATCGAGACCCTCGAGCGCGAGGCCGCGAGCCAGGGGCTGGTCGTGCGCGACCTGATGCACGAGGCCCAGGAGCGCCGCGGCGGAGAGCTGGTGGGCAAGAGCGCGGTCATGACCCGCCTGCGCGAAGAGCTGCGCCTCGTCGCCGCCTCCGACATGAACGTGCTGGTCACGGGTGAGACGGGGGTCGGCAAGGAGCTCGTCGCGCGCGGGATCCACGCGGCCTCGGCCCGCAACGAGCACCCGCTGATCTACGTCAACTGCGCGGCGCTGCCCGAGGCCGTCGCCGAGAGCGAGCTCTTCGGGCACGTGCGCGGCGCGTTCACGGGCGCGACCGCCGACCGCCCGGGGAAGTTCGAGGTCGCCAACGGCGGGACCCTGTTCCTCGACGAGATCGGCGAGCTGCCGCTCACCGTGCAGCCGCTCCTGCTGCGGGCGCTGCAAGAGGGTGAGATCCAGCGGGTGGGCGCCGACGCGCTGCGCCGAGTGGACGTGCGGGTCGTCGCGGCCACCAACCGCGACCTCGCCGCCGAGGTCGAGGCCGGTCGCTTTCGCCGCGACCTCTACCACCGCCTCGACGTCTACCGGATCGAGGTCCCTCCCCTGCGCGAGCGGCGGGACGACGTCCCGCTGCTGGCGGGCTTGTTCTGCGACCTCACCCGCCGGCGCCTGGGTCTGGGTCCGGTGCGGATCCGGCCCGACACCCTGGCCGCGCTCGAGGCCGCGCCCTGGCCGGGGAACGTGCGCGAGCTGGAGAACGCGATCTCGCGCGCGGTGCTCCGCGCGACGGCTGGGATCGAGCGGGGCGCGGCCGTGGTCTTGCGCCCCGAGCACGTGGCCTCGGCGACGCTGCGCGACGAGCCGGGTCAGGCTTCGCCTCGCCCGCCGCGGCCGCCCCTCCCGCCGGGGGCCACGCTGCGCGACGCCCTCGACGACTACCGCCGGGAGCTGATCCAGGGGGCCGTCGACGCGAGCGGGGGCAACTGGGCCGCGGCCGCCCGCGCGCTCGGGCTGCAGCGCAGCAACCTCCACCGCCTGGCTCAGCGGCTCGGCCTGCGCTAGTTGCGCTTGGCCTCGGGGAGGCCCTTGGAGCGGTAGACCTTGCCGTCGAGGCCGACCACCAACGCCTCGATCCGCTTCAGCCCGTCGATCAGCTTCAGGCCCTCTTCGGGGCCGAGCACGCAGAGCGCGGTGGCGAGCGCGTCGGCGAGGGCGGCCTCGGGGGCGATCACCGTCGCGCTCATGCAGCCGGTGGAGGGGTAGCCCGTGCGCGGGTCGAGAATGTGGTGGTAGCGCTTGCCGTCGACCTCCACGAAGCGCTCGTAGTCGCCCGAGGTGACCACGCAGGCGTTGGAGACCGGGATCACCGCCAGCACGCGCTCGCGGTCGCGGGGGTGCTTGATCGCCACCTCCCAGGGCTTGCCCTGCTTGAGCCCGAGGGCCTTGAGGTCGCCGCCGGCGTTCACGATCCCGTGCTGGATCCCGCGCTCGAGGTAGATCTTCATCGCCTGGTCGACGCCGTAGCCCTTGGCCATGCCGCCGAGGCCGATCCGCGTGCCTTCGGGGAGCTCCACCGTCGAACGCTCGAGGTCCACCTTGACCTTGGCGTAGCCCACGTGGACGAGCGCGGCCTGCACGGCTTCGGGGGTGGGAAGCCTGGGCGGGTCGGCCTTGAAGTCCCAGAGCTTGCCGACGCTGGCGAAGGTAATGTCGAAGGCGCCGCCGCTGAGCTCGCCGACCTTCAGCGCGCGCGCGATCAGGCGCGCCTGCTCCTGGGAGACCTCGAACGGGCCCTTGCCGGCGTGGGCGTTGAGCCGGGTCAGCTCCGAGTCGCGCCAGCTGGTGAACACGTCCTCCACCCGGCGCAGCTCGGCCTCGGCGGCGTCGAGGGTCGCCTCCAGGTGCGCCTTGTCCTCGCCGAGCACGGTCAGCTGGAGCTCGGTCCCCATGACGCCGAGCCTGCGCTCGACCAGTTCGAGCGCAGGCTTGGCGTTGGGCTCTGGGGGTGAGCCCGTGTCTTGCGCGAGGGCCGGGAGCGCGAGCAGGGCCGCGAGCCCGGCCACCAGCCGGAGCCTCACTCGTTGGCTTCGGGAGGCAGCGGGCACACTCCGCCTTCGCAGCCTCCGGCGGTCTGGGGGTCGAAGTCGGCGCCCTGGAAGCTGGTCCAGTCCTTGGGCGGACGGTGGCCGTTGAAGAGCACCTCGCCGCCCTTGCCCAGCACGAGGATCGTGGGGGTGCCCTTGATCCCCAAGCGCTTGCAGAGGCTCATGTCGCGGTCGCGAACGTGGGGGAAGGTCGCGTAGCCCCAGGTGTCGGCGGTCGCGCGGACTTCGCCGTCGTCGACGGTCTCGTCCTTGCCGGGCACGATCCCGAGGAAGCGAATCTTGCCCGCGTTGTCGTAGGCCGCCTGGGCGATCTTGGGCGACTCCTCCTCGCAGCTCTCGCACCAGGTCTGCCAGAAGACCAGGGCCACGGTCTCGCCGCGTTCGAGCACGGCGTCGACGTCGTAGCTCTTGCCGTCCATGCCCGTCAGCTCGCCGACCTTCAGGGGGCCGCCGGCCGGGGCGGGTTGGGTCTGCTGGCTGTTGGCGCAGCCGCCGAGGGTCAGCGCCAGGGCGAGGCAGGTCAGGTGAATGGCACGCATGGGAACGCTCCTTAGAAGCCGACGCGGACGCCGACCGAGGCGAGGATCTGATCGATTCCGTCCGAACGCAGCACGTAGTCGCCTCCGAGGTCGATCACCACCGAGTCGGTGGCGTGGATCGAGAACTTCAAGCCTATCGTATGAGAGCTGAAACCCGAGAGGTCAGAGTCCTGAGTCCGGTCGGTGTTGGGGTTCAGCGGGTCCGTCGGGCGCTGCGCCTGGGCGACGAGGAACTGGTCGGAGTAGTCGTCGGCCTCGGTCTGCAGGTAGAAGCGGTAGCGGAAGCGCACGCGGAAGCGGTCTTGCACGATCCACTGATAGACCCTGACCTCCGGGGCGACGCTGAAGATCCCCCAGGAGTCCTGGTAGAAGCGGGCCTTGAAGCTCAGCGCGGTGCCGGTGTCGAAGTACTTGCGCACCTCGCCCCAGACCGCGACCCGGATCCGGCTGTCGGGCAGCTCTTCGGCCACGATCGAGACCCCCGGGGGCAGGGCGGTGAGGGTGATGTAGTCGTCGGGGTCGGGGGTGCCGGCGACGGGGTTGTTGGGGTCTTCCAGCACCACGCCGTTGAACGCCGTCTCGAGGAACCCGCTCTGGTGGGTCAGGCTCAGGCCGGCGCTCATGTGCACCGTGGGCGAGAGGATCTGATACAGCTCGATGTTCGCGGTCAGCGAGAGCCGGCTCTCGTCGCCGGTGTTCCTCCCGTTGAAGCGGATCGCCTTGACCGTGTCGAAGAACCCGTTGAGCCCGAGCTTGAGCGTGGTGTTGTCGTCGTTGAAGTCGAAGGTCGAGTCGCCGCCGAAGCCAAACGAGGTGTAGTCGTACTCGACGCTCGCGCCGCCGTGGAAGCCGAGCTTGACGTCTTCGCTGACTTTGTAGCGCAGGTTGAGGTCGCCGCCGAAGTAGTAGTCGCCGGACGCGCCGCTCTGCTCGGGGTAGTTGCTCAGCCGATCGATGGACGCGCTCGAGACGTAGTCGTAGGAGAGCATGGCCCCCACCGAGAGCTTCTCGGTCACGTTGTAGTCGACCAGGATCACCGGCTCGATCACCGTCAGCTCTTCGTCGAGGAACGGGTTGCCGTCGCCGTTGCCGTCGTCGTTCTGGTAGAGCCCGATCCGGACCTCGGCCGACCCGGTCCCGGCGACGCCGGTCTGCTCGGGCTCGTCCTCGGGGGTCGGCTCCTCCTGGGGGACGTCCGCGCGCTGGGGCGTGGCCTCCTGGGCGCCGGCCAGGCCGACGCCGAGCAGGCACAGCGCGCAGAGCGCGACGCGGGAGGACGGTGTGCTCAGTAGCACCCGCAGCCTCCACCCGCGCTCGAGCCGATCCCGCCCGCGCTGCCTTCGCGGCTGTAGAAGCACTTCTGCTGGAAGTGGGTCTCGGTGGCGCCGTCGCCGAGCTCCATGACCGGATCCGCCAGGTGACGCTTCTCGGTGAAGTCGACGGCTTGGCAGCCGGCCAGCCCGAGGAGGGTCACGCAGAGGACCAGGAACGACGAATACCTCATGCCATGCTCCGGGCGAGTCGAACGCTCGCGCGAGGGGGACGAAGGAAGAACGCACCCGCCAGCGCGCAGAGCGCGCCCTGGGCGACGAAGGCCGCCGCCATGCCGGCTCCGGCGCCAGCGACGCCCGAGCGGCTGGCGAGCAACGCCACCAGCGGGAGTTGAATCACGACGTAGGCCAGCACCGCGCTGCCGAGGGCCGGCAGCGGCTTGCGCGCTCCGCCCAGGGCCTTGCCGACCACGAGGCCGACGCCGAGGAAGGGCAGGCTCGGGGCCCACGCTCGCCAGAGGGTGACCCCGGCCTCGAGGCTCGCGCCGTCGTCGACGAACAGCCCGACCAGGCTCGGCGCCAGGCGGTAGCTGATCAGCGCCACGAGGCCGAGGATCCCGGCGTAGAGTCCCGCCGAGAGCCACATCACGCGCCAGGCGCGGTCGGGGCGATCGGCGCCCAGGTTCTGCCCGACGAGGGCGGCGGTCGCCTGGCCGAGGGCCAGGCCGGGGAAGATCAGCACCAGCAACAGCGCGAGGGCCGCGGTGTGGCCGGCGATCACGGCGCCGCCGCGCTGGGCGAGGATCGCGACCAGCGCCAACCCGGCGAGGTTGCGCACCCAGTGCTCGAGGGTCTTCGGCCCACCGACCCAGAGGATCTGGCGCAAGGCGGTCGGCTCGGGGCGGAGGTCGCCGAGGGTCAGCCCCCAGCGGCGGCGGAGCACGCGGAGGCCGATCGCGAGGGCCAGGGCGTGGGCGCCGACGGTGGCCCAGGCGGCGCCCGGCAGCGCCAGGCCGCTGCCGACGATCAGCACGGGGTCGAGCACGAGGTTCGCGAGGGGGGCCACCGCGCCGACCCAGAACGCGGTCCGCGCTTCGCCCGCGCCCTGCAGCGCGAACACGATCGTGAGCAGGGGGGCCTGCACGACCAGCCCGCCGAGGCACACCTGGAGGTAGGAGCCCGCGGCCGCGCCGGTCGCGGCGTCGGGGGCGACCCAGCCGAGGAGCGCGGTGGCCAGGGGCGCCAGCAGCACCAACCCGAGGACGCCGAGGCCGAGGGCCAGCAGCAGGCCTTGCCCGAGGGTGCGCGACGCGTGGCGGCGGTCGCCGCGGCCCACCGCGTGGGCGACGTTGGCGAGGGTCCCGCCGGCGAGCCCGAGGACGAGGGTCATGGCGAGCATCCACACCGCGTGGGCGGTGCCGAAGCCAGCCAGACCCCCGTCGCCGAGGGCTCCGATCCAAAACCGATCGCCGAGCATGCTCGCGAGGTTCAGGCCGCTGCCAACCGCATACGGCACGCTGAGGGACAGCAGCGCGCGGACGAGGTTGCCTTCGGTGAGGGGAGCCGGAGAGGTCATGGCCGCTGGAAGCGCAACCCCCGCACCAGAGCTAAGTGCTTAGCGCTGTTGCGGGGGACTCCCCGGGCAGGGCAGGAGCTACAAAGGCGATTGTCAACCTTACATTCCCGGTCGAGGGTGGGTGTTTGCGGCTACGATCGGGGCATGCTCCGTGTGCGTGTGTGGGTCGTGGTCTTGCTCTGCTCGTGTCCGAGCCTGGCCTGGGGCTATGGCTACGGTCGCGAAGACGACCCCCTGCTGAAGGCGTTCCAGGTCGCGGTCACCGCCGCCCAGTCCAAGGACGTGGCCGGCGCTCGGGCGGCCCTCGAGGGCGTGCGCTGGCAGGTCAAGGAGCTGAAGCAGGCCGAGGACCTGGGGGTCGACCTCGGCCCCAGGCTCGAGGCCGCCCACGCCGAGGGGGCCACGTCGGCGCAGCTGCTCGAGTCCTGGGCGAACCTGCTCTACCTGGCGCTGTTGCAGAAGTTCCACTGGAACCTGCAGGAGAAGCTCGCCGACTACCACACGTCGCGGGCGCGCCTCGAGTCGGCCGTCGCCTACTACGAGTCCGCCCTCGCCGGGAACGTGCGCAAGGACGACCTCCGCCGCCGCCAGGCCGACCCCAAGGCGCCCTCGCGCCACGAAGACGTGATGGCGCAGTTCTCGGCCGCCCGCCAGGCGCTGGGGTCACCGGGTCTGTTCGGGGCCGGCGAGCGCGACCCCGACCCGGCGGCCTTTCGCGCGGCGGTGCGGCGGATCGCTGGGCACCTGAAGGCGGTGTTCCCGGGCTTCGTGCACCCGGGCAGCAAGGGGCGCTAGTGCGCAGCGCGGCGGCCTGGCTGGCGGCGGCGCTGGTGCTGGGGGGGCTCGCCTGGCGGGTGCTCCTCGGCGAGTGCTCGCCCGGGACTTTCGACGAGGTCTCGTTCCTCCGGGCGCTGGGGCAATACGACCTGCTGGCCTTCGAGCCGCACTTCCCCGGCTATGCGTTGAGCGTGCTCCTGGCCCGGATCCCTTACGCCTTGGGGAGCAGCGCCCCCTACGCCTGGGTGGCCGGGGTGCTCGGGGTGCTCGTCGCGCCCTGGGTCTACGCCGCGGCCGGTCGGGGCGCGGGAGGGGTGCTCGCCTGCGCGGCGCTGGCGGGCTCGCCGCTGGCGGCGAGCCTCGGCGCGCGGCCCCTGGCCGACGCCGGCGCGAGCGCGCTGCTGGTCGGCGGGGTGGCGCTCGCGTTGCGTCCGCGTCCACGTCTGGCCGCGCTCCTGCTCGGCGCGGCGGCGGCGGCCAAGCCCGACTACGCGCTCTTCGGCTCGGCGCTGATCCCGCTCCTCGGCCCGCGGCCCTGGCGTCAAGCGGCGGCCACCCTCGGTTGTTGGGTCGCCCCCTTGGCCCTGGCGGTGTGGGCCGCGGCGCTGGGCTGCGGCGGCTGGGCGCCCTTCGTCGACGAGGCCACCCGCTTCGTGCACGGACACCTGTTCGAGTGGGGGGGGACCGCCGCCGTCGACGGACGCCCGCGGCTGCTGCGCTTCGCCCGCCCCTTGGGGGAGGCCCTCGGGGCCCAGGGCTGGGTGGCCTTCCCGGCCGTGCTCGCGGCGCTGGCGCTCATGACCCGCGCCCCGCGGGAGGCGCGCCGGGCCGTGGTCTGGGCTGCGCTCCCCTACGTGCTCTACACCGTGTTCGCGCAGAACCTCGAGCACCCGCGGCACGTGCTGCCCCTGGTGCTGATCGGGGCCTTGCTCGCGGGTCAGGGCTTGAACCGGCTGCGGGCGCCCTTGCCCTTGCGCTGGGCGCTGCTCGCGGTCCTCGCCTTCGGCGCGCTCAGCGGGACCTGGCGCCAGGCCGCCCAGCGCGAGGCGCGGGGGCGGCCCACCGACGCGCTGCTGGCGTTGCTCGAGGGCTGCGACCCGCTGGGCACGCGGCTCTACACCGGGCAGCAGGCCCGCCCTCTGCGGGAGCGGGGTCCGGCCCTCGACGTGCGCGCCGCGCGGGACCTGGCCGACGTGGCCCGGCTCGTGGCCGCGGACCCGGCGCCCCCGGGCGTGATCCTGGTGGGGTCCCAGGTCGCCGGCGCCCAGCGTCTGCCGCTGGTGCTGAGGGTGGAGGGCCTGACCCTCTACCGCTGGGATCCGAGCCGCGCTGGTTTGTAAATCTGACCAAACCCGGTCCTAAGTGCTGTAGCCTTGACCGGCGCGGAGGTTGCACAGGTGACGGAGACTCCCGAAGGACTCGCCGTGCCTCCGTCCCTCGCCGCCCCATTTCCGCTGACGCGCTACTTCGTAGCGACCGGAATCCTGACCACGCTGGTGGTCGCCGCGGTGTTGGTGTGGGTCACCGCGAAGAGCATTCGCGCCGAGATCCTGCCCGAGTTCGAGAGCTTCGCCGAGCGGGTGGCGACCAACCTCAACCGCCAGGTGCACCACCAGTTCATTCGCCCCACCGTCGCGGCCAAGGGCGCCGTCGACCTCGACGACCCCGAGGTGCTCGGCGACCTGGACGCCGTGGTCCGCGCCAACGTGGCGGTGTTCGACGTGCAGGTGGTCTACTTCTTCGACCTCGAGGGCAACATTCGCTACTCGACGAACCTCGAGCACCGGGGCTCGCGGGTGCAGGACAACCCCAACTACGAGCGCGCCGCCGAGGGGCACACCTCGTCGGTGCTCGTCAACCGCGGCTCGCCGCTGGACGTCAGCGGGCAGCCGGGGAGCGTGAGCCTGCTCGAGACCTACGTCCCGGTCTACACCCTCGACGAGCAGGGTCAGGAGACTGGGGTCCAGACCGGGGTGATCGAGGTCTACCAGGACGCGACCGAGATCCACGCCGAGATCGCGCGGGCGACTTGGCGCACCGGGGCGTTCACGGCGATCGCGTTCCTGGCGCTGATGCTCGCGCTCTGGCTCTGGATCCGGAAGGCCGAGCGCACGATCCGGGCTCAGACCGGGGCGGTGCTCTCCGCGAACCAGAAGCTTGCTGAGCTCAGCGCGGACCTCGAGCAGCAGGTCGCCGACCGCACCAAACAGCTCCTGCGCGCCGAGACCCTGGCCACGGTGGGGGTGCTCGGCGCGGGGGTGGCCCACGAAGTCAACAACCCCGTGGCCTCGATCGCGACCTGCGCCCAGGGTCTGCTGCGCGACCTCAAGCAGCCGCAGAACGAGCGCGAGCAGGAGTGGAAGGAGTACCTCGAGATCATTCGCGACGAGGCCTTCCGCGTGAAGCAGATCACTCGCGGGCTGCTCGACTTTAGCCGCAACCCCGACCGCCACGAGACCCAGGAGCTCGACCTGGGCGAGCTGCTGGCGGGCACCGTGCGCCTGGCCACCCCCCGCGCCAAGCAAGACGGCAAGCAGGTGCGGGTCGAGCAGGCGGCCCCGCTGACCCTCTGCGCCAACTCCGACGGGCTGCGCCAGCTGACGTTGAACCTGACCCTCAACGCGCTCGACGCCGCCCCCGAGGGCGGCACGGTGACCTGGACCGTGGGCCGCGACGGGGACCAGGCCGAGCTCGTGTGCTGCGACGAGGGCCCGGGGTTCAGCGAGGAGGCCCTCAGTCAGGGCCTGCAGCCGTTCTACAGCGGGAAACCCGCCGGCCAGGGCACGGGGCTCGGGTTGGCGATCGCCTACGCCGTGGTCCGTGACCACGGCGGGCAGATCGAGCTCGGCAACGGCCCCGAGGGCGGCGGACGGGTGCGGGTCACCCTGCCGCTGGTCCCCCCGGAGTCTCCCCCCACGACGCGTTCGACCCCGCGGCCCGCGAGGCCGGTTGGATGAAGGGAGCGCCAGCGTGAAGTCGGTGTTGATCATTGACGACGAGAAGACTCTGCGCCGGGTGCTCGGCAAGGAGCTGGGCAAGGTCGGTTACCGCGTGCAGACGGCGGAGGACGCCGCGCAGGGGCTGGCGCTGCTCGAGAAGCAGGACGTGCCGCTGGTGCTGCTCGACCTCAAGCTCCCCGACCGCTCGGGGCTCGAGCTCCTGCCCGAGATCAAGGCGCGCTGGCCGTTGACCGAGGTGATCGTGCTCACCGGGCACGGCTCGGTGCAGACGGCGATCGAGGCGATCCGGCTCGGGGCCTACGACTACCAGCAGAAGCCGTGCGACCTGGACGAGCTGGAGGCGCTCCTCGACAAGGCCCTCGACAAGCGCCGCCTCGCGCTGCACGCCGACGCCCTCGCCGGCGACGGCAGCGCCGGTCCGATCGAGTGGGGCCAGAGCGCGGCCATGGCGCAGATCCGCAAGGACCTGGAGAAGGCCGCGCCCACCGACGCGCCGGTGCTGATCGTGGGCGAGAGCGGCACCGGCAAGGAGCTGGTCGCGCGCCAGCTGCACGCGCGGAGCAAGGTCGCCGACAAGCCCTTCGTGGTCGTCAACTGCGGCGCGCTCCCCCCGTCCCTCGTCGAGAGCACGCTCTTCGGGCACGAGCGCGGCGCGTTCACCGGCGCGGACAAGCGCAAGCTGGGTCTGGTGGAGGTCGCCGACGGCGGGACCCTGTTCCTCGACGAGCTGGGCGAGCTGCCCCCGGAGGTGCAGGTCAAGCTGCTGCGCTTCCTCCAGTCGGGGGAGGTCCTGCGGGTGGGCGCGCTGGAGCCGGTGCACGTCACCGTGCGCGTGGTCGCCGCGACGAACGTGGATATCGACCGCGCGGTCGAGGAGCACGAGTTCCGCGAGGACCTGCTGTATCGCCTGGACACGATCCGCCTGCGCTTGCCCGCGCTCCGCGATCGGCCGGGGGATATCGACGGGCTGGTGGGGCGCTTCCTCCACGAGCTCGAGGCCAAGGGGCGCCCGCCCCATCGCTTCTCCGAGGAGGCCCTCGAGGTCCTGCGCAGCTACCCCTGGCCGGGCAACGTGCGCGAGCTGCGCGCGGTGACCGAGCGCCTGTGCATTCTCAGCGAGGGCCCCGAGGTCGGTGTGGAGGAGGTCCGCGCGCGGCTGCGCGGCGGGACCACCGCGGGGGGCAACATGCCGCTGATCCCGATCCGCGAGGCCGAGGAGCGCCTGGTGCGCCTGGCCCTCGAGCGCTACCCCGGGGACAAGCCGGCGGCGGCGCAGGTGCTGGGGATCTCGCTGAAGACGCTCTACAACAAGATCAAGGCCTTCGGGATCGCCGATCAGATCGCCCGCCGGCGTGGGTCTGGAGGATCGTGAGCGAACCCCGCGCGACTCGCGTGGACGTCGCGATCCTCGGCGCTGGCCCGGCGGGGCTGGGCGCTGCCTGGGCCTTGGCGGGCTCCGGGGCGCGGGTCGTGGTCCTCGAGCGCGAGGCCGAGGTTGGCGGGCTGTGCCGGACCCACGACCGCGACGGCTACCGCTTCGACATGGGCGGGCACCGCTTCATTACCAGCGACGGGGCGTTGCTCGACCGGGTCACACGCCTGATGGGCGACGAGCTCTTGCTCGCCGAGCGCAAGAGTGAGGTCGCGTTGCTCGGGCGGCGCTTCCGCTACCCGCTCGAGCTCAAGGACCTGCTGCGCAAGCTGCCGCCGCGGGTCGCTGCCCGCGCGCTGGCGAGCTACGTCAAGGCGCGCTGGCGCCGCGACCCGACCCCCCCCGAGACCTTCGAGGCCTGGGCGACCCAGCGCTTCGGACGCGCGCTCTACGAGCTCTTCCTCGGGCCCTACACCGAGAAGGTGTGGGGGGTGCCGCCCGACCAGCTCTCGGCGGAGTGGGCCAGCCAGCGGATCTCGCTGCTCGACCTCAAGGACGTGATCCGCTGGCTCTTGCCGCGTAGCCGGGCTCGGCCGCCGCGGACCTACGCCAAGACCTTTCTCTACCCGCGGCTGGGCATGGGCCAGCTGTTCACCTCGATCGCCGAGGCCTGCGAAGCCGGCGGGGTCGAGTGCTGGCGAGGCTGCGCCGCCGTCGGGCTCGAACTCGACGGCCAGCGCGTGCGCGGGGTGCGGGTGCAGGGCCCCGCGGGGCCGCTCCTGCTCGAGGCCGAGCACGTGCTCTCCACGGCCCCGCTCTCGCTGCTCCAGGGGTGGCTGCCCGGGGGCCAGGCGCTAGGCGAGTTCCGCTTTCGCCCGGTGCGCTTCTTGAATCTGGCCCTCGAGCGGGGGCGGGTCCTGCCCGTGACCTGGCAGTACGTCGGCGAGCGTCGCTTTCGCGCCGGGCGGCTGCAGGAGCCCAACAAGCGCAGCCCGCACATGGCGCCCGCCGGGCGGAGCTCGCTGATGGTCGAGATCCCCCACGCGCCCGGGGACGGGATCGACCGCGCCGACGACGCCGCGCTGCTCGAGCGGATCTGGCCCGAGCTCGAGGCGCTCGAGGTCGGGGTCCGCCGCGAGGAGGTTCGCTTCGCGTTCTCGGTGCGCGCGCCCGAGGCCTATCCGGTGCACCTCAAGCGGACGGCGGAGCGGCGCGAGCGCGCCCTCGGCTTCGTCGACGGCTGGAGCAACCTGCGCAGCTTCGGGCGCCAGGGCGGGTTTCGTTTCGTGTTCTCCGACGCCTGCCTCCGCATGGGGCTCGACGCGGCGGCGGGGCTGCTCCAGGGGCGACTCCCCGCGAGCCTCGAGCTGGCTCGGGTGCAGAGCTCGCGGCGGCTGGTCGAGGTCGAGTCGGTGGTCGGGGGGGGCGGCGCCTGGCTAGGCGCGGCTCAGAAGGAGAAGCCCAGCTCGAGGTAGATCACGCGCCCGGGGTCCCCGCGCCCCTTGCTCCACTCGAGGCCCGCCTTGAAGAGGAACCCCTCGTGGGGGATCCAGCCCAGGCCCGCGTGATAGCGCTCGACGTCGAGGGGCTCTTGGGTCCGCTGGTCGCGGTCGGCGCGCCCGTAGCGAAAGGCGAAGAACACCTCGTCGAGCAGGAACAGCTCGGGGTAGAGGTGGTAGGCGGCGAGGACGTAGGTGCCGAACCCCCTGCGCGCGCGCGCGTTGGGCACCAGCGACTCGACGTCGGACCACACGGCTTCGCCGCGCACTCGCAGCCCCCCGACCCACAGCTCACCGTCGACCCCGTAAAAGCGGATCCGGCGGCGCACGTCGCGGTCGTAGACGCCGAGCAGGATCGAGGCGCCGACGGTCAACTTGATCGTGGTCGGCAGCGCCGCCTCGCCGGGGGAGGCCCCCTTCCGCCCGGGGTCGAGGTCGAACAGCGTCCAGGCGGCGCGTCCTGAATACTCCGGCGCGTCGTTGTTGTCCTTACGGAACGCCTTGGGGCGATCGTCGCGGTCGGGTCCGGTGAGGCCCTTGGTGATCCCGAGCTCGAGCTCGAGCTCGCTGCCCCAGGTCCCGACCGGCTGTCGCAGCCAGAGGAAGGCGCCGGTGTCGGAGTAGGTGCCCGGGAACACCCGGCGGAAGACGGCCGGGCGGTTGGCGAGCTCGTTGCGCGGCGGCGCGTAGTAGCGTCGTTCGAGGCCGAAGGGTACGGGTTGGCGGCCGAGGCGCAGGATCACCCGCTTGTCGGAGAGCGGGCGGAGCTCCAGGGCGAGGAGCTCGACCTCGAACTCGATCCTGCGCTCACCTTCGCCGACGTCGCTCTGGAGCTCGGCCTCACCCAGCATGCCGAACCAGCGGGTCGGGAACCACGAGAGGTAGAGGTCGACCGAGCTGAGGTCCCAGGCGCTGTCCTCGAGCAGCTCGACCGATTCGTCCTCCCGGGTGATCGCGAGGGTCCCGTTGGCGCGCCCGTGGATCTCGAACCCGGCGGGCGGCGGGAGCGGGTCCACGGCCTGGGGATCGAAGGTGGTCACCGGAGCCTGGGTCGCGGAGTCGACCGGGGCCGTGTCGAAGGGGTCCGGGGGGTCGGCGAAGGGGTCGGGGGGGTCGGCGAAGGGATCCGGGGCGTCGACCAGCGGGCCGTCCTGGGGCGGCGGCGGCGGCGGGTCGTCTGCCCCCACCTGCGCGGCGACGCACAAGAGGAGGACCCAGCAATAGGAGTGGATCCGGCTCACGCGGCGCTGGCGCTCCCTCGGCTCCGATTCTCGCCAGAACACCGCCAGATTTCGACGGCCGCCGCGGGATGGGGCGGCGTTCGGCTGGCGCACGCAGTCGTTCGAGGGGAACCGAAAGCGTGCCAGGACTCTTTTCGCCTGCCTTTCGCCCGATGGCTCGTGCGGTGGGCGTCTAGCGCACGCTGGGACTTAGCGTGCGGACCCCGAGTTGCACGGGGGGGGGTGAAGGCAGAAGACCGGAGCCGCTCGAGGAAGGGCGGCCTCGGTTCAGGAAGGACGACTCCCCATGCGGATTCTGATCTACGCCCTCGGTCTGACCCTCTGCGTCTACTCCCTCGGCTGCAGCGACAGCAGCCGCGGCGGGTTCTCCACCGTCGCTCCGGTCCAGAGCGGAAGCAGCGCGGGCGGAGGCAGCAACCAAGGCACGGCTCCGGTCGGCTCCGGGGCCGTCTCCGGGCTCTATTCGTTGACCGCCGTGCACGGCGCGGTCGTGATCGAGGAGACGGCGGCCGGCGAGCAGTTCAGCTTCGTCAGCGACGCGGGGGTGGCCTACGTGGTCTCCGACACCGCCGCGTTCGCGAGCTACGAGGCCCACCCGGGCGCGACCCTGACCCTGAACGGGATCGCCTCGGTGACCTCCAGCGGAACCCAACGGCTCGAGCAGATCGAACAGGCGGAGCTCGACGACGTGGTCGCGATCGCGTCGCGTCAACTGACCCAGGGCGTCGCGCCCTTGCCGGTGCTGCGCTCGAGCGCCGGTGAGCTGTTCGCGGTGGAAGGACCGCTGCGCCCTGCGATCGAAGCGGCGACCTTGCAGGTTCCGCTGTTCGTGACCGGCGTGCGCGGCGCGCTCAACGCCCAGGGCGAGACCGCGCTGCGGGTCACCTCCTGGCGCTACTCGCGGCAGGTGCGCTACGAGCGCTATGCCCCGGGCGCGAGCGAGCCGACCCAGGTCGTGTCCATGGACGACCTGCTGGGAACCGGTGGCCGTTACCACCTCCTGCTCGACCAGGCAGGGACCAGCGGCGACCTGCTCTACGTCGTCCAGGCGGGGGACACCCTCGGCGCGATCGCGGCTACTTACAACACGACCGTCGCTGCGATCGCGGCGCGCAACGCCATTGCCAACGTGAACCTGATCAACGTCGGCATGCAGCTCTTCATTCCCGGGGCCGGTCAGGCGACCCCCGCGGTGCGGCGCGGCGGCGACGGGACCCTCGACGCGCTCCAGCGCCAGGGGATCGACGCCCTCGTGGCCGGGATCGACTTCACGACCACGCCGCGGCAGTTCGTCGGCGCCGGCGCCGCGGGTGAGCGCGAGGTCCTCCGCTATGGCGACAGCACCCTCTCCGTAGAGATCGAGATCGAGGAGGGCGCGAGCCTGACCCCCGAGCTCGACGCGCTGCGGACCTTCCTCCGCGACTTCGACCAGGCGGTGGCGGTCTCCCGCTTCGAGCGGGTCGAGCGCGGACTGAACTCGGCGATCGCTGCGCCCGCGATCCACGTGATCCGTGACGCGGCGGCCCTGAGCGCGGTCTGGCAGCAGCTCGACCCGACCGGGGCCACCACCCCGCCGACCGTGGACTTCACCCAGGAGGCCGTGGTCGCGGTGTTCCTCGGCTCCCAGGCCCCCGTGGGCGGCACGGTCGACGGCGTGCGGGTCGACACCCTGCGCCGGGTGGGCTCGCACCTCGTGCTCGAGACCGGGCGCGAGTCGATCGACGGCGTCACCGACCCCGCGGCGACCCCCTACGAGTTGGTCCGCGTGACCCTCGCCGGTGCCAACGGCCGCTTCTTCACCGACCGCCAGCCGTAGGGGCTACGCGGCGCTGGGCAACTCGCTCGTGCAGTGGGCGCAGCGCGTGGCCTCCTTGTGCACGGCGCTCTTGCAGAAGGGGCAGCGGGGGCTCTCGGGCGTCGGCGCGTCGTGCATGGCGTTGACGGTCTTGACCACGAGGAACAGCGCCGCGGCGACGACCAGCAGCGCGACGACCTTGTTGAGGAACACGCCCAGGTTGAGGGTCACGGCCCCCGCCTCCTTGGCGGCGGCGAGGGTGTCGTAGGGTCCCGCGGGGCTGCCCTCGCTGAGGGTCAGGAACAGGTCGCTGAAGTCGGCGCCGCCGAGGAGTAGGCCCAACGGCGGCATCAGGAGGTCGCTGACGAAGCTCCCCGCGAGGGTGGCGAAGGCGCCGCCCACGGCGATCCCCACGGCCATGTCGACCACGCTCCCCCGGACCACGAACGCGCGGAACTCGCTGACCCAGCTCATGCAGCCTCCCTCACGCCGGAACCCTAACCGATCCGAGGCGGGTCAGCGCTCGTCGCGGCGGCGGCGCAGCTCTGCCTCGAAGGCCCGCAGCTGGTATTCCACGCGGGCGGCGTTGGGGAAGCGGGCGCGGAGCTCGTCGATCTTCTCCTGCACTCGCTCGAGCTCACCGAGCTGCAGCCAGGCCTGGGCCCCGAGCACGCCGGTGAACATCGAGGCGCCGACCTCCTCGGCGCGCGCGAGGGCCGCGCGGAGGTTCGCGCTTCGGCTCTCGTCCTGGCGGAAGCGCCAGCTCTCGACGCCGAGCTCGGTTCCGGCGCGGACCTCCCCGTCGCCGAGGGACTCCAGGTAGCGGCGGTAGGCCGGTTCGCCTTCTCGGGCCAGGATCGAGATCGCGACGAAGGCCTTCGGCGTTGCGGGGTGCGCCACCGCGCGCGCCTCGTAGCGCTGGGCGAGCGCGTCGAGCTGGTCCCAGAAGCGGCGGTCGCGGGCGAACTGGCAGAGCCGGAGGTAGACGTCTCCCGCGCTCACTCGCGGAGGCTGCTCTCTGGCGTAGACGTCGGCCAGCTCCAGCAGCTGGAGAGGGGAAAGCGGGATCAGCGCGTCGAGCTCGGGCGACTGCTTGAGCGCAGTGCAGGCGGTGAAGGCGGCGCGCCTGGCGTAGTTGGAGTGGGGCGTGACCTGCAGGATCCAGCCGCAGACCGCGAGGGCGGGCGCGCCGTGACCGCCCTCGGCCAGGGCCCAGGCTAGCGCCGCCGCGTGGTGCGGGGCCGCGGCGTTCCACTCCAGGCAGCGCAGGAAGCAGGCGGCGGCCTCGTCGAAGCGGTGCAGGCGCAGCAGCAGCTCGCCGCGCTGGTGCAGGATCTGCTCCAGGGGTCCGCCGTCGAGTAGCGTCGCCGAGACGTCGCCCAGGCGGGCGTCCAGGTCGGCCAGGGTCCGCTCGAGTGTGGGCAAGTCGCTGGAGAGGAGCCCCAGGCGGGCGCGGACGCAGAGGAGGTCGCAGCGGCGCTCGGGCTCGAGGAGCTGGGGGTCGAGGGTCGCGAGGAAGGTCCGGGCGCCGTCGAGGTGCCCGCGGGCCTCCGGGCCGGCGGTCTTCAGCATGTCGGTCAGGCGTGCCGCGCGTTCGAGCCACTCGGCGCGCGCGAGGTCGACGGTCGCGCGGCGGCGAGGGTCTTCGACGTCGGTGGTCACGAACGCGGCGGAGCTGTTTGCGTTCAGCACGTCCAGGCGACAGGCGAGGACCGGGTCGCGGGAGGCCCAGTCGACGCACACGCGCGTCTCCCAGCGGCCGAGCTCGAGCCGGCGCAGGGCGCGGGTGAGCGCCTGGACCTCCGCCGGGGTCCCGTAGCCGTAGCGCGCGAAGAGCTCCCGGCGCACCTCGACGTGGCGCCCGGCGAGGACCTTGCGCTGCCAGTCGTGGAGCTCCTCGGGGGTGCAGTGGACCCCCTCGGAGGCGGGGCCGGGGAGCGCGGCCACCAAGGGCGCCAGCGCGTCGAGGGAGGGGAGGGTCAGGGGAGGCGGCAGCGGGCGCTCGGCCCGCTGCGCGGGGGGGACACGGAGGATCTCGCGGAGGGCGGCCAGCTCCTTCGTGTAGCGGCGGCCGCGGTCGGGGTGCGCCTCCAGGCGCAGGGTGTAGTCGCGGGCCAGGTCGACGAGTTGGGCGTCCGCGTGGTAGCGCGCCAGCAGGTAGTGGCCCTCCGGCGTGCCCCCGAAGGGGGCGGCGTCGAGGGCCAGGAGGGCCTTCCACAGCTCGGGGGAGGTAATCTTCTCGGCGCGCTGGAGGGCCAGAGCGAGGGTCAGGTCGTGCTCGGCGGCCTCCCGGTCCTCGCTCGTCCCCGTCCAGCGCTCCCGGAGTCGGCTGAGCCCGGCCTCGAGGCCCTCGTCGAACGCCACCAGCCGCGCCTCGCACACTGCGAGCGGGCGGCGGAGCTCGGGCCCGGTGAAATCGCGGGCCTGCCGCACCAATCGCAGCAAGCGGTCGTGGGTCGTCGCGGAGTGGGCGGTCCTCAACAGCGGGCCGAAGCGCCTCCAGTCTGCGGGCCGTGCCGCCTCGGGTCCGTAGAGGACCTCCATGGCCCGGGTGAGGAACTCGGGACGAATGCCCGCCTGGACGGACTCGGATTGCAGGGCGCACTCGCACACGACGAACGCGCTCTTCCACTGAGAGCTCGGCGTGGGGTCGAACTCCAGGAGTGATCCGGCGAGCACCGCGGCCAGGTCGTAGCGCCCGAGCTCGAGGAAGGCCGCGGCCGCTTCGCCGAGCGCCGCGGTGTGGGTCGGGCGAAACGCGAGCAGCCGGCGCGCGGTCGCGACCCGCGCCTGGGGGTCGGGCAGGTGGCTCGCGTTGGGGTCTTCGGGTCCGAGTACGAACAGGCGGGCCTCGAGCAGATCGAGGCGCAGGGGCAGGCTCAGGCTGTCGGGGTCGCGGAGCAGGGCGTCCCCCGCGAGGAGCAACCCCCTCAGGTCGTCTCGGCTT
>Ga0070727_10000761_pt1 | contig 37394 bp, 22 predicted proteins | sample tdAd472_FD_66722 | JGI IMG/M metagenome (GOLD analysis project Ga0070727, IMG submission 66722) | Marine sediment microbial communities from the Atlantic coast under amendment with organic carbon and nitrate - tdAd47.2 | ecosystem: Environmental > Aquatic > Marine > Coastal > Sediment | place... | reverse complement strand
TTCGTCCTCGGTTCTCAGCCGGAAGCTCAGATGGGCTACACGCCGCTGCCAACGTCGGCATCGTCGAAGAAACAGTTCATCGCGATCAGTGAACCGGGCGACCCGCACAAGAACGGCACGTTCAAGTATTACCATGGCCTCGGTTACGGCGACCTCAACAACGACGGCCTGACCGACGTGCTCATCGCACACGGCTGGTGGCAGCAGCCAGCGAAACTCGGCGATGGCCTCTGGAAGTTTCACCCTTACGCACTCGCCCGCGACGGCAAGAACCCGGAACGCATGGCAGACATCTATGTCGAGGATCTCGATCTCGATGGCGACAACGACCTGATCGCCAGCTCGGCACACGCCCATGGTGTCTGGTGGTTTGAGAACACCGGAGACAAGGACGAACCGCAGTTCAAGTACCATCTGATCGATGAGTCGCACTCGCAGACGCACGCGATGGAGTACGTCGACATTAACGGCGATGGCCAGCGGGACATGGTCACCGGCAAGCGGTTCTTCGCTCACAACGGCAACGATCCCGGCGGTCGCGATCCCGTCCGGATGTTCTGGTACGAAGTTCGTCGGATGAAGGGCCAGCCACCACAGTTCATCCGCCACGAGATTGCCGCCGGTCGCGATACCGGAATCGGCACGCAGTTCCAGGCGGTCGACTTCAATGGCGATGGCAAGATCGACATCGCCCTGTCGAACAAGAAGGGCGTCAACCTGCTGCTGCAGAAGTAACGACCGACTGCTCGGCTCCAGGCAGAATCTGGGAGCGAGCTTGTAATCACCAGTAGCGAAACTCGCCCAGAGTTTTGGCAAAGGCCGAAAGTCTTCGCGACTTTCGCTACGACGACCGCGGAAATCCGTCAGCGTTTTGAACAGCGAATTATCCCGTCCAGAATCGTTATGTTTCCCGAAGTCCGCGAAGCTGCGGCGGCCCGCGGATTTTCGGAGCGTGTACGACGGCCAGTGTCGTGCCGGAGACGGGCATCTGCTCGCGTTCGCGCGGCGGAACGGCCAGGTGGAAACACGCTGCGGGCTAAGTGTCTCGAAGAAGCACGGCAACGCGGTGCGGCGAGGCCGGCTGAAACGGCTGCTCCGCGAGGCGTTCCGATTGACGCGGCACGACCTGCCAGGCGGACTCGATCTGATTCTGATCCCGAGGCAGAACTCCGGAGCGACGCTCGCGGACTACCGGGCATCGCTCCGCCGGCTGGTGCAGAAGCTTGAACGTCGCCTCGACGAAGCTGGCTCGCAGGACAGCAAAGGGTTGCCACAAAAAGGCACAAGAAGACACGAAAAGTGAAACTTCTTTTTGTGTCTTATTGTGCCTTTTCGTGGCGATCAAACGCGTGTCCGAGTTGCCGAGGATGCCTTTGAATCGGTGACGCTGATTTCGACGGGCTTCTACTCGACCGTCTCGTCGTAGCAGACCAGCTCGACGGTGTTGCCCTCGGGATCGTTGACGTACATGCTCCGCCACCTGACCCAGGCGTGCTCTGCCGTGGTGACTGTCAGCCCGAGCGATCGCAGACGGTCGAGTTCCGCATTGTAATCCGACTTCGAGATCGCAAAGGCGAGATGATCGACGGAGGTCTGTGCCGCGGCGGGCGCGTGATCGTCGGCCCGGCCACTGCGATCGAACAGGGCGAGCACCTGGGTGTGTCCTTCGAATCCGTCGGCGATCCGGAAGAACGCGGCGTTTGGAAAACGCTTCATCAGCGGCAGGCCAATCACGTCCGAGTAGAACTGCTGCATGACGTCGAGATCGCGAACCCGCAGCGCGATCTCGGCCAGTGCTCGAACGCGAGCTGGCTGCTTTTCGGAACCCGCCATCGCTGCCTCCTGGAGAATTACTTCACCAGGAAGGCATCAAACTGCCAGAGATCGTCCCAATCCTTGACGGATTCTTCCGGCAGCGGGCGCCAGTCGGTGGGTTCGGAGACGAACGGCCCGAGGTACGGCATGGCGACTTCGAGAATCTGGTCGTGCGGCAGGTCGTCGGGCAGGCAGAAGCCTTCGTTCGGATTGCGGATCATCCAGAAGACGCAGCCCAGGACCGAACACGCGACCTGCAGCGTCGTCGGATTCTGGCCGCCGACCAGACGCCGCGTTTCCTCGATATCCAGCAGGCTGCCGACCCACCACGCTCCGAAATCGTGCCCCATCAGCAGGCAGCCGAGTTCGTCGCGGCCGGACGTGATTTCGTCGCTCATAATCCGCTGTTCGGACTGCAGGTCCAGCCCCCGCATCTTCAGCTCGTGCAGCGACGCGATCGCGGCGTCGGTCGGGCAGTACGCGTAGTGGACTGTCGGGCGGTACACGACTTCGCCGTCTTCGTCGCGGACGGTCAGGTACTTCGAAATGCTGTAAGCCTCGCCGTGCCGGATGACCATGCCGATGATCGGCCCGCAGGGAACCCAGCTGCGGACCCAGGTGTCCATGCCGCGGCTTTCGAGGAAGATCTGATTCTGTGGCCCCTTGGGATGCACATAGGCGTGCCTGGGCAGTTGCCGTTCATGCGTGCCCCAGCCCAGTTCGGCGTGAGCGATCCCCTCTTCGTAAAAGCCCTCGACGCTCCAGGTGTTGACGAACTCGTTGACTCTTTTCGGAGCCGATGCAACCTGCGTGTCGCGTTCGCTGATGTGGATCGTGCGGACGCCGGTGAGCATTGCCAGCTGGTCGTACTCGCCGTTGGCCAGTGCGTGTTCGAGTCGCGGGATGCGTTCGTCGCCGGGCTTCTCGCTGATGACCTTGTTGGCAATCTGTTCGAGAGCCAGCGTGGTGAAATGCGAGACGAGTCCCGGATTCGCGCCGTGATCGACAACGGCGGTCGGGCCGTTCTGCGTTTCCCAGTGAGCGACCAGATGGCGGATATTCATCTGCCGCGCGTAAAGCGTCGATTCGTGCAGCTTCTTTGAGTACGGGTCCCATTCTTCAACGGACGTGTTGACGTAGCGGACGCCGCGATGGTGGCACCAGTCGAGGATCGTGACGGTGTCGATGTTCCAGCTCAGGTCGATGAACAGGTCGCCGTCGTTCAGCAGCTCGCTGAGCACTTCGTTGTAGTTCTCGGGCGTGATCTGGCCGACTCGATAATTCACACCCGCTGCGATGGCATCGGGAATCCGGTCGCGATTATCGACCATATCCATCACGGTAATCCGCGACGGCGGACACTCGATGTGCTTGAGAATCAGCGGGATGGTGCACTGCGAAACGCTGCCGCAGCCAAGGACAAGAATGCGTCCGTCGAAGGCGATCGTCTGATCGGTCGTCATGGCGGGGGGGCTCCTGTTCTGGCGAAAACTGCCTCAGGTTGGACTCCGGTTAACAGAGCGAGGGGAGAGTGAAATTGTTTAACCGCAAGCCGCAGGCGTGCGCGAACACGGGCGACTCGACGCACACGCCTGCGGCTTGCGGTTAAACGAGGTGAATTCCGCTTTGCTTACTCGACTTCGATGATGCGGGCGATGTCGAGGCCGTTGAAGCCGGACGCGCTGGCGTTGCTGTAGGCGCCCATCGTCGGGACCAGCAGGAGTTCACCGACTTCCAGCTCCGGCAGTTCCTGATCAATCGAGACAACGTCGTGCGAGTCACAGGTCGGGCCGGCAACAACGCAGCGGCTGCGGGGACGGAACTCGGCGTTCTCGGTGACCAGTTCAAAGTCCGCGTGATCGAACAGCTTGCCCGAGAACGAACCATAAACACCGTCGTCGATGAAGTACCAGGGCAGGCCGCCACGAACCGACCTCCCGAGGACCTTCGTGACGAGCGTCATGCACTCGGCCACCATGCCGCGGCCAGGTTCGGCGATGATTCGGATCGGCAGGTCGCCGAAGTGTTCTTCCAGAGCGGCGGCCAGTGCCGAGCAGTACTCGTGAATCGTCATTACGGAAGCACGGTATGGAGCGGGGAAGCCGCCACCGATGTCCAGAACCTCGAGCTGAGCGCCCGCCGCGACGCAACCATCCCAGGCGACGCGGGCCTGCTTGAGCATCCGGCTGAAGTCGCTGGGGTCGAGGCACTGTGACCCAACATGGAACGACAGGCAGCGAACCGACATCCCGCGGCTGAGCGCTTCGGCGGCCAGCTGCGGAGCGTCCAGCGGATCGCAGCCGAACTTCGCCGACAGGTTGATGAGGCTCGACGACGATGACGCGGCCAGACGGAGGATCAGATTCACGTCCGGCGTGTGAGCGGCGATCTTTTCGAGTTCGCCGATGCAGTCGTACGTGAACCACCGCAGGCCTTCGTTGTAGCAGTCCAGCAGGTTCTGCACCGTCTTGCACGGGTGCGTGTGGATCATCTGCGACGGCTTGAAACCAGCCAGCAGAGCGGACTGCATTTCGCGGTACGAGCAGACGTCGACGGACGAGCCTTCCAGGCACAGCGTGCGGAGGATGGCGACGTCCGAGTTCGCCTTGGCCGCGTAGAACATCTCGACGTTCGGCAGCGCGGCCTTCATCGAGCGGTACGTTTCGGCCAGCACCGAGCGGGAAATGACGAGCGTGGGCGTGCCGTACTGTTCGGCGATCTCGCGAGCCTGATCGAAATTCACGACGGGCCGGGCGACGCGTTCGACAACCGTCGCGACAGCGGTCGCAGGCTCAGGCGAAACGGCTGCCTGGCGGCGGTCAACAAGCACGCTGTGAGAATCGGCGGCAGTGGCGGAGGCGAGTGAAATCATGGATCGACCCTTTCTGTCAGGCCGGAGTGGTCAGGAACCTTGTCGCGACAGCGAAGTTGCTTCGTCGACACTTGCGGACGGGCAGCGGTGCAACAGCAGCGGCTGCAGGTTTGGCGCGGACGGGACACCCGTCAGAGCGGAATCCGGGAACTTCAGCGAGATGTGAGGCCTGCGGAGTGCCGGGTCGGAACGCACGTCGAGCGCGTTACGGTCGGTCAGACAGTTCGGCGAAGCAGGCGGGCGAGCCGGAAAATCCTGCCGGCTCAGGCGACCGGTATCATCGCTGGATGATCGCGCTGCGGGTGCAGTTCAGTGCAGCCCGGCGCGACAGTTTCCTGTCATTTGGTCTCGATGGAAGCTGCAACTGACGGAGCGGCAAAGCCAGCTTCAGAGTGCGAAGCAGCGAGCGACCGAACGTCGAGAGGCGAGACACAACAGCAAGTCGAGAAAGCAGCTTGCGAACCGGAACACGACGTCCCGGCAGCAGCGTCAGCGGCATCGAGGGGCTGCATAGCGCAGCAGCCTGGGCCGCGAGCCAGTCAGCTCGAAAATCACGAACAGAACGGTGGGGGCGGATGCAGTGAGCCATCGTGGAACATGCAGCCTCCAGGGGTTGAGTCCGACGTCTTCGTGTTCCGTCCCGAGGCGGTAAAGACGAGTCAGATTTTCTGCGGGACAGCGCGCGGAGTCTACGATTCGTTTCCGACTCCGTAAATTGGAAACTCCCCGGATTCGCCCAGGATTTCCAGGAAGCCAGCCGCCACTCGGACCGGCCAGACAGCGAATTCAGTTGCGTTCGTTTGTCGACAAGCGGCCCCCGCGTGGCTAAGGCGAAGTTCCAGTCCGGCAAAGATTTCCACAATCGGCGTCCAGGGGCCACCGACAAAATCCGGCTCGTTGGCTTCACGATTCCGAACAGGCCGTCAGACTCTGATCGGCAAATGGGAATCTGTGGCGGACGCCGAGTCGCTTCGAATGCCACCCATTACTTTACACAGCGAATGCTCGGCGATTTCTCGTAGCGAAACTCGCGCAGAGTTTCGGCCACTGTCAACCTGCCGAAACTCTGCGCGAGTTTTGTCACCTCAGACTCCCACCAGATTCGGACGTTCAATCACGTTGTCAAATAATCGGAATTACCCCATGCGCAGATTTCTGGCGGTGCTGATTCTCCTGCTGGCCGGGCCTACGCCCAGGGCCTTTGCTGAGCAGGCCAACTCGGAGCGGCCCAACATCGTTTTCTTCTTTGCCGACGACCAGACAACCAGTTCGCTGGGCTGCTACGGCAACCCGGTCATCCAGACGCCGAATATCGATGCTCTGGCGCAGCGCGGCACCCGGTTCAGGAACGCGTTTGTCAGCCATTCGATCTGCTGGGTCAGCCGGACGACGATCCTCACCGGGCTGACGGGACGCAGCTACGGGACAGCGGCGACCCCGGAACTGGCTCGGGCCGATGCCGTCGCGACGCTCTACTCGGACCTGCTCCGCGGCGCCGGCTACCGCACGGGCTACTTCGGCAAGTGGCACGCGAAGATGCCGAACAGGTACCGTCGCGAAGACCACTTCGACGAGTTTCAGGCGATCGGACGCAACCCGTATCTCAAGCCGCAGGCCGATGGCGGCGTCCGGCACGAAACCGAACTGATCGTTGATCGCGGGATCGAGTTCCTCAAGTCGCAGCCGCAGGACAAGCCGTTCGCGCTCAACATGTGGTTCAACGCCGGGCATGCGGAAGACGGCGACCGCCGACCAGGCATCGGCCACTTTCCCTGGCCGCAGGCGGTCAACGGCATGTACGACGACATCGAGATCGGCCCGCCTCGCCTGAACGCCCCGGAAATCTTTGAGGCTCTGCCGGACTTCCTGAAGACGACGATCAATCGCGAACGCTTCTTCTGGCGGTGGAACTCGGATGAGAAGTACCGCATCAACATCCGAGCTTACTACCGCATGATCAGCGGCATCGATCATGCAATCGGCCGGTTCATGGCGGCTCTGGAAGAGGCCGGCCTCGCCGACAACACCATCATCGTCTACTCGGCCGACAACGGTTACTACATGGGCAACCGGGGTCTTGCCGGAAAATGGTCGCACTATGAAGACTCGCTGCGAGTTCCACTGATCGTCGCCGACCCGCGCGTGCCCGCCGAACAGAAGGGCAAGGTGACCGAGGCGATCGCGCTGAATCTCGACCTGCCCGCGACGTTCCTCGACTGGGCCGGTGTCGACGTTCCGCAGCGTTATCAGGGCCGCAGCCTGCAACCGGTCGTCGCGTCTGCTCAACCGGGCGACTGGCGAACGGAAACGTTTCATGAACACTTTGCCGTGCGAAACCGCATTCCGGCGTTCGAAGGGCTGCGGAACGAGCGGTTCAAGTACGTCCGCTATTTCGACCACGACTATGAGTTTCTGCACGACCTGAAGAACGACCCTGACGAACTGATTAATCTGGCTGGCGATCCGCAGCACGCCGAGACGCTTAAGGCGATGCGCGAACGAACGACGAAACGCGTGGCGGAACTTGGCGGCCCGCTCGACCCACTCAAAGGCAGCTTCAACGCGTCGACCGTTCCACACCCGGAAGCGGCGGCGCTCGTCAGCTCGCGAGCCGACAAAGATGGCTTCGTTCGAGTCTTCGACGGCAAGTCGCTGCGGGGCTGGGAAGGCGACCGGAAGTACTGGTCGGTCAAGGACGGAGCACTCACCGGAGTGACCGACGGCTCGCTGAAGATGAACCGCTTTCTCACCTGGAAGCACTCGACGATCCGCAACTTTGAACTGCGGGTCAAAGTGAAAGTCACCGCGGGCGGCAACAGCGGGATCCAGTACCGAGGCCTGTCGCGACCGGAGCTGGGCCTCGACATCGTCACCGGTTATCAGTGCGATGTCGTCGCGAACGTCCCGCAGTACAACGGGATGCTGTACGAGGAACGCGGTCGCCGCATCCTCTCGCACACCGGCGAGAAGGTGATCGTCGACTCGGAAGGCCAGCCGTGGGTCGTCGGTCAGATGCCGGTCAAGGAATTCGCCCCGGACGAGTGGCACGACTTCCGGGTTCTGGTCAAAGGGAATCATCACCAGCACTGGATCGACGGGCATCAGACAGCGGACCTGATCGACTTCGATGAGGACGGTCGGTCGCTCGAAGGCGTGCTCGCCGTGCAGGTCCACGTCGGTCCGGCGATGACGATTCAGTACAAGGATTTTCGTATCAAACACCTGCCGGATGACCTGCCGCTGCTGCAGCCGGAAGACCATCCGATCCCCGCCGGTGCCTACGGAGTCCGCCCGCAGGGCAGGCTGCCCAAAGACTGGAAAGCCCCGATTTACGGGCAACGGTAAGCATCGGCTTTGCTGTAGCGAGACTCGCGCAGAGTTTCGGCCAGCACTGACGAAACTCTGCGCGAGTTTCGCTACGCACAACAAATGTTGCGACGACACCATCCTGCCGCCCGGAGAACGCTCTCAATGCTCCGCCTCACTCTGCTCGCCATTCTGCTTCTCTGCCCAGCCGCTCTGTTCGCCGAGCCGCCGCCGAACATCGTGCTTATCATGACGGACGATATGGGGTACGGAGACCTCGGCGTGCATGGCAACCCGGTCATTCACACCCCGAACATCGACGCGATGGCCAAACGCAGCGCGTCGATGTCGACGTTTTACGTCAGCCCGGTGTGTGCTCCGACCAGGGCCTGCCTGATGACAGGCCGGTACAACTACCGGACGCGGTGCATCGACACGTACATCGGTCGCGCGATGATGGACACCGAGGAAGTCACCGTCGCGGAAGTGCTCGGCGATGCCGGTTACGCGACGGGCATTTTTGGCAAGTGGCATCTGGGCGACTGCTACCCGATGCGACCGATGGACCAGGGCTTTCAGGAATCGCTGATTCATCGCGGCGGAGGGATTGGTCAGCCGTCCGACCCGGTTGGCGGCGAGGGCAAATACACGGACCCGATCCTGTTCCGCAACGGCGTCGAGGAGCAGCAGACCGGCTATTGCACCGACGTGTATTACTCGAACGCGATGACGTTCATCGAAGAGTCGTCGCAGAAAAAGAAGCCCTTCTTCGTCTACCTGCCTGACAACTGCCCGCACGGCCCGTTCCACGATGTCCCGCCCGAGGATCTCGCGACGTACAAGGCGACCAATCTCGACAGCTCCGAGTTTCCTCAGGACAAGGGGCACAAGCTGCCGGCAAAGGCCAACCTCGACACGCTGGCTCGCATCTTCGCCATGGTCACTAACGTCGACCGCAACGTTGGCCGGTTGCAGGAGAAGCTGGAATCGCTGGGCATTGCCGACAACACGATCGTGATCTTCATGGTCGACAACGGCCCGAACACGCGGCGGTACGTCGCTGGTTTCAACGGCAACAAGAGCACCGTCTGGGAAGGCGGGATTCGAGCGCCGTTCTTCGTGCAGTGGCCGGCACGGTTGAAGGCGGGACACGTCTCAGACATCCCGTCAGCCCATATTGACGTGCTGCCCACGCTGCTCGACGCCGCCGGAGTTGAAGAGCCAAAGAGCCTGAAGCTCGACGGTCGCAGCATGTTGCCGTTCCTCGAAGGCAAGCCGGTCAACGTTCAGGACCGATATCTGACCATTCAGTCGCACCGAGGTGACCAGCCGGTTCGTTACAACAATTTCATGATCCGCAACAGCCGCTGGAAGCTGGTCCACCCGAGCGGTTTCGGTCGCGAGTCGCTGGCGGGCGAACCGAACTTCCAGCTCTTTGATCTGAACAACGACCCGTACGAACTGCACAACGTCGCGGCCATCAAACCAGACGTCGTCAAACAGATGAAGGCCGCATACGACCGCTGGTTCGATGATGTCGGCTCGACACGCCCCGACAACTACGCTCCGCCGCGCATTCACGTCGGCACGCAGCACGAGAACCCCGTCGTCCTCACCCGTCAGGACTGGCGTCATACCAATGGCCGCCCGTGGGCACGCGACTCTCAGGGCCACTGGCTGCTGCTCGCAAAGGCAGGCAAGGCCCGAGTCCACTGCCGCTTTTCCCCGAGCCAAAGCGCGGGCACAGCGACGCTGCGAATCAACGACGACGTCCGCACGGTCAAGCTCGCCCCAGCCGCGACGACCTGCGACTTCCCGAACGTCACCATGCCCGCCGGCCCCGTCACTCTTGAAGTGAAACTGGCCCACGGCGAAAAGACCCGCGGTATTCACCAGGCGGATCTTGAGTACGTAAAGTAGTGCAGCCGCCAGGCGACATGACCCCAACGGGGTCAGACAACAAAGCTGGGGTCAGCGGCGCAGCCGCGCTACCCCAGGTAGAGAGTTGGGAATGAATCGAACCCTGAAGGGGTTCCACAACGCACCATTCCGAGTGTGCAACCCTTTCAGGGTTGGTGCCTCAGTTCGCAAGTTCCTGGGGTGCGAGGCTGCGCCGCGACCCCAGGCTTTGTTGTGAAGCCGCGTTGCGGTTTTGATGGAACGGCAGCTCCCTTGTGAATGCTTTCCGGCGGACGTGCGTCTGGCAGAGTCAGTCCACATAGATGAATTCGTTTGAGTTCAGCAGGACGTGGCACAGGGAAGCGAGGGCGAGTGTTGACGGGGAGGCGGCTTCTGGTTCGGGCTCGGTGGGGACCTTGACGAACGACGGGAGCTGATAGCGGTCGAGCAGGTGGCTCCAGACCTGCTGGCGTTCCTTGTCGATGAGGGCGCGGTCGTAGACGAGGATCTCGGCGATCAGGCCGTGCCAGTATTCGCCGTCGATGTTGCCCTGCTGGCCGATGACCCACGGCGTGTCGAGGCGGCGTTTCGGCAGTCGAGAGCCGAGTGACTCAAGTTCGGTCGCGGACTGAAAAACGGTCGTTTGATCCGGCGAGTTGATCGCCGTGATCAGGAACGGCTTGCTGCGGTCGACGATCCGGCCCGCTGAGCTGAAGCTGTCGCTGAATCGGATGGTGTTTTCGGACGTCAGGCCGAGGAACAGCGACGAGCCCGCGTTGCCGTCGCGGCCGCTCCAGTTTGAGATGATCTCGCGATGGCCCGGCGAGCCAGCGTCGGTGGCGACTGCGAAGATCGAGCATTCGTCGTTGGTGAGTAGTTTTCCGGCGACATGCAGGAAGCGGCGCAGGCCGTCGAAGAGCAGCGCCGGGCGATCGGCAATGGCGGTAGGAACGAGCGTCGGGCGGTGTTCCGCGATGGGCTGCGTCGAGTTGTGGTCGGCTCCGGAGAGGTCCTGCCAGGCGGAGACATAGCCGGCGTCGTCCGCGGTGATGCCCGAGTCGGCTCGCAGGTGCAGAACGAGGCCGTCGCGGATGATCTCGGCGTTCGGTTTTCGCCAGGCGTCGGCTCGGGTGGAATTTTCGGCGGGTGCAGGATTCTCGAAGCGCTGTCGCTGACGTTCGACGTGCTGGCGGGCGAGTTGCATTTCGGCGGCGGTTGGTTCACGGCTCAGGGTGAATCGCCAGGCGGCGGCAAGCTGCGCGTCGAGGTCGTCTCCGGCGGCGGTGATTACTCGATTGGCCAGTGCCGTGCTGCGACCGTGCGGGAATTCGTTGTTCAGCAGCGTCAGCGCCTGTGGGGCGACGGTCGTCACGTTCCGCTCGCCGCAGGGCAGCGTGGTGTCGGCGAAGTCGAAGGTCGTCATCAGTGGCGGCAGCAGGTGACGCTTCGCGAAAATGTAAACGCTGCGGCGTCGCTGTTCGTTCGGCGGTGAGGCTGCGTACGCCGAGGACTTGCGGGACAGGCCTTCGAGCGCTGCAGGTTCGATCGTTGGCTTGAAACTCGGGCCGCCGATCGTCAGATCGATTTCTCCCGACGCGGCGAGCATTGAATCGCGGAGTGCTTCGGCGTCGAGCCGTCGTCGTTCGGCCCGCCACCAGAAGTGGTTGTTGAAGTCATGCTGCGAGTAAGTCTCGGCGCTCGGATGCAGCGACGACTGTCGCCAGCTTTCCGAGGTCAAAATCAGGCGGTGGATGCGTTTTGAGGTCCAGCCGCCGGCGACGAACTCGGCGGTCAGCCAGTCGAGCAGTTCGGGGTGAGTTGGCCGGTCGCCACGAAAGCCAAAGTTATTCGGCGAGCGGACGAGGCCCTTGCCGAAGTGGTGCTGCCACAGCCGGTTGACGAAGACTCGCGCGGTCAGCGGGTGACGTTCGTCGGCGATCCAGCGGGCGAGCTGCAGGCGGCGGTGCGTCGTCTTCGCGTCTGGGGGAGGCGCGTCGAATTTGTCGAAGAGATCGGGCACGGCCGTCAGCGAGGCCGGCTGAACTTCCTGCAGTGGAGCGTGCCGGTTGCCGGCTTTGAGGACGTGCAGCGGTCGCGGCTCGCGGCCCAGGTCGGTCCAGCCGAGTACGTCGTTGAAGCCGAGTTCCTCGACCGATGGTCCGCCGATCAGTTTGCGATCGCGAGCGGCAATCGGGCCGGCCCAGAACGCCGAGGCGACTCGGTAATAGTCGACCTGCGGAATCGGATCGAACTTGTGATCGTGACAACGGGCGCACTTAACAGTCAGGCCGAGAAAGGCGGACGAGGTCGCGTGGACGAGATCTTCAAGGCGATCGTACTGGTAGTCGGCGTTGTCATTTGGTTCGTCGTTCCAGGTGCCCAGCATCAGAAAGCCGGTTGCGATGACGTCGTCCCTGGTTCGGTCGGGCAGTTCGTCACCGGCGAGCTGCTTGACGACGAACTCGTCAAACGGCATGTCTGAGTTGAACGCGTTGATGACCCAGTCGCGGTACTTCCAGGCGTTCGGTTTGAGCTGGTCCCGCTCGTACCCACAGGTCTCGGCAAAGCGGACGACGTCAAGCCAGTAGCGGCCCCAGCGTTCTCCATACTGCGGCGAGTCGAGCAGTCGGTCGATGAGCTTCTGCCAGGCGACTTCTGACGGATCGGCGGCAAAGGCTTCGACTTCTGCGAACGTCGGCGGAAGACCAGTCAGATCGAAATAGAGCCGCCGGATCAGTGTTCGCGGGTCAGCTCGCGGCGCTGGCTCCATGTTTTCCTGTTTGAGCCGCTGGCGAATGAACGCGTCGATCGGATGTGTTTCCGAGTTTGCCGTTGCCTCGTCGAGAGTCGGCACGTCGGGACGAACGACCGGCTGCAGCGACCAGAAATCGCGACCAGCGCGCACGTCGGACGTTGCTTCGTAGAGGTCGAGCGTTCGACCGTTCGGCCATTTGGCGCCGTTTCTCAGCCAGCGGCGCAGGACGTCGATTTCGCCAGCGGGCAGCTTCTGGCTTTCGCCACGGCTTTCCGGTGGCATTTCGCCGTCGACGATTCGCTGCAGCAGGAGGCTGTCACCGGGTGCGTCGAGGTCGATGGCCGGGCCGGAATCGCCGCCCTGTCGCAAGCCAGAGGAGGTTGTCAGGACGAGTCCGCCGGACGCCGTGGCCTCGTCGTGACACTCGACACAGCGCCGTACGAGCAGCGGTGCGATGTCGCGTTCGAAGTCGGCTGCGTTCGCCATTGAGGTCAGCAGGCAGATCAAAGTTGTCAGTGGCAGACGCATGAGAGTTCTCTCCAACTCGACGAGTTGCCAAATCACCGATGGTTTAGCACGCTGGAGCACGATCCGAAACCGGGCGAGGCAGTCGAGGGGCGTCCGGAATCAAACGCCGGCGAGCCGCAGCCGTGAGGCTGCGGGTTTCGTCGATGTCTCGAAAACCCGTGGCCTGACGGCACACGGCTCGCCTGAAAGGCAAAGGGAACCCGTGGCCTGACGGCACACGGCTCGTCTGAAAAATTCTCTGACGGTTCTCATCTCTGTGGGCTGCCGCTCGCAGCTACGTGTTGTCGCCGCTTCGCGGTTATGATTCGGTCCACCCAGTTTTTCATCGTCGAGCTTCGACCGGACTTCTGGCGACGTGTTTCATATCCAATGACCGACCTGGAAATTCGTGTCGCGTTTGACCCGAAGCCGCAGGCGACGGCGTTTCGTGCTTCGTAAAACACCGTCGCCTGCGGCTTCGGGTCAAACAGTCACGCCTCGATGTTGACAGTTATTATCAGGTCGGTCCTAACAGCTCGGGCACCGCTCACTCGCCTTTCAAGAACCCATGATTGATCTGCCCGTTCAACTGCTGATCGAACCCGAGCCGCGTCGAGGTTCGTGGAACATGGCGGCGGATGAGTGTCTGCTCGAAGCAGCGTCAGCGGACGGGCTGCGGGCGGTGCGGCTTTATCAATGGAGCGAGCCGACGGTTTCACTCGGTTACTTTCAGGATGAGCGCGAGTTTCGCGGCGAGGGCCGGTTTTCCGATCTGGCAGCCGTGCGGCGCTTGTCGGGCGGCGGGGCGATTCTGCATCATCTCGAACTGACCTACTCGCTGGTGCTGCCGCCGGGCGATCCGCTTGTCGCCGATCCCACCCGGCTTTACTCGCTGGTTCACGCTGCGATTCTCGACGTGTTGCGGACCGCCGGTGTCGAGGCGGCGATGCGGGGGGAGGACCGGAAGCTGGCGGCGGAACCATTTCTGTGTTTTGTCCGCGGCGACCGGCACGACATCGTGTTCGAGGGGCATAAGGTTGTCGGGAGTGCTCAGCGACGCCGGCGCGGAGCGGTGTTGCAGCATGGCAGCCTGCTGCTCGACGCGTCGCCGCATGCCACAGAGTTGCCGGGCATCAATGATCTGTCGGACGCCGAACGAGTGACGTCCGAGATTGGCCAGACATTCGGGCAGTCGATCGCACGGCAGCTCGGGACGGTCCAGTCGGCAACCGATTGGCCGGGCAACTTTGCGGACCGGATCCACGAACTCGAACGGCAACAGTATTCAAGACTGGACTGGGGACGACGGCGATGACTTCAGAGATTTCCGCAGAAGAGATTTCCGCAGAGACTCGACCGACGGCTAAGAGTGGCCGGTTCGAGCCGCGCGGCGTTATCCCCGCGTGCCTGCTGCCGTTTACCGAGTCGCTCGACATTGACGAGGCTGCGTACCGGAAGCACCTGCGCGATCTGGCGGCTGTCGACGGAATTTCGGCGATCACGATCAACGGGCACGCGGCCGAGGTTCATGCGCTGACGTTCGATGAGCAGCGACGGCTGCTCGACCTGACGACGGACGAGCTTGGCGATCGAGTGCCGATCGTTGCTGGCGTTGCCGCGACCGCGAGTCTCGAAGCGGCAGAGCTGGCGGCAATGGCGACTGCCGGTGGAGCGGACTGCCTGCTCGTCTTTCCGCCGGAAAGCATGACGCTCGGCGGGCAGCGGCGGCCCGAGATGGCGATCGAACATTTTTCGCGGATCGCCGACGCGAGCGATCTGCCGATCATTCTGTTTCAGTATCCGCTGGGCAGCGGGCTCGGTTATCCGCTCGACACTCTGCTGCGTTTGTGCGACCGGTTCTCTCAGATTCGAGCGATCAAGGACTGGTGCAACGACCCTCCGCTGCACGAGCGGCACATTCGCGAACTGCACGCGCTCGACCGGCCAGTCAACGTGCTGTCGACTCACAGCGCCTGGCTGCTCGGTTCGCTGGTGATGGGCTGCGACGGCCTGCTGTCCGGAGCCGGCAGCGTGATTGCCGATCTGCAGGTTGCTCTGTGGCGGGCAGTTCACTCGGGAGACCTCGCGGCGGCACAATCGGTCAACGATCGCATCTACCCGACCGTGCGAGCGTTCTATCGTGACCCGCTGCTCGACATGCACAACCGGATGAAGGAAGCACTCGTCCTGCTGGGGAAGATGGATTCGGCGTTCGTTCGCCCGCCGCTGATGAAACTCTGCGACGAAGAGGTTGCTGAGATCCGTGAGCGGCTTGTTGAGGCGGAATTGCTGGCCTGACCTCTGGCACGGTGGTTGCTTCCTGCCGGTCGGCCCAGCGGGACTGTTTGCCCCGAAGCCGCAGGCGATGGTGTTTTACGAAGCACGAAACGCCGTCGCCTGCGGCTTCGGGGCAAACGAAGGGTGCGCCGCCGCGTGCCGCTGAAAACTTTTCCGCGGAAACTTGTAAGAGTTGCACGGCTGGCGGCGACTTCGTCTGGAGGCGATCGGCGATTTCGGAGAATCTGCAAGGGGAGAAAAGTGAGCGGTGTCGCGAGGGAGCGTGGCATCGAATTTCCGGAGGGAGAAACCACGCATGGATGCGTTCTGCGGTGTGGCGGTATGTCTGGCGGTTCTGGGAGGGACGCCGGACGGAGTGTTGCTCGACTTTTCCGCGAAGTGGTGCGGCCCCTGCCGCTCGATGGAGCCGACGGTTCATCGCCTGCAGCAGGAGGGCTACCCGGTCAAGCAGATCGATGCCGACGCTTCGCCCCGCGTGCTGGAGCGGTACGGTGTCACCGGTCTGCCGACCTTTGTCCTTATCGTTCGAGGCCAGGAAGTCGAGCGGATTTCGGGAGCCGTGTCGGAGTCGACGCTGCGGAGGATGCTCGCGAAGATTCCGGAGAAACCGGATCCGAAACCGCGACCGGAGCCCGTTCGAGTGACGAATGCCGTGCCCGTCGCGAACAGGATGACTGACCCGCCGTCGAAGCCGGCCGGTTTGATGGCTGGCCTCAAGTCGCTGATCAAGCTGCCGTTGCCGACAACCAGCGGGCCGGAATCCGTGTCGCTCGACGAGACGGTTGCGGGCAGTCAGGACGTGGTGATCCGGGCGAACTCGAACGACCATCCGGCGCCGAGCGTTGCGACCGACCCACTGCTCGGTTGCACGCGAATTCGTGTTAAGGATTCGCACGGGCTGGATGTTGGTTCGGGCACGATCATCCACAGCGAGCCGGGGCGGACATTGATCCTGACCTGCGGTCATCTGTTCCGACATTTTGACAAGACGGGGCAGATCAAGGTCGACATCTTCGGGCCGACGCCACAGACACTCGACGGTACGCTGATCCGGCACAACCTGGACGAGGACATCGGACTGATCTCAGTCTCGCCGCTTGAAACGCTGCCTGTCGTGCCGATTGCCGAGCGGGCGGTCGCGGTCCGCGATCACGTTTTCAGTGTCGGCTGCGGTGGCGGTGACGATCCGACGAAGCTCCAGCACCTGGTGACCTCGACGACCAAATACCGCGATTTCGTCGAGTGTACCGGGACGCCGATTCAGGGACGTTCCGGCGGCGGGCTGTTCACAAAGGCCGGTCAGCTTGCCGGCGTGTGCGTCTTTGCTGACCCGGCGGCACGGCGCGGTCTGTATGCGGGGCTGGGCACGATTTCGCGGTTGCTCGACCAGTGCGGCCTCAGCTGGCTGCAGCCCGAGGATCGCGTTGCGACCGTCGACGACACGCTGGAGCCAGCATTTGATTCCGAGTCCGCCGCGGGTAGCTCTCTGCTGAACGCCGCGGATTCGACCGAGATGGGTCAGCCGGCGGCTTTGGCGGGCGTCGGTCTGGAAGCTCCTCCGTTTGTCGGCGATGCCGAATCTCAACGAGCAGCGCTGACATCGCGTGACGACTCCGGTCTGCAGGCCTCCGGCCAGCGGGTCGGCCAGTTCGGTCTCGACGACCTGATTCCCGACGTCGACGACTCGGCCTTCAACGACACGTTCGCTGGCAGTTCAGCGCTGCAGGCTGCCGAGAGTGCTTTTGATGTGACCTTCGGCGAGTTGGCGGAAGCTTCTGAAACTGTTGAACCGGGAGCGTCTCCCGCGAAGGCGTCTCCCGAAACCGAGCGCGCGGCTCTTGCGGCTCAGCCGATGCCACGGCGTCCGATCGTCGGACCGTCTGTGGAATCGCTGCAGAGCACACTGGAGGCGGCTCGTGGTGCTGAAGTCGTCTGCATTGTCCGCGACCGTGAGCATCCCGAAGCGCCGAGCCGAGTTGTGGTGATCAACCGGGCGAGTCGTCAGTTCGTCCGGGAACTGACCGGAGAGCTGGCGCAGCAGGTTCAGCCAACCTCGAAAGTCATTCCGGCGAAGCATGCGGTGCCGACTGGCGAAACGCGCGTGTTCGACAACTGGCAGACAACCGAAAGCGGGGTGAAAGCGAGCAACGGTTCAGAAACGCTGCGGCGGTATCGGCGGCGAGTCAGGTAGCTGGTCGGGGACGCAGATTCGCGCAGCAAAAAACCGGCGAGACGGTCGAAACCGACGCCGGTTTGAATTCGATTCTGCCTTGAGACTGCGAAACTGCCGTCTCGCGTGGTCGGCAGTGGCTCAGCCCTGAGACTGCTTGTTGAGTCGCAGTGCCAGTCGCGACTTCGTTCGCGAGGCGGCGTTTTTGTGAATCAGGTTCTTGGCTGCCGACTGGTCGAGACGCTTGGAAACCTGCTTCAGCAGGTTCTGTTTCTCTTCAACCGACACTTCCGCGTCCTCGACGGTGGTCAGGTACCGCTTGACGAGTGATCGGAGTGCGGACCGCTGGGTGCGGTTCTGGAGACGGCGTTTCTGGCTCTGACGCAGCGCCTTCTTGGCAGCAGATGTGTGCGGCATGGGGATTTCGACTTCGCAAACACAGACTCAACAGGCAGGAAATTGAACGGAATTCCCGTACCTGCCGCACGGGAAGCCGGGAAGTCTACAGACTGCTTCGGTCGCATTCCAGCGAGCGGATTATTCGCTCGGTCAGGTTGTAACTCGTTCTGCAGCAGGGGTCTGCGAAATTTCCGGACTCGCGTTCACGGGATTGCCGCCGGGCCATTATGATGCCGGGCCGGCCATTTTCGCTGTTTCAGGCTGAAGTTTAATGTCGTATCGCACGCTGAAACGACTGCTGGGAGAAACGAACTTCGAGGTGAAGTGCCTCGTACTGTTTGGGTTCGGTCTCTGCGTGCTCGCTCTCGTGACGTTCTGGCTGTATCTGTGGCAGACCCGCTCGCTGATCAGCGATCAGAACCGGACGACTGCTCAGCTGATGATCTCACCGATGATCCAGCAGCTTCACTGGGAATGGTACGCTCAGGAAAACGTGAAGCTCGACCGGCAGTCGTCCCGCCAGGCGTCCGCAGCGCTCTCGTCCGAGGCAGCCGCTCAGTCGACGCCGACCGGTTCGACGGCTGTTTCTTCGCCCGACGCTCAAGTTGATGTCGGGTCGGACGCCGCCGCAGCTGAACCGGGAACGGAAACCAGACCGGCGAGAGTTCCTGAACCAGAGAAAGGACCGCTGGCCCCGGCCAAGGAAGTTCTCATTGGCGAACTGTCTCGGATTGAGGAGCTGAACGCGGACCTGCAGCCGGAGCGTCTGAAGAACTTCAAGTTTGAACTGGTCCGCGCGAACTGGACGACGGCCCTCGCGTCTGAGCGGCCCAGCGACGCGATCGCTCATGAAGCGATGCGTGTCATCAGTTCTCAAAACGTCGACGAGCACATCGTCATCGATCGGGACGAGGGCGAGTACCGCTACTTTCGCGCGGTTCGGGCCAGTCAGTCCTGCATCGAGTGTCATGACGAAGTCGAGGGCGAGATGATGGCGATGGCCGGGATCCGGCTGCCGCTGGAAGCTGTCGAGGAGAACCTCCACGCGACGATTGCCTTCGCGATTACGGCTGAGTTCGTCAAAGTCGTTCTCGCCATTCTGGCGATCTACCTCGTCGTCAGGTACGTGATCACCAAGCCGGTTCTACACCTCAAGCGGGTCAGCGACGCGATCGCTCACGGCAATCTCGAAATGCGGGCCGACATTCGAACGGGCGACGAGTTCGAGGAACTCAGTCACGCGTTTAACCGCATGCTCCGGCACATGGTCACTGTGCAGGAGGAACTTCGTGAGGTGAACGCCGACCTGGACGGCAAGGTCGACGAACTCGCCAACGTCAATCTCCAGCTGTACGAGATGAACAACGTCAAGGACGAGTTCCTGGCCACAATGAGTCATGAATTGCGGACGCCCTTGAACAGCATTCTGGGCTTCAGCGACGTGCTGGGCATGGCCGCGAATCTCAACGACAAGCAGAAGAAGTACGTCGCGAACATTCAGTCGTCCGGCCGCAGTCTGATGACGCTGATCAATGACATTCTTGATCTGGCGAAGATTGAGAGTGGCAAAATGGAGCTGCATCCGGCCGAGTTCAGCATGGCGGAACTGGTCGAACGGCACATCGCCACGATGACTCAGATGGCCGAGCGGCGTAACATCGCGCTCTTCTGGTCGGTGGATGAATCGATGCCGACGCTGTTTCAGGATCCCGGCAAGTTGCAGCAGGTGTTGAACAATCTCCTGTCCAATGCAATTAAGTTTACACCGGAAGGCGGTCGTGTTCGGGTGTCTGCCCGGCGACGTGGCGACCAGTGTGAATTGACGATTGAGGACAACGGAATCGGAATTCCTCTCGACGAACAGGAGCGGATCTTCGAGAAATTCCGCCAGGGAAAGGGGCAGCCCGGCCAGTCAGACACGCTGACACGCAAGTACGAAGGCACCGGACTGGGCCTGTCCATCGTGAAAGAGATCAGCAAGCTGCTTGGCGGGGACGTCACTCTGCGAAGCGAGTTTGGCAAAGGAAGCACTTTTACCGTAACCTTCCCGATCGTTCTGGATGTTTCGGAAGCAGTCGATGACGAAGCCACCTCGCGGCTGGTCGGACTCAATCGATTCCGGTCCGTGGATTTGCGGGCTCCGGGATCAGCCGCCTCGGGGGCTCACGGGGCGAATGCTGCGGAAGAGCCGGATGGCCAGAACACGGATGATGACGTTTCGGAAACCAGCAGCGTTGTCGAGTCGGCAGCGCGGTCAGATATTTCCAACTGAGAGTTACCCCAGACGATTTTCATTTCCAGTCTTCGGTTGACGTCGAAGACCAGTCTCTGTGGCACGGATCAGGCTGAATGAGACTGTTTAACCTCTGCTGTGGCAGACCCGGATCAAAGGAACTCAAGGATGGGTCAATTTCAACGTACGGATTCGGTCGTCCAGTCGTCTGAAAACAATCGTCCCGCAGATGCCACCTCGCTGGCTGGTGCGCTCGAAGTTCTCGCCCGGGAACTGGTGCGGTGGTCGTCCGACGATCCTCAGTTGCGAGCAGCCCTGCACGACATCGCACTCTACGTCGCCAGTTCGACATCAGGTTCGTCGTTGCCGCTCGGATTGCAGCGTTCTCATGGTCAGCCGTCGCAGTCGTCGGAAAGTGCCGCGTCGGTGCGTTCCGAATCGGCGTCAACCTGCGATCAGTCGGGAGCTGGCGATCAATCCGCAGGCATGGACGACGATCGTGATTCGAAGCCTCGCTACTCGGATGTTTCGGATGACGATTTGCCGCTCATCATTCAACGCTGTCGGCTCAAGGCCGAGGGGACCCGGTGGGCCGTCGAACGCGACGAACTGCTGCGCGACGGAGCGGACTTTGGCGAGGAGATTCGGCCCGTCGACGCAGAAATTATCGAACAGGCCAAGGCACTGCCGAATTGCTTCCTGTGGATGAATCAGCCCCGCAAGGATACCTGGACGCGAGCGGATGATTATCTGCTGGTCGCGGACTGCTTCGACACACTGGCCGACACGCTCGACACGATGCAGGGTGTGATGGACGGCGGAAATGCCGAGCAGTTTATGGAAGCCGTTCTGCTTGTCGCCGAAGCGCAGTCAGCGGTGCGTTGTGCCGTGGCCCAGGTCGAAACGCACGCCGATTCGGACCAGCAGCAGACTTATCACTGGTTGCGAAACCGAGCCAGCCAGGATCGGTTCTACATCAGCCGCTTCATGCGGATTTCTGATCCGGCTGACCCTGAGGACTGCGATTCCGTTTCGTCGCGGGCTCAGAAACTGAAGGCGGCCATCGACAGTTCAACTGCCAATGAGCCAGCCGGAAGTCAGACGCTGCGCGTACGGTTGAAACTGCTCGCTGGTGTCCTGTCCTCTGACGAGTCCGATAACTGGGATGAAGTCATCGAAGTTCTGGAAGGCATCTGCGGCGAGGATCACCAGATGATCCTTCCGGAACTCTGCCAGTTGCTGTTGCCGTTCGAGGCCGAGCTGCAGTCTCTGGACCTGCCGGCTTCGGTGGCGACGCTGCTTGCCTCTGTGTCGTCGAACGAAGACTCTGACGATTCAGCACCCGCGGCCGACGCTGCCTGATCGCGCCGACGTTTTGTCGCTGTGTCCTGCATTCCTGCTGCCGGTGCCTCGTCGCAGTCCGGTCCGCGCTCTTTGTGCGTTCGGTGCCGGGCAACGCCTGTCGAATTCCGAACGCCGTTTGTCTTTCGGCTGCGGATTCACTGACGCGAGGTCGTGCTCTGGTTGACTGCCTCGCGAGGAGCGGCGGCTCGCGCTGAGAGCTGCCTCGCTGTCGGATTCCGCCAAGCGAATCCGGGAAGCAATTCGAATTCTGGAATCTGTGGTCGTCGCTCTCGACGCGTCTCCAGCAATTCTCGAATTCGTCACGTAATAGCAGAAATAGTGGTTGATTGCTTTGGAGAGAAATCGTTGATCAGAGGGAACTCGGATCAACGTTGCGTTGTCAAAAGACAACGATGAATCCTTCCCGGAGACAGGCAGCCGGTCGCCTGGATCATCGGAATATGTTTGGGAGTCAGTGGTTAGCGTTTTGTTACAGGCGGTCAGGCCAAAGCGGTCCCGTCTTTGCAATTCGCAGAATTCCCACTCAACAACCGCAGCCAGCCTGACGCACGACGGGAGAAACTCGCAATGGCACGGAAGAAGCGAAGCTCGATTGAAGTTCGGAACGGCTATCACTTTATCGTGATGGGCGAAATGGAAATCTGGGACGGAGCCGATCTGGCTCTGCTCCGCGAAACACTGTCGCGTCTGGTCGAAACCGAGCAGCAGACGGCGGTCGGGGTGGACATGACCTTCGTCAAGTACATCCCCAGCGGTTTCTTCGGCATGCTGTATGACTACCGCGAACGCGGCATTGCCGTGCAGCTTTCGACGCCTCAACCACACGTCAAAGAGATGCTGTGGTTCCGCGAGTTCTTCGAGGAAACCTCGCCGGGAGTTTTCGAGCTGCAGCAACGTGGTCAGACGTCGCGATCAACCGTTCCCGCCAACGCATCGGCATCGGCCCCCTGGCTCGCTGGAGACTTCCCCCGCCAGCCGCCCGTCGACGTTGCCGAACGCGACAGCCTGAATGCGAATCGCGAATTCGACTACGCCGGGACGTAGGCATTGCCGAGCAGGACAGCCGGCTCGCGTTCGCTGTCTCGCCTGGACATCCGACAGCACGACACTCAACAGGCCCCGCGGAGAATTCTTCTCCGCGGGGCCTGTTGTCTTTCAGCGAGTGGCGAGTGTCCGAACTTGAACAATCCAGCGGTCTGAGACAGCGACTCCTTTGCGAACGAACAGCTTGCCACTGACGATGACGAGTTGATCACTGAGCGAGTCCGCTCTGTCCCTGTCGCGGCTGTCGAGATCAAGCTCCCAGCTCGTGGTACCGTCGTCTGTAATGTCGATTGTGAATCCGGTGGTTTCTCCGCCCAGAGCCAGGATGCCCGTATTCAACTTTCCTCGGCACACACACATGACCGTGTGGTCCTTCGCGGAGACATCGCCGTCCGGTTTCGTGAACTCCTTGACGCTGACCGGTTGGAGGAACAGTCCCGTCGAACTGACCTTCGGGTTGCAGCGTGGTGTGCGTGCCTCTCCGTCATCTGTGCAGCGGAGATAAGTCCCTCGCATTTGAATGGTCTGGCCGTCGAGCTTCGAAAACTCGTCGCGAAGATGTGGCGACCGGGAAAAGTCGATGGCGAATCGAGCGTCGCCCCGATCGGGTTTGCCCATTGCAGTCACTGTGCCGGATTTGCTGTCGGCTTTTCCGATGACGGAAAGCTGGACGTAAACTGCGGGGATGCTGGGCCTGTCATCGACGAATGCCTTTGCAGTTGTGCCCGCAGTGACCAGCGAAAGCAGAACAACGACAGAGAGTGACATGCGCTGGAGAGCAGTCAGAGGCAACATGGGCTCGTGTCCTGATGGTGCGAATCGTTCTTCGTTCAGAAGATTTCCGCCGGCCTGCGCGGTCGACGGTGCGCTCGCCTCGGGCCGGTCGCTGATTGCAGACTGTGGTCCCACGGAACAGTGAAGTCTACGAAATCAGATCGCCGATTCGCAGGTCGGCCTGTCGAGGTCGACCGTGTCAGTTACTGAGCAGCGTCGGCGAATGCCTGGACTTCCAGCACTCCGCCGCCTCGGATGGCGATCCGTCCGCCGTCCTGCAGCCGAATCCACCATTTAATGTTGTGCGTCCCGCGATCCAGTCGCACGGTCAGGCTGGTTCCGAAGCTGACGTAACCTTCCGGGCCTCCGGTTGTGGCCAATCGAAACGAAGGCTTGAAGTGCTTCTCTCCAATCTGGATTCCGTTTGAGAATGTTTCCGGGCGGATGACGCCTGCAGCGCTGGCATTGGCGAACAGGTGCAGTGTTGCTGGTTCCTCAAGAGTGATTCGTCGGATCAGAAGTGTCGTGTTGTCCGCGAATTCCTTCGCCGTTGGGTAATAGAATTCCTTCTCAGGAACGTCGCCCGGCGGTGTGGGAGGCTCGACCGGATCTGGTTCGTCTGTCAGAAACCGGACGTCGAGTTCGAGGCCGTCTCGCCAGAAGCTGGCCAGTTGCGAGTTTTGCCGCGCGTTTCGAAGCAGCGCGACTTTGATGTCGAGAAACGAGCTACCGTGAAATCTGGGGTGCCCCCAAAGCAGTGCTGCCGCACCTGCGACATGCGGAGTCGCCATTGAGGTTCCGGCGAGGTAGCGGTAACGGTTGCCGGGCCAGGTACTGAGAATGTCGTCTGCAGTCTGATTGCCGCCCGTTCCGCCCGGAGCGCCGATATCGACATTGTTGAGGCCGAAGTTGCTGAAGCGGGATCGTTGGCCAGCGAAATTTACAGAGCCGACCGTCAGGACGTTTTCGAGTGTCGAGTTGGCTGGCGAGTAGTCGCGTGAATCGTTGTTGAGCCCATCGTTGCCGGCCGCCGCGACAAAGAGAATTCCGGCGGCTTGTGCCCGGGCGATCGCATCATGGAGTACAGGAGGAATGCTGCCTGGGCCACCCCAGCTGCTACTCAGAATGTCGGCCTCTTTCCGGATCGCGTAGTCGATACATCGCACCGCGTCCGCTGTCGAACCGCTGCCGTCGCTCCGCAGAAACTTGAGTGCCATGATGCGCGTCTGGGCCATTCCAGCGACGCCGATACCATTCTTCACTCCTGCGACGGTGCCGGCACAGTGCGTCCCGTGCCCGTTGTCATCGGTCGGACTTCCAAGTTGCCGGCCACTGTGAAATGCCGCGCCGTGAATGTCGTCGACAATCCCGTTGTTGTCGTCGTCGAAATTGGGCCGTCCCTTCAGTTCTTGCTCATTGACCCACATGTTGTCGCGCAGGTCCTGGTGAGTGAAATCGACACCGGTGTCGATCACCGCAACAACGATTTCGCGGGGATTGCTCACACGCTGCACGAGTGGGGCGTTCGTTTTGATGACTCCGCGGACCCGGTCGAATTCCAGGTCGCCAGATGCGGCGCTGCGAAATTCGTCAGCCGTGAGGATTCCGGATGTCTGATCCGGTTGCTCTGGAATCGTGAGAATTGCATTGCGGTAGACCTTGCCGACAGCCGGGGACGATGCCAGACGGTGCATCGCTGAGCCGCGAACACCTCGCGGTCGACCGGCGCCATTGCCATTCTCGTCGGTCGGCTTCACGACCAGAAACTGTCCAATCCGGTTGTCGTCGACCAGCTGGAATCCCATGGCCTGAAGTTCCGCATTGCTGGGACGCTGCCCGTTGGAGTAGGTGACGATCAGCTCCGTGTTGACATAATCGACTTTCTGGACCGGTCGGGGACGACCTCTGAGTTCGTCTGACTGGTCCTGCGGAACATCACTGACGAGCCGACCGTCGCGCTGCTCACCAATCAGCACGGCATCATGTTCGACGATCTCCGCCAGTTCGGGAGACAGCTTGGCGAGAACCGGGTCATTTCTGATCGCCGGTGAGTGCGTTTTCGGAGGCTCGAAAGCAATTGTCCGTCGCGGGCCGGGCTGAGCTGAGGCGGCTGTCGGCAGGAGCGACAGAACAAACAGGATCAGAGCAGTTCGAGTAGTCATCTCAGGCCCTCTGTCTAAGTCCAGGCGGAAGTGAGTGTTTCCCGGTTCAGAAGTCAGCAATGCCGCCACGCCGGCGTCTGTTTCAAAGTTCTTCTGGCGGTCATTGATCAAGTCTTGAGGCCAGCTTCTTTGCTTCCGATGCGGCGTTCGACGGCGGGCAGGGGTAAGCCTGAACGGAAAGCACTCCGCCGCCAGGGAAATGAAGTGTGCCGGTCGAGCGGACTACCCAGCGAATCGTGTGCGTGCCAGCCGGCAGGCGGCGGCGAGCACTCACGTCAACGCTGGCGTACCCGCGGTCAGGCCGCGTTGTGATGAAGCGGACGGACTCTTTCCACATGGCCGTTTCGGACTCTCGGCTATTGTTGAAACCGGTTGCGACAATCCCGTTCTCGCTGCCCGACTTCAGGGAAGTGTTCCCTCGAACGAAGACCGTGCATTCATCGTTCAGCGTGATCGTCGCCGTCAGCAGGATCCCATCTCCGGAGTGCTGCACGTGATCCAGGTGGGTAAACGATGCTGAGGCGACCTTAGCGCCGGCAATCGGGCGGACTTCCGTGCCCGTGTCACCGGTTGATTTCGTCACGGGCGGTTTGCGTTCGGCAGCGATCGGCGGTGGCGGCGCATCCTCGTTTCGCCTGATCTCATAATGGAAACTCATGACCTTACCGGGTTCAGAAATGCGCGAGATTCTGTGATACACCCGAGGACGATCCTGCACCTCAAGATAGGGCCTCAGCCCGTTGAGCTGCCGGGAATCAATCGCGTCCACTCCGCCACCTCGAAACAGGTCGCTGTCGTCTCCGTAGTTCAGGCCCTGCTCGAGGTCAAAACGCCCATCGGCCTGGACGAGTGCCACCATGTAATGCTTGTTGTTCGCCGGCCAGCCGGGCTGTCCAGGAAAGCCCGGCTCACGATTCTCGGTTTTCGCCGGGTCGTAAGGCTGCCCCGGCCTGTTCCATTTGTTCTCGTCAATGTGCCAGATGGCGAGGCCACCTTTGGCGTTGGGGATCTCACGGTCGAAGCCGACGGGTTGCCGATTCTCGATCAGCAGGTATTCGTCGTCCGGGAATCCCTCTTTGATGATGTAGACCAGTGGAGAATTCTCGGGCTGCGTCTCGGCCTGTTCGATCTGATAAACGCCGGAAGCTTTCAGTTCCCTGGGCGTGACCCATCCCAGTTTGAATTTGGACCAGGCACTCATGTGTGTCGGTCGATGCCCTGTGTCGAGGAAGCCGTCTGAGTATCCCATCAGGCCCCAGGCACCGATGCCGGTTCCTTCTCCACCGTACAGATCCGGGAGTTCGCCGAGGTGGGCGGCTTCATGAGCCAGCAGCCCGATTCGGCAGGGCTGGCTGCCGAAGGTCCGATAGAGCCCCGATGAAAACGCGTACTTGGCGACGTGGACACCGCTTCTCTTTGATGTCCAGAGTTTCGGGAGACGCCACTGGTGCGACCAGATGCGATCGTTGCTGTAGACGCCGTCGGCATCCTGGCCGCCCCATTCTGCTCCATATCCCGAGTGGACGAAGCCGACGAGATCCGCGTAGCCATCATTGTTGCCAGCCCGGTCAAAGCTGCCGAAGTCGACGAGGCCATGCTCGTCCACATAGTCGAGCGCGTACTCAATCGCTTCGGCCATGCGGTTGCCTTCTCCCGTGCCCTGCACGCCATTCGCGTAGTAGTCCTCGTCGTTGGGCAGGTCGATCCAGTCGACGATGTGGCTGTTAATCTCCATCTGTCCGTAAGAGATCTGACGGCTGTAGTCGCTGGCGCTGCCTTCGGGGGCCAGTTCCGGATGCCCGTTCTTCCGATTGAAAATGACATCGTACTGTTCGCGGGTGGGCAGCTTGCGGTGCCGGTGGTTCCTGAAACGAACCATGATGATCAGCTTTGTGATTCTGCCGGTCGGGTTGATCCGTTGCTGGCCAGGTGCCGGGTCATAGAGATTGGGGCCGTGCCGGTGTGGCCTCCTGCGCGGGCCCGGCTCCAGCGAATCGCGGGCGGGGGTGTTCTCCTGTGCCTGAAGAGGCAGCTGAAAGCCCTGAGTCTGCGGCGGAACGCTTTGTGGCGTCGCATTGCCTCTGGGGGGAGGCGCTGCGGCAGCGTCAGATGATGGAAGACAAGCCAGCAGGAAGAACGCTGTGAGAGTGCGAATCAGCGTTGTCCGACGGTCGATGGAAGTCCTGGTCATTGGAGTGGCCCCTGACATGGACAGTGTCTCTGAAGTCAGTCTTTCGTTGTCTGTTGTCGGCATTCCCCGTGACGACGAGGCTTGCAAATCGAGTTTCAGCTTTCAGCCACCGGCCTACGTCGCAGGTCGTTCCATCCAGTTGCTGCCCCTGCCGTCTCCCGGCCAGTCCAGGCAGGCGATGTTTCGATCAAGTTGACCCTGGTGTTTTGTCAGAGAAGTATCTCGGGGTAGCGAAACCCGCCAGGAGTTTCGGTCACTCGCAACTGCCGAAAGTCCTGGCGACGTTCGCTACTGAGTGCATTCCAAAATCCGTGTTTGACAACGCACTCGGACAATCCTTGTGAGCAGCGGTCGCCCGCTTGAACTCGCAGTCTGCAGTCACCGCTGAACGGATTGTGAAAGCCCTCAGGTTGGTGCCTGGTCTGACATGCCTGGCCAGCTGACGCTTTCGGGCCCGCCGCGATGTCTATTCGCCCATATTGTCGGCGACTCAAATTACCTGAAATTCCCAGATTGTCAATTGTTGCGAATTGGGGAGTTGTTCGGGGGATGAAGAAAATCGGAAATATGACAAGTCCGGGGTGTTCAGGATTCTTGACAGTCTGTACAAAATCGGCGACACGTTGACGTGAGCCCGGTGCAGGGCCACCGCCAGACGACTGGCGGCTTCAGCACAAAACAGAAGGAGTGGACAACTATGAGCAGACTGAAAGTGGCGGGATTGGCAGTCGCGGCAGCCCTGGTTCTGGCAGCAAGCCAGAGCGCGATGGCTGGAGGCCTCGACAAAGAGGAGCGGAAAGAAGTTGAGGAAATCGTCGGCAAGGCAGTCAAGGGAGCCTTTGCCGAGCTTGTCCACGAACTGAAAGGTGCTCAGTTCAAGGGCGGTCCAGATCACGGCCCGGCAAGGCCGGACCACAAGCCGCGGCACCACGGTGCGGGACCATCGCTTGGTTTGCTGCAGGAACTTCTGCACGAGCAGGAAATCTGTGAAGACCGCGAGAAAGTCGGGCGAGCTTTGAAGCACCTGATCAGCGGAGCCGGCTGCTCGAAGTGCGGCAAGTCCGATTGTGGACACTACGGAATCGGGTTCTATCCCGGCCATTGCGACTACTACCGACAGGATGGGTCGATCGACTTCGCGCGCCTGCTCGACTGCGAACTCCGACGGCAGGACTTGATCGAGGATCGCCAGAAGCTCGGTCGCGCTCTGAAAGATCTGATCAAAGACGACTGTCATTCGTGCACGCCGAAGTGTGAAACGAGCTGCACGGAGACGACTTCGTATTACAGCCCTCGTCACAGTTCCGTCGTGCTGGAATCGCCAGTGCGGTATTACCGGTACGTGAACTGCGACTGAGACTGCCTCGCGGCACACCAGGCAGCTCTTGAAAACAGCAAAGGCGGAACGAGTGATTCTCGTTCCGCCTTTCTTGCTGCGCTACTGTGAATCCGCAGGTTCGCCTTGCGAGACGCTGCGGGTCACCAGAGTTCTGCTGAAGCGATCCGGGCTCCTTCGGCGAGGTTGGCGAACTTGGCCCAGACGATGCTGGGGTGGATTTCCTGTTCGGTGGCGGCGAACGAAGCGAAGCCGCAGTCGGAACCTCCCATGACGTTTTCGCGACCGACGACGCTGGCAAATCTGAGCAGCCGCTGAGCGATCAGTTCGGGATGCTCGACCAGCGGGGTTGAGTGCGAGATGACGCCGGGAATCAGTGTCTTGCCCTCGGGCACCCTGACGTTTTCCCAGACCTTCCATTCGTGCTCGTGCCGCGGGTTGCCGGCCTCGAACAGGTACGCTCCCGCGTTGACTTTCAGCATGATGTCGACGATGTCGGCCAGATTCATTTCGTGGACGCGCGGGCCGATGTTGATGCCGTAGCAGGTGTGAAACCGGACGCGGTCTTCGGGCAGTCCCCGGAGCGCGTGATTGAGTGCCTCGACACGGACCTCGGCCCACTGGCGGCAGTCTTCGACGGTCAGGTCCGGCCGCGAGATGTAATACGTGAGCAGTCGCGGATCGTCGATCTGCAGGATCAGGCCGGAATCGACGATCGCCTGATACTCGTCGTGCATCGCGTCGGCGATGGCGAACAGATACTCCTCGTCCGTCTTGTAGAACGCGTTGGGCTGCTGGCCTTCGACGTCCGATGGCGAAACGGCTGTCATGAAGACTTCCTCGACGTTCTGCTGCTCGGCCGCGGCCTTCACGTTGGCGATTTCCCGCTGCAGGATGTCGTGCCCGACGTACTCGACCGGACCGGTACAGACCAGCTTGACCGGTTTGGCGATCAGGCCTTCGCGGGCTTTGCGATGAGCGTCGTAAAACTCGGGGAAGGCCAGCGTTTCCCGCGAATCGATCCACAGATCCTCGCCCTGCTTCTCGCTGGGTGAGAAGCCGCGGAGCCGTTCCGCGATGTAGGTCAGGAAGCTCGACTTGCCCTGCTCGCCATCGCAGACAACGTCGATTCCGCATTTCGCCTGCTGAGCGACGATGTCGCCGACGGCCTGCTGCGTTGATGACGCGAATTCGTCGACGTCGTAAGCCTCGCCGCGTTCTTTCGCGAAGAGCAGTTCAAGCTGCCGCTGCGGACGGGCGAGGCTGCCAACGTGAGTGGTCAGGATGCGATCGGTGCTGCGTTTCATGGTCTGGTCCGTCGATGGGGTTCCGTTCAAGGTTCGGTAGGCCGGAGCCAGCGAAGTGCCGCTCCGGCAATTGTTCTCTCAAGGCTGCTATGAGTGCCGGAGCATCGTCGCTGCGATCCTCGATCCGGCCTACTTTTCGGGCGTCACGCGGCTATCGTCGCCGACGGGCCACCAGGCATCCAGTGAGCGCTGCAGTCGCTGCAGCGTGGCAGCGTAGTCTGGTCGAGCTGCCAGGTTCATCGTTTCGCCGGGATCGGTCTTCAGGTTGAAGAGGCTCAGTGGGATCGGATTCCTCGCCGGCCCGGAGGCGATCAGTTTGAAATCACCGTCGCGGACCCAGCGACCGCGAACGTGTTGAGATGGGGCTCCGAGTTGCTCGGCATCGTTCGGGTAGATCGCTCCGAAGACCGGGCGCTCTGGCAGCGACTTTCTGCCGAATGCCGACGGGAGCAGGTCGACGCCGCGCATCCGGTCCGTGACTTCGCTGGCGAGCCCCGTTGCCGCCAGAACCGTTGGCACGAGATCAATCGTGTGAACAAGCTGCGGATGATCTGCCGGTTTGATGCGGCCCTGCCAGCTCAGCAGAACCGGAGTCCGCAGGCCGTCCTCGTACTGCGAGAGTTTCGATCGAGCGTCGTGTGTTTCTCGACCGTTCTCGCGAGGCCGGAAGCCATTATCGGACACGAAGACGATCAGCGTGTTGCCCAGCAGCTGTTTCTGTTCCAGGTGGTCGAGCAACTGGCCGACGGTCTCGTCAAAGCGAGCGATCTCGGCATAGTACGGCAGCAGGTGCGGCGGGATGTTGCTGTCGCGGTACAGCTCGCGAAAACGTTGCGGCGCATCGAACGGCGTGTGCGGGAGGAACGGTGCGTACCAGACAAAGAACGGCTGACGTCCGGCGTGCTCGTCGACGAAGTCAAAGATCGGCTGCATCGTTTCGCGACCGATGACAAGCCCGGCGTCGCCGTTGCCATGCGCGACCCATTCGCCGTTGGATTGCTCGCGAGTTCCCGTCACTGGCCCGAGTCGGTCGGCGGGCTGGCCGAGCGTCATGCCGTGCGTGAAGCCCGCCGTTCGGTAGCTGCCTTCCCAGTGCTTGCCGGTCTGCAGGCAGGCGTAGTCGTGCCGCGCGAGAATGCGCGGCAGCGTCGAGACGTTCTCGATCAGGTAGTCCGAGGTTGCTCGCGTCTGACGGTACTGCTCGGCAGACATCGACCGCATTTCGCGCAGGCCCGGCGGCGGATGGTTGAAGTGGATGCCGTGCTGGTGCGGATACAGCCCGGTGAGCAGCGTCGCCAGCGATGGCCGGCAGACGCTCATCGGGACGTAGCCGTTCGGATACCGGGCGGAGTTCGCCGCCAGCCGGTCGATGTTCGGCGTATGAACGAGGTCGTTGCCGAGGAAGCCGAAGTCCTGGTACGACTGATCGTCGGCGAGAATCAGGACAACGTTGGGACGATCGTCGCCAGCCTGTCCCGGCCTCTGTGCCAGCAGTGATAGGACAGTGATCACGATGCTGACGGCGACGTTTCCGCGGACCGATGCGGGCAGAGTCATCGAGAGTCCCGACATGTCTGCCATCATTCTGCCCCGATCATTCTGCCAGTACTGAGTTGGTTTTGTCGGTCTGGCTTTCCGCCAGAACGTCTTGCGTTTCGTTCGCGGAGCGAACAACGACTTTCCAACAACTAGCGCGGCGGCTGGCTGGAGAGCTGGACGAGAACTTCGGTCGCTCGGATCCGCTGCTCGGGCGTCAGTGTCAGATACTGATGCGGGCCGTCCTTCATGGGCTCGAACGTTGTCAGACCGTCTGCGGCGACGGTGACTTTGCCGCGTGACGAAAGTCCGAAGTAGTGCCGGTTCGGGCGGACGGCCTGCAGGACGCTGGTCAGGTCCCAGGTCGGTCGGTTGTGCGGCGGCGGGTTGTAGAGCACGTACGCTTCGGACAGCGGGTGATGGGCAACGTAGCCGTAATCGAGTTCGATGCTTTCGTGCGGGTAGGGCAGTGACAGTCCAATCTCGAAACCGCTCCAGATGATCGGCGTCGGCCAGTGATCGGCGAGCTTCTGAGCCGAGGGGATGTCCTTGACGACGTTGTACTCCTTGTGGTCGTACGGGCCGTTCTTGCCGGGAATCTTTGTGAACGCTCCGGCCATGATCGACAGCAGCTTCGCCTTTCTGCGGACCATCTCGACGCCACTCAGCGGGCTGATGTCGTCGGGCTTTGAGTCGAGCAGGTTGGCGAGGTTCGTCGAGAAACCAACCTGTGCGATTGCGACCGAGCCATCCTCGGCGTTGGCCAGTGCCTGTCGCAGAACGGTCACCGCGTCAGGAGCGTTCTTTCCGGAGAGCAGATCGTGCGGGTAGCGCAGCTTGCCGTCGTCTGTCACGCTGCCGAGCCCGTTGAACTTGCCCTCAGCCGGCGTCACTCCACTGCGGCAGACGCCGATCGGTACATCGCCGCGACCATAAAACGTGTTGACCGCGTCGGTAAACGAAGCCGCCAGTTCGTGATCCTTCGTAATCGTGACCGCGAGCAGTTCGCATTCGCCGCGCGTCTGCAGCGAGTGAATCATGCCGAGTGCCAGCACATCGTCGACGTCGTTGCCGATATCCGTGTCGAAGATCAGCGGAGTGGGTTCGCCAGCGAGCAGGCGGTTCGGCAGCAGGGCAACAGAAGCAGCGGCCAGCAGCAGAGGAAACACGGTCGATCGAATACTCATGAAGGGAGTCCCTGCGATGCGGAGTGTTTGCGGTCAGCGAAGTCGCGTTCGGATTGTGGCCCCGCGAAACCGGCCACGCAAACATTGCATCGCACGTAGCTGGATTCGCAGGAATTCAGTCCCACGGGAAACAACTGAATTCTGGCGAATCCAGCTACCTCGCGATTGTGTAAACCTCGAACTGATATCCGGTAAGAGCGGCCAGCCCATTCCGCTGTCCGAAGACTGGCTTCGCGAAACACGGCCGGTCGATCGTCATGGAAATCTCTGCCCGCTAATCTTCGCGGCTCGATCGAGACCAGCATTCATGGCACTCAAGGTTGTCGCCAATCAGCCGGAAGGAGTCCGGTTCCGGACAGTCCGGCAAACCGCGAGCTGACGCTCGGCGGCTGATCGCAACCGCAGAGCCATGGGACGTGCTGCGGTCTTGTCGTTCCGAACCTGCCACGAGTCCCGTTTTTCAAACGCCGAAAGAACCATGTCCGCATCTGAACCGACGATTTACTACACGCACACCGACGAAGCACCGGCACTGGCGACGTACTCGCTGCTGCCCATTATCAAGGCGTTCACAAAGTCGTCGGGGGTTCGCATTGAGACGAAGGATATTTCTCTGGCGGGCCGGATCATCGCCGGGTTTTCGGACCGACTGACGGACGAGCAGCGGCAGGGCGACGCGCTGGCAGAACTCGGGGAGCTGTGTCTGACGCCCGAGGCGAACATCATCAAACTGCCGAATATCTCGGCGTCGATCCCGCAGTTGACGGCCGCGATCAAGGAGCTGCAGGCTCACGGTCACAATGTGCCGGACTTCCCGGACGACCCGCAGACCGACGAGGAGAAAGACATCCGAGCCCGCTATGCGAAGGTGCTCGGCAGTGCGGTGAACCCGGTGCTCCGCGAAGGCAACTCGGATCGCCGCGTCGCCGCTCCGGTCAAGGAATACGCGAAGAAGAATCCGCATTCGATGGGTGCCTGGAGTGCGGACTCGAAGTCACACGTGGCCAGCATGTCCGAAGACGACTTCTTCGGCAGCGAGCAGTCGGTCGTTATGGAACAGGCCGGCGAAGTCCGCATCGAACTGGTGGCGGAAGACGGCAGCGTCACCGTGCTGAAGGACGGGCTCAAGCTGCAGGCCGGCGAAGTCATCGACTCGTCGTGCATGAGCCGCGCGAAGCTCCGCGAATTCCTCGCTCGCGAGATCGACGACGCCAAAGCTCAGGACGTGCTGCTGTCGGTGCATCTCAAGGCGACGATGATGAAGGTCTCGGATCCAATCATCTTCGGGCACGCCGTCAGCGTTTATTTTGCGGACGTGTTCGAGAAACACGCGGCGACCTTCGCTGAGATCGGCATCAATCCAAACAACGGGCTCGGCGACCTGCTGACTCGGATCGGATCGTTGCCGGATGACAGGCAGGCGGAGATCCGGGCCGACATCGAAGCCGTGTACGAGAAGCGGCCGCGGCTGGCGATGGTCGATTCTGACCGCGGTATCACAAACCTGCACGTTCCCAGCGACGTGATTATCGACGCCTCGATGCCGGCGGCGATTCGCACGTCCGGCCAGATGTGGGGATCGGACGGCAAGCCATACGACACGAAGGCGATCATCCCCGATCGCTGCTACGCCGGCGTTTACCAGGCGACGATCGACTTCTGCAAACAGAACGGCGCGTTCGATCCCAGCACGATGGGCAGCGTCGCGAACGTCGGCCTGATGGCTCAGAAGGCCGAAGAATACGGCTCGCACGATAAGACGTTCGAGATTCCCGCGACCGGAAAAGTGCGAGTGGTCGACGCAGCCGGCCAGACATTGATGGAGCACTCCGTCGAGCAGGGCGACATCTGGCGCGCCTGTCAGACGAAAGACGAACCGATCCGCGACTGGGTCCGCCTGGCCGTCTCTCGCGCGCGGGCGACTGGTTCAATGGCGATCTTCTGGCTCGACGAAAACCGGGCTCATGATGCGAGCCTGATCGCGAAGGTCAATCAGTATCTGCCCGAGCACGACACCAGCGGTCTGGAGATTCAGATCCTGCCGCCGATCGAAGCCACAAAGCTGAGCTGCGAACGCGCGAAGGCGGGCCTCGACACGATCTCGGTCACCGGCAACGTGCTGCGTGACTACCTGACCGATCTGTTCCCGATTCTGGAACTCGGCACCAGCGCGAAGATGCTCTCGATCGTGCCGCTGCTGAAAGGTGGCGGGCTGTTTGAAACCGGAGCCGGCGGCTCGGCACCGAAGCACGTGCAGCAGTTCGTCGGAGAAGGCCACCTGCGCTGGGATTCGCTGGGCGAGTTTCTCGCTCTGGCCGTTTCGCTCGAAGACCTCGCCGAAAAGACGGGCAATGAGAAGGTCAAAGTTCTCGCCGAGACGCTCAACCAGGCGACCAGCCAGATCCTCGACAACAACAAATCGCCGTCGCGCAAGGTTAATGAACTCGACAACCGAGGCAGTCACTTTTACCTGGCGATGTACTGGGCTCAGGCCCTGGCCGCTCAGGAAACGTGCTCGGAACTCCGCGACCAGTTCGCCAGCCTGGCGGCGACGCTGACGGAGAACGAGCAGCAGATCGTCGACGAACTCAACGCCGCCCAGGGAGATCCCGTCGACATCGGCGGGTACTACCACCCGGACACGGAGAAGGCGTCGTCAGCCATGCGTCCGAGTGCGACATTGAACGACGCTCTCGCCACAATCGTTTGACCCGAAGCCGAAGGCGACGGCGTTTCAGCAAGGCGCGCGTGCCTGCCTGCGACTTGCGGTCAAACGAGTGACATCAACGGACTCGACCACAACTCACCTTGACTCTGTCCTCCCTGCTTTTCGGAGCCCTGCCATGAGTCTCAGCCTTCGACTTCTCTCTGCGGTTCTCTGCGGCCTGAGTCTGACGACAACCGCTTTCGCGGAAGCGTCGTTCGAGTACGCACTCTTCGACGGTCAGTCGCTCAACGGCTGGAAGATCGAGAACGAGTGCTCCGCCGAGGTGCGGGACGGGATGCTGCTGCTCAAGGATGGCGACGGCTGGCTGCGGTCCGAGCACGAGTTCACCGACTTTGACCTGCACGTCGAATGGAAGGCGCTCAAGGCCGAGAAGTACGACGCCGGGATCTATGTCCGCACAAAGGTCGGCGGCGGGCCGTACCCGAAGAACGGGCATCAGATCAACCTGCTGCAGGGCCGCGAGGGTGACCTGGTTGGCAGCAAAGAGGGCACCAGCAACGGCCTGATCAAGGCCGGCGACTGGAATGTGTTCGATATCTCCGTCCGCGGCCAGAAGCTCAGCCTGAAGATCAACGGCCAGCACGCTTGGGCGGTCGAAGGCCTGAAGAACGAGACCGGACACGTCGGGTTTCAGATCGAAGTGCCACTCGGCGGGCAGTTTCTGATCCGCAGCGTGCGTATCGCCGAGATCGGCTCGACCAGTCTATTCAACGGCAAGGATCTGTCCGGCTGGGAGGGTGCCGGCAAACCAGCCGACGTCTGCTGGAGCGTCAAGGATGGAGCGATCGTCTGCGACGGCACGAAAGGCGGCCCGTGGCTGCGGACGGACAAGGAGTACGGCGACTTCAACCTGCGATTCGATTATCAGGTCTCGCCAGGCGGGAACAGCGGTATCTACGTTCGCGTCCCGGAAAACGGCCTGCACCACCGCGATGATGAATCAAAGCCGGAAGCCGGCTTCGAGATCCAGGTGCTCGACGATTCCGCCGAGAAGTACGCGAAACTGAAACCGTACCAGTACTGCGGATCGCTGTACGACATCTGCGGCGCCAGCGAGCACGTTGGTCGTCCGGCGGGCGAGTGGAACACGCTCGAACTGAACTGCCACGGCCAGCACATCACCACGATTCACAACGGCCAGTTGATCGTCGACGTCAAGCCCGAGACGCACCCGCTGATCAGCCTCCGCAAGACCAGCGGCTTCCTCGGCCTGCAGAACCACAGCACCGTGGTCCGCTTCCGCAACATCCGCATCGCCCCGGCGAGGTAACCTCGCGCCAGCGAGACAGCATCGCGCGGGAGTTGCTGACAATGAATCTGCTCGCGTCCTGCACGCGTTTCTGTAGGCAGGAAGATGCGGGGGCAGGAATATCGATCGAACTGTCAGAACGCCGCTCGTCGCGGGGTGACGCCGCTGTGCGCAGGTCTTCTGACTCTGCCTCCTCCGCAGAACTCGGTTCGCTGGTCTCCCGACCGGCGCATTGCAGGTTAATCATTCGACCGAGAGGTC
>Ga0070727_10000760_pt1 | contig 37437 bp, 25 predicted proteins | sample tdAd472_FD_66722 | JGI IMG/M metagenome (GOLD analysis project Ga0070727, IMG submission 66722) | Marine sediment microbial communities from the Atlantic coast under amendment with organic carbon and nitrate - tdAd47.2 | ecosystem: Environmental > Aquatic > Marine > Coastal > Sediment | place... | reverse complement strand
GCGGGGTGGAGCAGTCTGGTAGCTCGTTGGGCTCATAACCCAAAGGTCGAAGGTTCAAATCCTTCCCCCGCAACCAATAATTTCAGTTAGTTACAAGGATCGCAGGCCCGTCGCGATCTCCCCACAGCCAAGAGTGGCGATCGTCCGTCGCGAGTATTCGCACCTCATCCTCACAACCAAGCAGTGCAAACCGGCGTGCGTTTCGACAATGCTACGCGCCCCACAGTGCAGCCTCTCGGCCTTGACGGCGGATTCAGACGCGGATACAGTGCGGGACGTGAGATGTCGTGTATCCGCATTGGTCAGGCTGGCGCTTTTGCCGGCGGTAATCGCAGGGTTCGCTTCGGGACAGGAGATCGACTTCAAGAGCGAAGTCTTCCCGATCTTTGAACGTCACAATTGCGGGGCGTGTCACAACGCATCCGGAGTCGCTTCGGGCACGCGGTTGCACTTGCCGGGCAACTCGTCGTCGGAGAGTGCAATCAAGTCGTTCGGCTACTCGCTGATGCGGCTGGTCGACCGCGAGAAGCCGCTGGAGTCGGTCCTGCTGCGCAAGCCTACGAACCGTGTGCCCCACACCGGCGGAGCGTTGATTGCACGCGACTCTGAGGAAGAGAAAGTCTGGATCCGCTGGATCAGCTACCTGGCTGAAAACCCCGAGAAAGCTCAACGGGCGAACGCTGCTCGCACCTCTGGCGAACGCCCTGAACCTTTGAGGCGACTGACGCATCAGCAATACAACAATACTGTCCGCGATCTGCTTGGCGACAAAACCATGCCCGCCAACCGCTTTCCAGGCGAGGATTTTGTCAACGGCTATCTCAACCAAGCCGAGGCGCAGAGCGTGACGCCGCTGCTGGCGGAAGCATACAGCAGTGCCGCCGAGCGCCTGGCGCGAGGAGCGTTTCGCTTCGGCAGCATGGATTTGATTCCGTGTGAGCCCGGATCGCCTGACGACTCCGCTTGCGCCGGTCAGTTTGTTCAGGAGTTTGGCGCAAGAGCGTTCCGGCGTCCGTTGGAGGACGACGAGGCCGTCGCGTTCACGAAGCTGATGCTCGACGAGGCGCAAGGACAACAGAGCTTCGTCGCTGGAGCGCAGCTTGTCGTCGAGACCATGCTCCAAGCTCCGGACTTCCTATTTCTCATCGAACGCGGCCCCACAGGCCGAGCGGAGCAGTACGAAGCGGCTACCCGACTGTCGTATCTGCTTTGGGATTCGCTGCCTGACGACGAGTTGTTTCGGGCCGCCGGCGCGGGAGAACTCGGCACAGCCGAAGGCGTGGCGCGACAGGCCCGGCGAATGTTGCTGTCAACCGACGCTCGGACCGCCGCGGAGGAATTCCTTGGGCAGTGGATGAGATTTGACCGCGTGCTGAATTCTGTGAAAGATGCCGTCAAGTACAAGGAGTTCACCCCGCAAGTCGCCGAAGCGATGACCGAGGAGACCCGGCGTCTGTTCGCCGACTTGGTCTGGAGCGACCGCGATTTCCGAAAATTCTTCACCGCGCGCTACACGTTCGCCAACAGCTTCTTAACGGCGCTCTACGAGATGCCGCCGCCGCCGGCGCCCTTTGCCCGGGTTGAGTATCCGGCGGGGTCCGACCGAGCGGGAGTACTCGGCCATGGCAGCTTCTTTGTCCAGACAGGCAAGCCAGACGAGACCTCGCCGACGGAGCGTGGATTGTTCATCCGCGAGCATTTTCTTTGTCAACAAGTTCCCCCGCCGCCGCCAGGAGTGAACGCCTCCCTGCCTCCGTTGCCCATCGATGCGAAGCCGTTGACGACTCGTGAGGTGCTCGTCCAGTTGCACACCACCGACGCTACCTGCGCCAGCTGCCACCGGCTGGTGGATCCGATCGGATTCGGCTTCGAAAAGTTCGACACGACGGGGCGCCGCCGGGAGACCCTGCCGGTCACGCTTCGGCCCACCGCTCAGCAACGCCGCGACGGCGTAGAACCCCAACAACACAAGCTTCCAATCGATTCCAGCGGAGAGATAGCCGGCTTGTGGGACTCCAAGTTTTCATCGCCGTCGGAGGCGAGTCATATCCTGGCGGACAGCCGCGTCTGCCAAGAGTGCATCGTGAAGCAGTACTTTCGGTACGCTTTCGGGCGGCATGAAACCGCGGCGGACCGCCCCACGATCGACCGAGTGTTTCGCCGGTTTCGGGATTCGGACTTTAGGTTTCGAGAGCTTATAATGGCTTTGGCTACGTCTCCCGCTTTTCTGAGAGCGACTGAGGAAGCACGATGAAAGAAACCACGCTCCCGCGACGCTCTTTTCTGCGGGGACTTGGTCTCTTCGGCGCCGCGATTCGCATTCCCTTGCCGCCTCTGGCGTGCATGTTCACCTCGAACGGCGTCAGCTACGCCGCTGACTCTCGCCGTGGTTTGTCGGAGCAAGCTCCGGCAAAACGCTTTGTTTACTGGTTCAACGGAAACGGCATTCCAGAGCGCTACTGGATCCCGTTGGACACCGGCGCGGACTACGCCATGACGCCGTGCCTCTCGCCTTTGGCGAGATTCCGGGATGACATCCACGTCGTCTCTGGTTTGGACAATCCCAATGGCCGTACTTCCGGCGTCGGCAATGCGCACCAGCGTTCTATGAGCGCCTTGCTGTCAGGTGAAAAATTCACCGGGCGAGGAGCAGGCGCCGCGTCAATTGATCAACTGATCGCGAATAAGATCGGCGGCGACACTCGCTTTCGTTCTCTGCAGATCGGCGTGTGCCAAGAGTCCTTCGGTACTAGCATCCAGCGCAACATGAGCTGGGCGGCAAAGAACCGCCCGCTCCCGCCGGAGCTGATTCCGCATCGCTTGTTCGACCGCCTTTTCGGGACGCGCGACTACGGGTGGGTCGAGCGCAAGACCAGCGTCTTGGATGCGGTGGGCGAGCAGGCGCAGCGCCTACAGAGTTCGCTCGGCAAGGAAGACTCACAGCGGGTCTCCGATTATCTGGCGTCGATCCGAGACATGGAGCGGGCGATCTCCGAGATGCCCGAGGAATACGCCAAGTCCGTGGACGAGCCCGAGGCCGGAGGCGACCCGAAGGACTATCCGCGCATCGCCAAGCTGCAGACCGACGTGCTGGCGCATGCTTTCGCCTCGGGGCAAACCCGGGTCGCCTCCTACATGCTGACGAAGTGCCAGAGCTTGGCGCGCTTCCCGTGGCTCGGCTTATCTTTCGCCAGACACCACGAGTACAGCCATCTCGGCGGAACCCACCGTGCGCGTCAGCAGGAGATCATGCGCGACATTTGCCGTTGGCATGTCGAGGAATTCGCGTATTTGGTCGCGAAGCTCAAGGCGACTCCTGAAGGCGACGGCAACCTGCTAGACAACACGGCGCTGATGTTCGTCCACGAACACGCGGAGGCGAACAACCACAAGAACAGCGGCCATGCGGCGATCCTGGCCGGTCATGCGGGACGACTAGCCAACGGTCGGCACTCAAAGCTCGCGGGCACGATGGGCGACCTCTACCGCACGGTCGCCGGCGAGCTCGGAGCGGAGCTGGAGTCGTTCCCGACTTCGGACCGCAAACTGAGCGAGCTGACGGCATAGGCCGCCTTCGCGACTTCAGCGAACGAACCAGCGGCCGCCGAGATCACGGCGATCGTGCGAGATGCAAACAGGGTTAGCCGCGTCCTGGACTGACGATAGATCATGGAGTTCACCAGATGAGTCGACAGTCGGGATTCTCGCGCTGAAACTTGGCGGCTCCTTCGGCCGTGATCGCAGATCCAGGAACAATCAGCCTTTCCAGACCTTCCGCCGCCGCCAGTCGTTCGAGCCCGTCGTCGCTGAGGACGACTCCGGTGAGATCGAGCGTTCGCAGCCTTCGCATGCCGGCGAAGATCGTAGCTGCAGAGTCGCCCAGCTTCGCGGAATACGCCAGCGTAAGAGTCTCCAATCGCGGCAGAGCGGCTAGCGCCTCAAACCCATTCGACGTGATCTCGGACCGAGCCAGATTCAAGGTCCGCAAACCTTCGAGCCGGGCGAGCTTTCGGGCGCCGAGGTCCGTGATCAAGATGCGGTTGCGCAACCGCGGCACGCCGTCGCCGATGTTGGCGATGTATTCGGAGTCTGACGCGGCCAGGTTCAGCTCTTCGAGCCCGCTGAGGAGAGCAATCGACTCAACGTTGACGTCGGTTACCGTCACGCCCCACACACCGCTGTCGGTAATCTGCGATCCGCTGAAGTCGAGCTTGCGGAGCTTGGGAAGCATCTGCAGGTAGCTCAAGCCAAGATCGCTCACCCTGTTTCCGCCCAGCGCGAGCTCTTCCAAGTTCTCGAGCGACTCAAGATGTTCGAGCGACGGCCCGGTGATTTGCGTGATGCCGATGTCGAGCGACTTGAGAGTCGGGATTTGCGCTAGAGCTGCCATGCCTGAATCGGAGACGCGCGCTCCCCGAATATTCAAGCTCTCGAGTCGTTCCAGCGCCCTCAGGTGCGTGACGCCCGCTTCAGTGACGTGTTCGCAAAACGACAGATCCAACGCTCTCAAGTTGGAAAGCCTCGCAATCGAAGCGAGACCCAGGTCGGTGATGTGCGTGCTGCCAAGGTTGAGCGAACGGATCGACGGCGCCTCGGCAAGCTTCTCGAGATCGATGTCGGTTACCCAGCTTCTAGAGAGATCAACGTCAACTACGAGCCCGTCTACATCACGGCGAATCGATCCACCGAGCTCATTGACCAGAGCCTCGACGCCCATATCGACTCCAGCGGCAATCAGCGCCGGCGCCGCCGCTACAGCCAACAAGCATGCCCGAGCGAGTCTCATCCCGCTCGGCGATTTGGCAATGAGGAATCGCGATCCCACGTGATGTCACAGCTTGGAAGCTTGGCGCTCAGTTGCTCAAAACCTCTGCCGCTCACAAGCGTGTGATAGAGATTGAGTTCTTCGAGCGCGTGCAGCGAGCCCAGCGAATCGATCGCTGCGTCGCTCACCTCAGCGCTGTCCAGAGATAGTGCGCGCAGCTTCGACAATCCGGCCAACGCCGCTAACCCAGCGTCGGTCACCGCGGTGTAGTCCAGATTGAGACGTTCGAGCCGGCTGAGTCCGCTCAACTTGGACACCCCATCGTCCCCGACGCGGGTCTTGACGCAGTCGAGACTTCGAAGCTCGGCAAGGCCGGCCAACGCACTCACTCCTTCGTCGCTGATGGCGGTGTAGCTCAACGAGAGGCGCTCCAGCGCGCCCAAGGCTGAAAGCGACCGAAGTCCCTGGTCTCCCAGCGGGGTTCCCGTCAGCAGGAGTTCGCGGAGGGCGCTTGCCTTCGAAACGTGAGCCGCCCCCAGATCGGAAATCGAAGTGTAAGCAAGCGAGAGACGGCGTAGATTCTCAAAGCGGCCAAGATCGGCCAGAGCATCGTCCGTCACGTTGGTCGAAGCGAGATTGAGTGACTCGACTGTCGGCGGCAAAGCGGCGATCCCCTGCCCTTCCATCAACGTGTGGCTCAGGTTCAGTAGGCGCAACTCTCCAAGCCCGGACAGATGCGTCAGGCCTGCGTCCGTGATTCGCGTGTGGCTCAGGTCCAGTTCCTCGAGCTGTTCCATAGAGCCCACGGCGGACAGCCCTAGGTCGCTGACCTCGGTGGATCGCAGAGAGAGCTTTCTCAGGCCGCGCAAGGACGCTAGAGACTCCACGCTCGCGTCGCTTATGGCTATCGCAGCCAAGGAGATCTCCCGCACGCGTCCGCTTTCACTTGCGACGCTTCCCCCGACCGAGCGAACCCATTCGGCGATGGCTGCGTCATTGTCCGTCTCGGGTGCGGAAGTAATCGTCGCGGCCGGCGCCGAATCCAGGAACGCAATCGAACACTTCGGTAAAGAGGCGCGCAGCCGCTCAACGCCCGCCCCCGAAACCCGGCTGTATCGCAGATCCAGGGAGAGTAAGTTGGGCAACGACTCTAGCTCAGCCAGTCCGGCGTTGGTTACTAGAGTGCGGTATAGGTTGAGCTCCTCCAGTTCCTCAAGGTTCGCGAGATGCTTGAGTCCAGCGTCCGTGACCCGCGCGCCCAGAAGGTTCAGCTTGCGCAATCGAGCCAGGCCGGCGAGAGGCTCGAGCCCCTTGTCGCTGATCTCAACCGAGTTGAGATCGAGCTCGAGCAGTCCTTCTAGCGCCCCGACGTGCTCCAAGGCCTGATCCGTAATATGCGTGCCGCGCAGGTACAGACGCTCAACCAGCGGCAGCTCCGTAAGGACCGCCAGACTCTCGTCGCTGACGTCGGAATACGAGAGATCGAGCCGGCGCAGCTTCTTGAACGGGGCCAGGTTGGCGCCGCTGATGCGGCAGAACTTCAGCCGCAGATCGGACAGATTCGCCAGCGGGGCGAGCTTCTCAATGCCATGGTCGAAGATCCGAATGCCGGTGTAGATGCTGTGGAAAGTATGGTTGAGATGCAGCGTCTCGAGCGAGGTCAGCCCCGACAGATGGGCGAGCTCATCACTCACGTCGATCTTTCCCTGTGGCCCGCAACAAACCGGATTCCACATCGTGCCCGGAAGGTAGAGCTCTCGCAGGTCGCGCAGCCCCTCTAGGCGGGACAAGCTGTCGGGGGTGACTAAGCTGCCTTGCAGGTCTATCGCACGAATCACGAAGTTCTGACTTGGGATGTCCGCCGTCGACGAAATCGGCCGAGCGTCGCCGTGCAGGGTCACGCTTCCGCCCATGGAAAGAACCCATGCCGCCACCCGCTGTTCCGTGCGGAAAGCCGGGGCGGAATCCGCCCTCAGCGTTGGGAGGACAGCGAAGGAGATTGCTAACGCCAACTTCCATCCCACGGCCAACGTCCTTCCCATTGCGGGTCTCATTCGCTCGTAAGCTTACCACTGGCGCAATCGGCGGAGTTTCCGCCGGCACGGGCGCCGACGCACGCTGAGAAACCGACACGACGCCAGCCGCTTCTCCAACACTGAATCGGCTCGCTGGCCGCCCTCGGAGGTGCGGAGCCCCCCGGACTCGCGGCGTTGGGAGTATGATGGCCGAGCAACAGGAGTACTCCCGTGAACCGTCTTGATTCTCGACGCAGCTTTTTCAACCTCATGGCTACAGGCGCCATGGCGGCTTCCGTCGCCCACGCTGCGGAGCCGGGCAGCGAGCCCTATTGGCGGCTCGTGCGCAGCCAGTTCTCGTTTCGTGAGGACCGCGTGCCGATGAACGCAGCCAACCTCTGTCCAACGCCGGCGCACGTCGCGAGCCGGGTTGAGGAGCTAACCCGCGACGTCGATATCGACTGCTCTTTCCAGAATCGGGACAAGTTCGCGAGTTTGCTTGAGAATACCCGGTCGAAAGTTGCTGCACAGCTGGGAGCGAGCGCCGACGAGATAGCCCTTGTGCGCAACACCAGCGAGGCGAATAACACGATCAATAACGGGATTCAACTCCGGGAGGGCGACGAGATCGTCATCTGGGACGAGAACCACCCCACCAACAACATTGCCTGGGAGGTTCGCGCCAAGCGCTTTGGGTACCGCGTGACCAAGGTGAGCGTTCCGAGCCGCCCGATGAGTGTAGACGATCTAATCGGTCCATTCGAGAGGGCCCTGAGTGGACGAACAAAGGTGCTGGCGTTGACGCATGTTTCCAATGTCAGCGGCTTTCGGTTGCCCGTGAAGGAGCTAGCGCGAATCGCCCACCAGAGGGGAATTCATGTCCATCTTGATGGCGCACAGAGTTGGGGCGCAGAGCAAATTGATCTCAAGGACTTGGACTGCGACTCCTACGCAGCGAGCGCGCACAAGTGGTACTGCGGGCCTCGTGAAGTGGGACTGCTGTATGTGCGCGAGGATCGCATCGCCGCTATTTGGCCTCAGGTGGTCGCCCCAAGCTGGGGAGATGCGCCTGAGACCGTTCTCAAGGGCGCACGCAAGTTCGAGTCGATGGGTCAGCGAGACGATGCTGCCCTAGCGGGAGTGGGCGCCGCCGCCGAGTTCCACAACACGATCGGGACACAGCGCATTGACGAGCGGGTGACGGCGCTGGCGACCGAACTCAAGAGCTTGCTCCGCGAGGCGGGGGCCAATCTCACCACGCCCCAATCGGCCACTCTCAGTGGTGGAGTTTGTATCATCCAAGTTCCCGAGTCGAATCGGGCGAAGGTCCTCGATGCGATGTACTCGGATTTTGGCATCGCCGGCTCGACGTCGGGCGGTCTGCGACTCTGTCCGAATTTCTACAACACGAGGGAGCACGTGCAACGGGCGGCGGAAGGGGTGGTGAAGCTGCGGCGCCTGTGGGCTTAATTGCCGCGCTCAGTATGGCGGCAGCGAACGATGCGAAGTCGCTCCCGACAAATCTGTCCCGTGCGAGGTCATTCTGATCGGTGGTCAACGAGGTGCTCGATGCAGCCAAGGATCTGCGACCACAGGCAATAGCTGGGTGGACGCTTACCACGGCTCGACCCTCGGGGCACAGCTCGGTCGCCGTGGTTGCTAGTCAGAATGCGCGTTCGAATCCCACGCTGACGACGTGGGTCCGGAAAGCTTCCAAGTTGAACAGTTTCTCGTGAAAACCGTACCAGCGCCACTCGGCCTTCCAGCGGATCTGCTTTGCGAGTTCCCCGGAAGCTCCTGCGCGCGGCTGGTAGTAGCGGGTCGGTCGGCTGCCTGAGGTCGCCGAGTACGAACCGCCGAACTCGAGTTCGAGATCTTCTGGAAGATTCAGCTCCACGAACGCCCCGCCGTGGTGACCACGATCACGATAGCTCAGCAGCTCCGTGCCAAAGAACGGAAGGTCAATCCCCTGGATGTCGGACTCGACGCGCACATTGGAGTAGTCGGCCACGACGCGTACCGGCCCGCCCGCCGGAGTCCAAGCCAGGCTGACACCCGTCGTGCGTCGGCTATAGTCCAAGTCGATCGCGGGATCGTCGTTGCGATTGCTCAGATAGGAGACCGATCCGGTGAGCGACAGGTCGGTCCGCAAGCGGTAGCGAGCATGCACCCGCCCCTTGCGGTAGTCCATGAGGCCGGTGCGGAAGAACGTCTTGTTCCCGGGAGAGGCTTCGAAATCCGCGCTCACGCGTAGCTTGCCGTCCAAGGCGCGAAAGGCGGCCCCGGCAAGCCCCACGTGACGCCGAAGGTCGCCGCCACTGAGCGGTCCCTGTCCGCTCGAGCCCCACGCGAGAGTAGCGGGTCGCACGCTTCCCCGCCCCCACTCGTAACGGTGCCCGCCGCGAATGGTCGCCTTCGACCCGATTTCGTACAGCACATCCACCTGGTGACGGCTGAAATCGAGTTCAAGACGGTCGGCCACGGAGACGTCGCTCAACAATCCAGGGCTCGTATTCAGCAGCCCGGTCAGGGAGGTCGCGGAAGAGACGTGATAGCGATCGGTGAACCAGCTCTGTTGAATCCGCAGCCTCGAGGCGGGGCGAATCTCGGTTGTCCATGACGCGTTGGTGCGCGGTCGCGAGGCGTCGGCGAGACTCGACTCCGTTCGGCTCGTAAAGGGGGAGAACAATGCAAACGAAGCGAATTGGCCCTCGGCGTCGAGCTGGTGCGTCACGTCTAACGAGGGACGGCTGTGCAGGAACTGCCCGGTCACTCCGAGCCATTTTGTCGGCTCGCCTTGGACGGCGCCGCGTTGAAACAGGCCGTCTCCCCGGGCGCGATAGCGCTGGCGTAGTTGATCGAGGACCAAGGCCTCGCCCAATACCGTCGTGCGCCGGTTCCCGGCATTCGCTCCATCCAGGAAGCCGACAGCCTGATCGTCGGCGAAACTCGTGCGCCCCTGCTCGAGGATCGCACTCCACCTTCCCAGTCGCAGCTCGACGCCGCCGCGAACCGTATGGATCGAATCGTCGAAATCCGTCGCCACGGGGAACTCGTTGGCGTCTGAGACATAATTCGTGACGCCCCGGCCGTCGCTTGCAGAGCGGGAATAGGCTACGAACGGAGACACGACCGCTTGAGGCTTGAGGTCCAGTCGAAGATCGAGGTTGCGGCGTGCAATGTCCAGCTTTCGCTGGCTCAGAAGCAAACCTTCCGACAGCAACGGATTCGCGAAGGAGGGGAGGTTATTGAAGTAGGCGAAGGAGCGATAGTCCAATCGAAAGTCATAGAGAGCGCCGCGACTCGCCGTGAAGTTGGCGTAGGTATACGGGTCGCCGCCCCAGCCGCCGGCGTTGAAGGTAAGCTCGTCCGCGTAGGCTTCAGACGAGGGCCTGAAGCGCAAATCCGCATTGTCCAGACGCGGCCCCTCTCCCAGGTTCACGATGCTGCGGTATACGTCGTCGAAACCGCCGGAGCGGTCGACGAAACGGTGACGAACATCTACAACGCCGCTAAGCCCTTCGCCGACGGTCTTGCTGTCCTGGGCGGAAAGCAGCGCGCAGCAGCAGAGGGCGACTGCGGCAATCCGTGTCATCTCAAGAAATCTCGACTGACAAAAGATCCGTGGATCTTGGAGTGGCACCCGGTGCACGAGTTAAAACGCGCCGTTCGCACATCGTGGAAAGCCGGCGGGGCTCCCCCAAGCGCGCCGTCGGTCATCGAGTGACACTCAATACACAACTGGCCCACATCGTGGCGGGCCAGCATACGCGGATTCGACGAGCCGTGGGGCTCGTGGCAACTCGAGCAAGCCTCCAGGCGGACGGGCGCGTGCTCGAAGGGGAACGGCCCCCGCTTGTCTCCATGGCAGCGGACGCATGACGTGTCCGCTGCGAACGCTCGCGCCGTCGCCGCGCTCGGCGCCTGTCCGTGGGGATTGTGACAATCCGTGCATTCCATTGCGCCCGGCGTCAGCTCGTGGCTAAAAGCGCGGTTAAACTCGGCCCGTTCTTCCACGTGACAGGACGAACAAAGCTCATTCGTGCTTGCCGCCAACAGCGGCTCGGCTTGGCGTCCCGCATGAATTCGATGACAGGAAGAGCACGCGACTCCCGCCCGCTTGTGCTCATCGGAACGATGATTCTCAAATCCCCTGTCGGACGCATGACATTCTAAACAGGCGCGGTTGACCTGATCCGGCTGGTCGCGGACGAAGTTGTTCAGAGGCTCGGGCGCCAGAGCCTGCACATGGGCCAGCCCCGGACCGTGGCAAGACTCGCACTCGGTTTCCGGCGACTGCAATCTCCCGATGCGACCTACGACCTGATGCGGGTTGTCCGCGAATCCCTTTGACTCTTCCGCGTGGCACACCACGCAGCGCTTGGACCCGATGTATCCCGCCCCCGGAGCCTGCCCCATCACGGGAATCGCAAACGCCAAGAACATCGCCAGCGGCCCCCACCCGAAGGACGCCGTGTAAGGCAGTTCCAACGTCTTGTGACAACGCGTGCAGTTGTCCACGGCTCCAAACGACTCCCCTCCCGGGTGATGGCACGTCGCGCAAGACGTCTCCGCCCGTTCGGCGCCTTGGTGGGCGTCGTCCGCGTCATAGTCCAGGACCGCCTTCTCCATCGGGAATGAATCGTTGTGACAGGCTCGGCAATCTCCCTTCGACTCGCGGATGTGCTCGTCATGATCAAACGGCACGTCTGCAAGCCGGTTCGGATAGACGACCGTCGCCGGCAGCCCCATATCGGATCCAGCCGCCGACGCGCTCATGTCCACATGGCAGCGCAGGCAATTTTCCTGGGATGGAAAGGCCGAGGCCTCAGGCGCGTGACAGGCCCCGCAGGAGGTCTTCGCCGTCTCGGCCGTTCTGTGCAGGTCGTCGGCGTATCCGAGCATGCCCTTGGAGAGAGGAAAGATCTGGTTGTGGCAAGCCTTGCAGTCTCCCTCGAGCAACTCGACGTGTTTGTCGTGTCCAAACAGCGCGTCGCCGAGCCGGGTCGCGACCGACTCACCCTCCGGAATCCCGCTACGCCCCGTCGTGGGCGTCGCCAGCGTCTCCCCCAGCCCCACGTGGCAGGACGCACAGTTACCTGCGGAGGCAAACGCTTCCCCGCCCGATACATGACAGCCGGCGCACGAAGATTGTGCTGCTTCCGCGGCCCTGTGCAGGTCCTCCCCGTAGTTGAGCGGCGCGCGCTCCATGGGGAACAAGCTGTTGTGGCAGTCTCCGCAATCTCCCCCCGAGTGCCGAACGTGCTCAGCGTGATCAAACCGTGCAACGCCGAGCGTAGTATCGTAGTCGACCATGCCCGGCAGCGGGGACTGTGCCCTCGGGGCTCGCGACGAGGCCGCGATGACCTTGGGTCGACTCAGATTCGTATGGCAGCGCGCGCACTGGTTCTCCACGGGAAACGCTTCGCCTCCGGCGACGTGGCAGCCCGCACAAGATGATTGCGCCTCAATGGAGGCGGCATGGCCGTCCGCGCCTCCGAAACCAACTTCACCCCGCGACATGGGGAACAGCCGGTTATGGCAGGCCGTGCAGTCTCCCTCCGCAAGGTCGACATGCTCGCCGTGATCGAAGGGCACTTCGCCGAGGCCGGTGGAAAGTTCAAAGCGAGCCGGAACCGCCTCACGCACCGTCCGCGTCTCGCTGAGTAGAGGTACCGACGGCGCCGAGATCGGCTGATCGACCACTCGCGTCTCATGGCAATTCGAGCAGCGCTGTCCAACCGCTCGGTTCCTCCCGTCTAAACTGCGGTGATCGGCGTCGTGGCAACGGAAGCAGCCGGGCGAAGTCGTGTGCCCCGCCTGACTTGGATGCGTTCCCCACTCGACTCCCCATTCGGGAAAGACGTTCCGCAAATAGATCGACTCGAGGGCCATTCCCGCGTGCGCCACCTCATCGCGCTGCTCGCGAGCGACCTCGGAGTACGATTCCTTGTAGAAGCCCGCCAGGCCTTCCCGTATTCGCTCACCGGCAATCTCGCGGTCCACATATTCCGCCGTCAACAGCTTCATCGCTTCGCGCTTGACGAAAGGTAAGGAGGGATCCACCGCCCCCACCGCCATCGCCTCGTCCACGGCGTTCGCCGGATCTTCAAAACTGTGTGCGGCGCGGTTGTGGCAATCAACGCAGTCCATGGTGCGGAGTTCGAAGTCCTCCGCCTTCCCCGGGTCCCAGTCCTCCGTCGCGTACTCGACCGTCTCGCCGTCCGGCGCGGTGTAGCGCATCCACGGAATCGTCTCTCGACTTGGATCCGACCGATACTCGATCGTCGCCGCACCCGACATATGGGCGCCATGCGCGCCCGACGGATTGTCGCCGCCGCCGACTTCCAGCAGCAACTCCGTGCGCAAAGCTGAATTCGCCCCGTCCTCTTGGAAGCGAATCCACTCCCTTCGACTGACCCCGAGGTCTTGATCCGAGTGGCAATTCTCACACGTCAGAGCGCCCTGAGCCAGGTTGTGGACCGGCGTCGGCACCGGCGTCGGATAGGTCTTGGTGATGACTTCAATGAGCTGTTTCGCTCCGTTCAGCTTGGCCGCAACATAAGAGTCGGCGCCCTCCCCGATGTGACAGTCGACACAGGTCAACTGACTGTGCGAGGCGTGCTGGAAGGCAGTGAACTCCGGCTCCATAATGTGGCACGCCTGTCCGCAGAAACTCACCTGGTCCATCGCCTCCACCGCCGAGTAGGTGAGATGGCCGCCGATCACGACGTTGGCGATGGTCGCGATGCCGATAAACGCCACGATCTGGCGAAAACGCTGATTCGACCATCGCGGCTCGGGAAACGTATCCGGATAGACTCCCTGTCGCCGAGCCTTGCGTTGTTGCAGCCGGATTCCGATCGGGATCAGAGCGAGCCCGAGCAGGAATACGATCGGAAGCAGGAATGCCGTCAGCAACCCCAAGTACGGATTGGAGGAGCCGCCGGAGAGGTGCTGCGGCAGCGTAAAGAACCAAGCCACGCCGCCGCTTGTCGCCAACAGAATCCCGAGGACCGAGATCCAGTTAGTACTGAAGTAGACCAGCGGCCCGAGGCGGCTGTTCGTTGGCCCGGATTCCTCCATGAGTCCCTCGACGAAAGCTCGGCGCTATCGAGCGTGGACTCTTTCCACGGAGAATTCAGCGCCGTCGCCGTGGCAGACGTCGCAAGATTCCCCGAAGCTCGGCGAGGTATTCAAGTCCGCGTGGGCCGCCGCCGGAATCCTCGTATGGCACGACAGGCAAGCCGCGGTCGCGGGCGGTGCGGGGTTGATCAGGTCACGGGGTGCGACAGAGGCCAGTACGCCCGCCGGAAGCGGCAGTTGCTCGGTCCCGTCGATGTGGCAGGACGAGCAGTTGGCGCGATCGTTGGGGAAAACGACTTCGTTGTAGTTATGCGGCCTTCCGCCGAAACCGTAGATCGTCAGATCGTTGGTCAAGTCTTCGCCCGTATGGATCTTGTGGATCATGTCCTTGAAGTTGACGCCCTCCGGCGCACCTGCATCATCGGGACGACGGTTGACGTCGGTCGTCGCTGGATTGTGGCAAAGGACGCACTGCTCGATGTTGTTGCGGTTGTCCCCGTGCAGCGACAGACTCAGGTGGCAGGAATTGCACTTCTGTTGTGAGACCACCATCCGGCGAGCAGCCGTCGGACCGCCGTTGATGTCGAAGTAGAGGACGTCGTTCTCCCCGGCGGCGCGCAACGTGCGCTCTTGCTCGGTTCCCGGCAAAAGAGTGGCGTTCTGGTAGCCCTCCACGCCGATCGCCCAACGTCCAGTCGCATCTTCCGGCAACGTCGCATTGAACGTATAGGTAAACGGACCGCCGCCCTCAGCGCCCGTCGCGTTCTCCGAGTAAAATTCGTCGAAATCGACTCCGTTCCCGCCGGCCAAGACGAGCGCCAACCGTCCCATGGCGGAGGGAGCGATGGCGGCCCCGGCGTCGTTGGTGATGTTGAACGTCACCGTCGGGCTCTGCCCAGGTGAGGTGTCGCTCACGTTCATCACCTCAAAGTTCACGCCCTCCAGCTCCTTGGAGAACCGCGGGATCGTATGCGAACCCAGGATCGAAAGATCGAACTCCAACTCGCCTTGCGGAGCGTGGCAGCGACCGCACTGGTTGTCGGAGATCTGCGGCAATCCGGCGTGGTTTTCACCGGTGGCGAAATTGACCTGGTCATGGCAGCTTCCGCAAGCACGACGCGACGGACGCAGCAAGTGCTGATTCGCGGCCAAGGTCTGCGCGGGAGCCTCCGCCGTCAGCGATGCGGTTCGAGCCGCCTTGCGGGCGGAGCGGCCCCGCAACGGAGCTACGGCGGCGGTCTCTTGAGAGATCGCCGCGCCTACAGCGTCGAGATCCTGGGTATGGCACATCTCACAGGCCCGCACGTCGCCCGGAAAAACGACTTCCGAGTAGTCGTGGACCGAGCCCCTGAAGCCGATGATCTGGTACGGCTCGCCGGCTTGCACGCTCGGGAGGTCCGCCCCCCTGTGGATTTTGTGGACCATCACGGTGAAATCCACGGTATTGCCGGTGTCGGGGTCAGCGCTCTGTGGTTGGTGGCAGGTCACGCACAAGGCGACCTCCATGCGGTTGTCATGCGCCGCGAGGTTCCCATGACAGGCATTGCACTTCTGGTCTTGGACGACGTTCCGTGCGTTCGTCACCGGCGATCCGTCAGGAACCCAATGGAAGACGGCCGTCGAGCCCTCTTCGCCCAATTCGTATTCCTCCAGATTTCGGTTGGCCCAGGCGGCCACCACGTGCGTCTCGGCAGGGTTGAAGTCGCCCGGCAAAGTCGTCCCAAACGTGTAGACGTAGCGCCCCATGGCCAACTCTTCAAACGTACCGGTGCGATCACGGTCAGCCTGCGTCGCCATGGCGCCGTTGGAGGGACTGGTCGCGGTGCGCACCGTGTAGGCGGTGTAGAGCTCTTGCCCGGCGGGGATATGCGCGAGCACTGGACGTACTGCCACCGCGCCCGGCGTCAACACGCCCGCCCGGTCCAAGGGAGCGCCCTTGGAATCCGTCAGCGTAAATTCGAACTTCACGACGTTGCCCGCGTCGATCCACGCCCGCTGGATCTCCATCCCCAATCCGGGACGAATAAATAGCTGGTCCTTCTCCGGCAGAAAATCGGCCTTACTCTTCGGGGGGGCCGTCGCCTCATCAGCTGCCTGAGTCGCGACCGGATATGACGCCATGAGTAATGCCGCTAAGAGGCTGCGCACTGCGATCGTTCGATTCAGTCTCACGAAGATAATCCCTCCCCACCCTGTCACATATCGGCTGCGACAGCCAGTTTCTTGCAATCAGCGGGCCGTCCTGGAAAGTTTGTCTGAGATCGAAATGCGATCAACCGACGGGGCAAATCGCCCCGATTGGGCCATATGCCCCGCGTGGAATGCGCTACTCGGCCTGGAATCTATCCCACGGAACGGCCCCGAACGTGCTCGGCTCCCTCGGTACAGTGGAGTAGCCCCGTCGCGGGCGCAACATGGCCGACTCGCCAAAGAAAAGAGAAGTCACCGAGGCCCCCGAGTTCTTCGAGCGACTACTGACGATTGCGGACGAGGCCGTCGTCGCGGCCGAGCCGGAACGGGGCATCATCCTCTTCAATCACGGCGCCGAGCGGATCTTCGGCTACCAAGCCTCTGAGGTGTTGGGCCAACCACTTGAGTCGCTGATACCGACTCGCTTTCGCGATTCCCATGCGGCGAAAGCCGAGGAGTTCGCGAACGGCGAGGAGTCCTCGCGTCTGATGGGCCGTCGCAGCGAGGTTTTCGGACTGCGCAAGGACGGGGAGGAATTTCCTGCCGAAGCTTCGATCGCCCACTTCCAGATGGATGGACGGCGCATCTTCGCGGCCATCCTACGCGACCTCACGCGGCGCGAGGAACGAGAAGAGGACCTGCGGAGAACGGTCAAGGAAAAGGACGTCCTTCTGCGCGAGATTCACCATCGCGTGAAGAACAACTTGCAGGTCATCTCAAGCCTGCTTAGCCTGCAAGCCCGCGCGATGAAGGAGCCGCTGGTCCGTCGCGCGCTCGAAGACAGTCAAGGGCGAGTGCAGTCGATGGCGCTCATCCACGAGCAGCTCTACAACTCGGGCGACTTGGCTCAGGTCGACTTCGCTGGGTACGTCCGGCAGCTCTCGGGTGGACTATTCCGCAGTTTCGGCGCTGATCCCACAAAGATCGAACTGAAATTGGACCTGGAGGATGTTACGCTGGCGATCGACAAGGCCGTCCCGTGCGGACTCATCGTCAACGAATTGATTTCCAACGCACTCAAGTACGCTTTTTCCGACGGAAATAGCGGGACGCTCTGCATCTCGAACAGCGTCATGCCGGACCACACGATGACGCTCACAATCGCCGACGACGGTCCGGGCATTCCGCCGGAAGTCGGCTTGTGGAATACGCCGACTTTAGGTCTCCGTCTGGTCCGCATGCTGGCGCGACAACTAGACGGGGAGGTCAGCCTAGCGGGCCCGCCCGGGGCGTCTTTCTGCATCCGATTCGCCATTGAGCCGCCCGGCGCGGAGTCCGCATGAACACGGGCGCCCGCATTCTTATCGTTGAAGACGAACAGATCACGGCGGCCGACCTCGCAGACGTCGTCTCCGGATTTGGACATCAGGTCGTCGGCGCCGCATCCACGGCCGCCGATGCGGTTGCCCTAGCCGAGTCCACAAAGCCTGACTTGGTCCTCATGGACATCGTCCTGCAAGGTGACGAGGACGGGGTAACGGCCGCCCGCCGTATCCTTGCTCGGTTCGGCATCCCTTCGCTCTATCTCACCGCGCACAGCGACCCGCCGACGCTCCTGAGAGCCAAAGACGCCGAGCCGCTGGGCTATATCGTCAAACCTTTCAATTCCGAGGAACTCCGCGCAGCCATTGAGATGGCCCTCTATAAGGCGGAGAGCGACCGGCGACTGCGAGAGAACGAAGGCAAGCTCGCGACGACGCTCGATGCGCTCTCGGAGGGCGTGATCCGCTTTGATCGCGAGGGCCGCATTGCTTACTTGAATGAGGCTGCCGGGCGCTGGACAGGCTGGGCGGTCGAGGAGGCGGCGGGCAAGCCGCTCGCGGACGTGCTGCGGCTGCAAGTCGGAGACAACCGTGAGTCGCTGGATCTGCTGTTGCGTTCAGCTAGAGACCGGACGCACGTTACGGAACTTCCCGAGGGCCTCACGGTTTGGTCCCGCAAAGGGGAGCGCCGCAAGGCCAACGGCAGCATCGCCCCGATTATCGACCTGCACGACCCGGTGGGAGGCGCCGTCGTGGTCCTGTGCAGGCCGCCTCAAGAAACCGACGGAGATGCAGCCTCGTCGGGCGAACAGCACGTCTCCATCATCGCGGAGTCCGCCGCCATGAAGGACGCGCTCACCTACGCTCGGCGAATCGCATCCAGCGGCGTGAGTTCAATCTTGATCCAAGGCGAGAGCGGCGTCGGAAAGGACCTGCTCGCCCGCTACATTCACGAGAGCAGCGGTCGATCGGTAAAGCAATTCGTCGCCGTCAACTGCGCCGCGATCCCGGAGAGTCTACTCGAGAGCGAGCTGTTCGGATACGAGAAAGGCGCCTTCACCGACGCCCAGTCGCAGAAGCGCGGCGTGCTGGAACTCGCGGATGCGGGCACCGTCTTCCTCGACGAAGTCGGGGAGATGCAGCCGCCGCTGCAAGCTAAGCTGCTGCGCTTCCTAGAGGACCAGAAGTTCCGGCGCTTGGGCGGCTTGGAAGAGGTCGGCGTCGACGTCAGAATCATCGCCGCCACGAACTCCAATCTCGCGCACGCGGTTCGCGACCGGCGCTTTCGTCCCGATCTCTACTACCGTCTCAACGTGATCCAAATCGCGCTCCCGCCGCTGCGCGAGCGAATGGAAGACGTACTGCCGCTCGCGGAGCGATTCATTGAGCTGTTCAATAAGAAGTTCCGTCGCGGAGTAAGCGGTCTGAGCGCGGAGGCCGCGGAGAGACTGCTCCAACACTCCTGGCCGGGGAATGTTCGGGAGCTGCGCAACGCGATCGAGCGAGCCGTCGCGCTCGCCGAGGACCGCGAGCTGCAAGTGGAGGCGCTCGACCTGAGCCGCGGCGAGGATCCCACGCTCGCCGCCGCAGCCACCCTCCAACCAACGACCCTACCCGACACGGAGAGAAGCATGATCGTGAGCGCCCTCAAGGACACCGGCGGAAATCAAACCCAAGCCGCCGCATCGCTTGGGATCTCACGCGACACGCTGCGCTACCGCATCAAAAAGTACGGTATTTCAGCCGGCCATTGACGATTTGGAAGTCTTGCCCCATTGACGGAGGAAGAAGAGAGCAAGTTCGGCGAGCGCGTCAAAGCGTTGATCAAGCGGGGAGAACTCTCGGCGGCGATTGCGCTCTGCGCCCGAGTCGGAGAAGACGCCGCCGGTTTGACGTACGTGGGCCGAGCGCTGCGGGAGGCGGGCGAACTGGAAGTCGCCCGCCGTACGCTGGAGCAGGCCATCGAAACGCAATCCGAATTTACCCTTGCCCATTTTGAGCTGGGCGAAGTCCTGAGCATGTTGGGCCGTCTCGATGAGGCTGTTCTTGCAAACGAGCGCGCCGCGGAACTCGCCTTGGACGATCGCTGGGGAGCCAAAGGGGTCTGGGCGCTCGTGCTCCTGGCCTCGCGGTACCGCCAAGTTGGGCGGGAGGAGGACGCGGAGACGGCCCTCCGCAGGGCGGTTGAGGTCGACCCCAACTACGAGGAGGCCCACGGTACCCTTGCCGCACTGCTCCACAGGAAAGGCAATTATGACGAGGCGCGCCTGCACTGGCGCAAAGCCCTCGAACTCGCCCCGGAGTATTGGCAGGCACGCTATAACCTTGGACTGACGCTGCGGGAACAGGGAGAAGAAGAGGAAGCTCTGATCCATCTCGCCAAAGCGGTGGAGTTGGCGCCTGACTACGCAGACGCACACTACCAGTACGGGAGCCTACTCCACGCGGTCAAGCCCGAATCCCGAGAGGAGGCCGTGCGATCCATGCAGCAGTCCATCGAGCTCGGCGGAACCAACGCGATGGCGCATCTCTACATTGGCAATTGGCACTGGCAATCGGGCCGCAATGAGGATGCCCTGGAGTCCTACCGGAGAGCAGCCCAACTCGACCCGCAAGAGCCGCTGGCCCTGGCATTCATGTCAGACGTTCATCAGCGTCTTTGCCAATGGAACAAGTCGATTGAACTTTGCGAGCGCGCCCTTAAGCTAGATCCGACGTGCGTGCACGCGCTGCTCAACCTGGCGAATGGTTGGACGGTCCGCCACGACATCAAGAGGGCCCGGCAGTATGTCGACGCAGCTTCAGCAGCTACCGACGACGAATCTGCATATCATCGCGGCGTGCTACTAACGATCGAAGAACGCGAGGCCGACATCGAGGACGCCAAGTATAGACGCCTAGCTGACGAGACCTACGAGTAGAGCGACACCTACTTCGGCGGGCTGATCATGATGTGCGCGCCCGCCTTGCCCGGGTACATCAGCCATGGTTCGTTGCCCGGCGTCGTCGTCAGGCCGCTCGATTCCGGCGTCGCATAGGGCGTATAAACTACCCAGCGGAGGTAGCGCTCCTCAATCGTATCCGTCGCCGCATCGTAGCCCTTGCCCGTCACCACATAGAGCATACGAGGCTCACGCGGCATCGGAATGCGGCCTTCGTCGACGTCCTTCCAGCGCACTTGGTGACGCTCTTTTCCCTTGAGCCCCTGCGCGGCGAGGTCCCGCCCGCGCTCCATGAACGGTCCCAGGTCTTCGTGATAGCAAGCTACTGAGAACGAGTCGTTGCCCGGTTTGTCGGCCAAACAGATCAGATCGTTGCTGCCCTGCTTCAGGGGAATGACGCGGCCGTCTTCCGCGTAACCCAAGACTGCGGCCTCGGCGCGACGATCTTCCGGCGCGGCGTGCAGTGCGGCGGCGATCTGATCCTTCGGCGAAGGAACATGGTGAGCCGCCGGCAGAACCAGAGGAACAAGGGCGAGAAAGGCTAGCGTGCGCATGACACCGGTTAGGATACGCCACCTGGGAACAGTTCTGCGTGTCGGCGGAGAAGAAAGGGGTCCGTCATGCCCGCAATGTAGTCGCAGACCACTCGATGCGTCGGTTCGTCCGCAAGGCGTTCCCGATGCAGAGCCGGCATCATATCCGGCAAGTCCATCAGCGCGGCAAATAGCTGCCGGACCTTCTCCTCCGCCCGCAGCGAGTCTCGCTCCAAGGCCGCGGACCGATAGACCTTGCGGCGTAGCGTCCGTTTGAGATCGACCGTCGCCTGCGCCGTCGTTTCAGTCATCTGAGCCAGGCGCCGGGGATACGTCCGAACCGCATCCGCGCCTTCAACCTCGGCCGCCCGCGCCGCCGCCGCGACGCCCTCAATCAAGCCGGTCACCAACGCATTCATCAAACTACGCAGCGCTTCATTGAAAACTCGCCGACGGTGCGCGCCCGGATGTGCGGCGCGCGCCTCCTCCAGCAGGCGGCCGAAAAGCGGTATTTCCTCCGCCGCTTCGTCCGGCGTCAACAGCCGAGCCTCCACGGCGTCGTCAAGATCCGCCGCGTTATATGCAATCTCGTCGGCAAGGTCAATCAGCTGCGCCTCCAGAGGAGGACGCAGGCCGGGCAGATACTCGTCAGCCGCCGCGGACTCGCCCGGCTCGAAGTCTTGCGAGTGCTTCACCAGCCCTTCGCGAACCTCGAACGTAAGATTCAGTCCGGGAAAGTCGGCGTACCGCAGCTCGAGGCGGTCCACCACCGCCAGAGCGTGCAGATTGTGATTAAACCGATCGCCGAACCGCTGCATCTGCTCATCCAGAGCGGCTTCGCCCGTGTGCCCGAACGGCGGATGCCCAATGTCGTGTGCGAGGGCCAGGGCCTCCGTCAAATCCGCGTTGAGGCCCAGCGCCTTGGCGACGGTCCGAGCGACTTGAGCGGCCTCCAACGTATGCGTCAGCCGATTCCGAAAATGATCCGAGAGCGGTTCGGTGAAGACCTGCGTCTTGGCCTCAAGCCGTCGGAAAGCTCGGGAGTGAATGATGCGATCCCGGTCCCTCTCAAACGGAGACCGGTAGGGATGCGACTCCTCGGCCACGCGCCGCCCTCGGCTGGATGCGCTCGGGAAGCGGAGCTGCGCGAGCGACACGGAACGCTCCGGCTATGTCCCTTGCGGCAAACGAGAGAGCGCCAGCGACGCCGCGGCGCTTACAGGCCCCTGGACCGTCGAGAGCTCCTCCAGCAGAGGCCGAGCGGCCGCCGGGTCGTGCTCGGCCAATACCCGCGCCAACTCCAGCTTCGCGCGCTCCGCCGGGACGATAGCCGACGGGTTCTTGATCAAACTCTCAAACTCGCTCCGAGCCTCGTCGATCTTTCCTTCCCGGGCCAGCATCTGCGCCAGCGTGAGGCGTGCGGGCCCGACGTAATTTCCGCCTGAAGCACCCGACACCAGCTTCTGGAGCCGCGTACGAGCCTCTTCAGCCTTGCCGTCCTCCACCTCAAGCAAGGCCAGGTAGTACTCCGCGGCCGTGGCCGAATCCGAGCCGGGCGAATCGATCTTGATCTGCTCGAACGCTTCCGTAGTGCGGCGCATCCGCTCGCCACTCGTCGCAAATGAAACGACTCCCGCCCGCTGCTCCGTCGTAACGGAACCGTGATAGAGACGAACCGCCTCCTGCAGGGCCAATTGAGCCGCCTCGTTCTGAGATCGGGAGTACCCCATCCATGAACTCACGCCCACGACGGCGGCGATCACCAAGACGGCGGCCCCTATTACTTGATTCCGATGACTCCGAAAGAAGCGGACCGATTGCCCTACCTCTTCGACGAACTTGTCATGTTTGAGATCTTTACGACTAAGGCCTGCCACGTGAACCCCTTATCTACACTGCATTGCTCATCGTAAGGAACCAGAGCGTGGAGTGTCAACGAATAAGGCGGCTCACCCAGGGCACGCCGTAGGCACCCCATAGACGGCCGATTCCAAACTTTAGTACCATTACCCCTAAGGTTTCCACGTAAGCCTCCGATTCAAGTGAATGACGCCCGTCGCCTTAAGGCAAACCCCTGAAAATTAAGGGAAAAGCTTGGCAAGACGCCTACGGGTGTGTATACTCGCCGTGGTAATGCTTCGCGATTTAGAGCGTACGCCCATTCTTAGCCCGGACGGACTAGTCCTAAGCAAGAAGAGCCGGCGTGAGTTGCGGCGATTGGCCCAGAAGCTAGGGCCCTTGGCGAATGTCGTCGAGACCCGTTGGCGCAAGAGACTCCCCGCGGCTTTGGGCGAAACACCCCAAGAATCAACGCTCCGCGCCCTGCGAGCCATCAATGCGGGCGCAGGCGTAGATGCCTTGGCTTCCGGTCGGCTACAGGATTTCTTTGAGAACGTTGAGTACCATTCGCGCCGTCTGGCTAAGCTCGATGTCGCACCGGCTCGCGCCCTAGGATCGCTCAAGGAGTACCGGTCAGTACTAGTGCGGGCCTTACGACGCATCGCAGGCGAGGAGATGGCGGAACTGGAGATCGCACTAGACCGACTTCATTTCGCGATCGAACTCACCGTCAATGACGCTTACTACCAGGTACGTGACTCGGAGGCGGCCGCCTTCTACGACGTACTCCAGGATCAACTGGAGACGCTCGGCACCAAAGACCTCATGAACCGCGTGCTCGACACGCTGATCCGCACGTTTCGGGCTGACGGCGGCGTCATCGTCCTCTTGCCGGCGGCGGAATCGGATGAGTTGACGATTCAGGCGTGGAAGGGAATGCGCAAACCCGTGGCGCGCGGCTTCGCCGGGAAAGTGGGCGAGGGGCTGATCGGCGAGGTTGCCGGTTCAGGAACCCCCGAGGCGGTAGCCGACATCCGGCACGACGAGCGCCCCGGCTCATCGAAGATCGCCAAGAGCTTTCAGTCGGTCTGGGCGGTACCGTTGACCGTCCGAGGAAAGGTCACCGGCGTCGCGGCCCTAGCCTTTGAGCGCGAGTATTTCTGCCTTCCGCGCGAGATGAAGCTGTTCGAAGCGATCGCTGAGCGCTGTGCGCTCGCCATCGACAAGGCGCAGCTGCTGGAGGAACTCCGCCAGCGCGAAGAGCGGATTCGGCAACTGGGCGAGCACATGCTCAACGTCGAAGAAGAAGAGCGCCGACGGATCAGCCGAGAGCTCCATGACGAGGTCGGCCAGTCCCTGCTGGTGGTGCGACTCTCCTTGGAGATGATCCAGTCGACCCTCGACGAGAAGTCGGAGCCGCACGAAAAGTTGGGCGAGACCCGCAAGGTCGTCGAGGACGTCATCGTCGAGATGCGCCGATTGATTTCGGCGCTCAGCCCCTCGACGCTTCAAATGCTGGGCTTGCCGGCGGGAATCCGCCAATTCGTAAAGAACCTCGGCCACACGTTCCCCGGTCGCGTCAAAATGCGCATGACCGATGTAGAGGACCTGCCCGAGGGTTCCAAAACCATGATGTATCGCCTGGTGCAGGAGTGCATGACCAACGCCGTCAAGCACTCGGCGGCCAGCAACGTCAGCCTGCAACTCTCCCAGCGCAGCGGCGCTGTGCGGATGAAGATGCAGGACGACGGCGTCGGATTCGATCTAGCGGAAGCCAATCGCAAGCGTGAATCTTTCGGCCTGGCCGGAATGCGTGAGCGAGTGGCCCTGCTAGGAGGAGATATCGACATTCAATCAGCCCCTGGAAAGGGGACGAGAGTGTCGATCGCCATCCCTGTATAGGGCGGGCGAAAGAGTGAAAGAGAGAAGTGACTGTGTGTCTTGTAGTCGTGGTTGGAGGGAGCGATCGCCGAGGACGGCAACGTCCAAGATCGTCTAGCCGCGTCGGAATCGAAAGTCAGAAAGAGGAGATGCTTCTCAAAGGAAGAAGCGATTCACTGAGGTGAACTAATGCCGAAGATTCGAATTCTGCTCACCGATGACCATACTTTGTTCCGACAGGGAATTCATAACCTGTTGGACAAGGAAACGGACATCGACGTGGTCGGCGAGGCAGCCAACGGGACTGAGTCCGTGGAAGCCGTGCCGAACCTGCGTCCCGATATCGTGCTGATGGACATCGGCATGCCGGGGCTTTCCAGCTTTGAGGCGACGCGTCAGATCAAGAAATTGCGCCCTGATACCAAGGTGCTGTTCCTGACGATGTACGACGACGAGGACTACCTCGTCGAGTGCATGGAAGTCGGCGGCTCGGGCTACGTCCTGAAGGACTCCCCCGCCCCGCAGCTGCTCGCTGCGATTCGCGACGTCCATCGTGGAGGCAGCTACCTGTCGCCCAAGATGCTGTCGCAGCTGGTCGACGACTTCCGTTCGCGGATCAAGTCCACCCACCGCCAGCCGCGCTTCGCAACGCTGACGCCGCGCGAGAAGGAGATCTTGAAGTTCCTCGCCGAAGGCCAATCGGTGAAGGAGATCGCTCAACATCTGAACCTGAGCGTCAAGACCGTCGAGGCGCACAAGTTCAACCTGATGCGCAAACTCGATATCCACAACAAGGCGCAACTCGTGCAGTACGCCATTCAGAAGAAGATCATCAAGATTCCTATCGGACCGTAGAACCCTTCGACAGGAATAAGCAGCAGGAGGGGCGGAACTCGCCGGGCAGTGAGTTCCGCCCCTTTCGCGTCCTGGCGACCGCCTCTGCGAGGTCCCGCTCAAATTGACACAGAGTTGCAGATAGGACGATACTGAGGCCTGAGTCATGAGCCTCGCCCCCTCAGTCGCCCCACACACGCTGGCCGACCTCAAACCGGGACAATCGGGCCTTGTAGAGCGTCTAGAACTCGATGAAGGGGACGCTCGCCGCCTCATGGAGCTAGGTTTCCTGCCGGGGGCCACAGTGCAACTGAGTCGCCGAACACCGTTTGGCGATCCCTCCGTCTATCGCATCGACGACGCCGATATCGGCCTGCGCCGCGAGACCGCGGCAAAGATCCACCTGCGCGACCAGACATGAGCGCATCGGCGACAGCAACTTCAGCCGACGGCAACAACGCCGAGCCGCCAAGTCGAAAGCGGCTCATCGCCCTCATCGGCCCTCCCAACGCGGGAAAGTCCACGCTCTTCAATCGACTCACGGGACTCCGCCAGAAGGTCGCCAACTACCCCGGGGTGACGGTCGAGAAGAAGACGGGCGTCGCGCGCCTGACGGGAGCGGAAGTCGAGGTCGTCGATCTGCCGGGCGTTTACAGCCTGGCGCCGCGGTCCGAGGACGAACAGATTTCCCACGACGTGCTCAGCGGCGGCGTGGAGGGCATGCGCCGGCCGGACGGGGTCGTCCTCGTGCTCGACTCGACCAACCTCAGCCGACACCTAACCCTGGCCGCGCCGGTCATCGCCTTGGGCCTGCCCACCCTCGTCGTCCTCAACATGTCCGACGAGTTGCGGTTGCGGAAGGGAGAGATCGATGTCGACGAACTTTCCAAGCGCGTGGGTGCGCCCGTCGCGTTGGCCAGCGCCAAGACCGGCGAAGGCTTGCAACCAGTCGAGTCATTTCTCGTAGGCCGGCTTGGAACGCCTCCGCCGGTGCAGTTGCCGGTCATACAAGACGTGCCCGCCTGTCACGCCTGGGCCCGAGAGGCCCGCGAGAAGGCGGGTTACCACCCTCCCGCGCCGCCGGAGTGGACCCGCCGCCTCGACGCTGTCTTCTTGCATCCGCTTTGGGGCCCGCTCGTATTTCTAGCCGTGGTCCTGGTCGTTTTTCAGACGATGTTCGCCTGGGCGACGCCATTGATGGACGGAGTCGAGCAGGCCGTCACCATGTCGGGAGGATGGATCGAATCCGCGCTGCCGGACACATGGGTGCGCTCTCTCCTGGTCGACGGCGTCTGGGGCGGCGTCGGTTCCGTGCTCGTATTCCTCCCGCAGATCCTGATCCTCTTCCTGTTCATCGGACTGCTGGAGGACTCCGGATATCTCGCGCGCGCCGCACTCATCGCGGACCGCACGATGGAGAAGGTCGGGTTACAGGGCAAGTCGTTCATCCCGCTGCTCTCGGCACACGCTTGCGCAGTACCCGCGATCCTCGCCACACGCACCATTGAGAATCAACGCGACCGCATGGCGACCATTCTCATCGCCCCGTTCATGACCTGCTCGGCGAGGCTGCCCGTCTACACCCTGGTAATCGCGGCTTTCATCCCCGAACAGCCCGTCGTCGGCAACCTGCTGGGAGCACGCTCAGCCACCCTGCTCGGGCTCTACGCCCTCGGCTTTCTCGCTGCAGTCGCAACTGCGAAGGCCCTCAAGTCTTCCGTCCTCAAGAGCAAGGGGACTCCCTTCATGATGGAACTGCCGCCATACCGTATGCCGACGGTTCGGGCGCTCGTCTATCGCCTGCTCGACCGTGCCAAGGTATTTCTCAAGCGTGCCGGGACGGTCATCCTGGCGACGACCATCATCCTCTGGGCGCTGGCCTCCTACCCGACGACCGCCGCCGGGGAGCCGCCCGCTATCGAGGACAGCATCGCCGGCACGATAGGGCGGACGATCGAGCCGCTCGTGGAGCCGCTCGGATTCAACTGGAAGATCGGAATCGGATTGATCACGTCCCTGGCCGCACGCGAGGTCATCGTCGGGACTCTCGGCACCATATACGGCATGGAGGGGGACGACGAGGGTTCTCTCGGGTTGCAGGACGCACTTCGATCGGAACTGGACCTGGGCGGAGCCGTTGCGCTGCTCATTTTCTTCGCATTCGCGATGCAATGCATGTCTACCGTCGCGGTAGTTCGTCGCGAGACCGGCGGCTGGACCTGGCCAATTTTACAGTTCTGTTATATGACCGCACTCGCCTACTTGGGCGCCTGGGCGGCAAATACAGTTCTCTCGTAGGCGCGCCCCACAGAACAATGAGAAGCAGGCTTTCACGCCCCCCGAACCACATTCGCCCGGAAGCCGCCGAGCCCAGTCAGACTGTCTCCAAGCGGACAACGGCGCCTGTCTTCGGGAGCCGTTTTCTTGTGGCACAATAGAGTAAGATAATGGTCATTATGCAATCGGAGGTGCAGAAGGTAAAGTCCCTTCTTGACCACTTGGGACAAAAACCTGCACTTGATTCAACGCAAGATTGCGCCTCCCGCCGTGATAAAACATACCAACATACAGTAAGCAAGGAGCTCGGATTTGAGAGAGAAAGGTTCCGTGAAGTGGTTCAATGCGGCGAAGGGTTACGGCTTCGTCCAGCGCAGCACGGGTGAGGAAGTTTTCGTCCACTTTACAGCCATTCAGACTTCGGGCTATCGTACGCTTGAAGAAGGGGCGGCCGTCGAGTTTGAAACGCTCGACACGCCCAAGGGCCTTCAAGCACAGAACGTGACGCTGGCTGCTGTAGACGACGGCGCGTGATCGAGTTCTGGACGTCCCTCCACGCAGTCTGAGGAGTAGTCAAACACTTGCGCGACCAAGGCCCCGTTCCACTCCGCATCCTAGCCGTCTGCGCGCTCATGATTCCCGTCCTGGGATGTGCCGGCGCGGCCCCCGAGGAGGCTGAAGGCGACCCCTATGAGACGCCGCTGACCGTGCAGCTTCGAGGCGTCGTCGTGGGCGTCGTCGGCAACGGCATTCTACTGGAGAACCACTCTCCGGAGAAACTAGAGAACGTCGAAATCGTCATCAACCCTGCCCAACCGGGCGGCGGATTTCGGTTTCGACTGCCCTCCATCGGATCCAACACCACCAACCCGTTCGTCGGCAAGGTTTTCCGCAACGACGCCGGCTTGAGCTTCAGCGACGCCGTGGTGGAGCCGACCGACTTCGCCGTCTACGCCGACACTCCAAGGGGTCGAGGCTCCTGGTCCGGGCAATACGGCCCGCGCGGGAATTAGAATACGGGTCGACCCGCGCAACGCGCCGTCCGCTCCGCGCCAAGCGTAACGACCGCCCCACGTATTCTCCGCCCCAATGATGATCGCCTACGAGCCTCGCGAACAGCTCCCGCGCCTCGCCTGGCTTGCGCGTGTCAGTCCTGGCTCAATACGCGTCGCGCACGGTCCCTGGGTTGAGACGCAACCGCAAGGCTTCGTCGCGGGCGCGTGGGACGGAGACTATTCGGAATTCAACTTCGACCAAGCGCCGAACCTATTTGGGTCAGGCGGAAGGGCGCGCGACGGACGCATCGTCTTCGCAACGCCGACCCACCAAATCGACCGGCTCTATCTCATGGAGATCGATGGAATTTGCCTAGTCTCGAACTCGCCCGCATTCCTGTTGAGCGAGGCGAACGACGGTCCCGACCACGCGCACCCGAATTACTTTTTCGACTTGGTGCGACACTACCGCCGCGGAGTTTCGATGGGCGAGTGCTCGTTGCCCACCGACCGAGGAAACTCAGTCAAGCTGTTCACGTGCTGCAATCTGACCATAGACGCTCAAATGCGCGTCGCCGGGGAGGAGAAGGACCCAGGCCCCGAGCCGGAGAGCTACCAGCAACACCGAGATCTGCTCGGCGCCGTGGTCCGTCGTGTCTTCCTGAACGCCTCGGATGCGCGACGAAAGCACGCCTACCAGCCCATCGCAGCCATTTCGCGCGGATACGACTCGCCCGCCGCCGCCGTGCTGGCGGCTCAGGCAGGCTGCATCAGGGCGCTCTCCTTCAGCTGGAGCAGCTCGGGCTCAAGGATCGTCGACGATCACGGAGGACCTATTGCCGAAGCGCTGGGGATGGAAGTCCACACTTTCGACCGCTCGGACTTCCGTGACCTGCCCGTCGATCACCAGGCGGAGTTCTTCTTGTCGCCCGCAGCTCACGGCGACACTGGACTGGGACAGGCGGAGGAGCTATTGGAAGGCAGCGTCTTGGTCACCGGACGCCATGGAGAGACGGCTTGGGGGCGCGCCCTGCACGGTCGGGCGCCGAAACTGCGGGGGACCTACAACCAGATCCTTCCCGGCGTCGAGTCCATCGAACAGCGCTTGCGGTGCGGATACATCCAACTCCATCCGGCCTATATCGGCGCACTTCACGGTCCCGCCTTGCACCGCGTCAACAAGAGTCCGGAACTGGATGACTGGTTTCTCGGCACGGGATACGATCGCCCGTTGGCGCGCCGTATCGCAGAAGAGGGCGGAGTTCCCAGAGGGCTCTTTGGGAACGTGAGGGCAGGCGGTGCAGGGGAGCAGCCCCGACTGAGCCCCGAAGCGCTCGCCGAATTTCTCAAGTTCTATGAGGCCAACGTCCCCGCGAATATTCGACGCACGCTGCGCGAGACCAACACGCCTCGTCGCCTCCAAGTATTCAAGTATCTCGTGCGACTGCGACTTCGTTTCGCAGGCCGCCCCTTCGCTGAACGACTACTCGAGCTCCTCCAAGTCGATCGCGCGCACTTCCTCTGGAAAATGCGCAACCTCTACATATTTCACTGGGGACTGATCCGCACCATGGAGCGCTACCGGCGCTAGGCGAGCAGCTTGTCCACAACCTCGCCGTGAACGTCCGTGAGCCGAAAGTCGCGGCCCTGGAAGCGGTACGTCAGCTTAGTGTGATCGAATCCCAGCAGATGCATGATCGTCGCATGCAGGTCATGCACGTGCACCTTGTCCTCAACGACATTGAAGCCCAGCTCGTCGCTCTGCCCGATAGTGAGCCCCGGCTTCATGCCGCCGCCCGCCATCCACATGGTGAAAGCGTTGGGGTGATGGTCACGACCATCCTTCCCCCCCTGAACCATCGGCGTGCGCCCGAATTCGCCGCCCCACAGCACCAGCGTTTCATCCAGCAAGCCACGCTGCTTCAGATCCTTGACGAGCGCCGCGGAGGCTTGATCAGTGTCCTTGCAGTTCTCCGTCAGACCGCTGACCAGGCTGCCGTGTTGGTCCCATGACTCATGGAACAGCTCCACGAAGCGAGTGCCGCGTTCGATCAAACGGCGCGCCAGAATGCAGTTGTTCGCAAACGACGGCTTTCCGCGCTCCGCCCCGTACATCTCCAGAATCGAGTCCGGCTCCGTAGACAGATCCATCAATTCCGGCGCCGAGGACTGCATCCTGAACGCCATCTCGAAACTCGAAATCCTCGTGGCAATCTCCGGATCTCCCACCGTGTTGAGACGCATGCGGTTCAACTGACCAATCGTGTCGAGAGAATCACGTTGAAGTTGATCGTCGACCCCGGGAGGGTTCGAAAGGTAGAGCACGGGATCGCCCGATGAGCGGAACTGCACGCCCGAATAGTAGGTGGGCAGGAATCCGCTGCTCCAGTTTCCGATCCCTCCGGAGGGCCCCTTCTTACCTGAACTAAAAACCACAAATCCAGGTAGGTCTTCCGATTCCGAGCCGAGCCCGTAGAGCGTCCACGCGCCCATCGACGGCCGACCGAACTGTTGCGAACCGGTGCTCATCATCAGCTGAGCCGGAGCGTGATTGAAGGCGTCCGTCACCATCGACTTCACGATCGTGATGTCGTCCGCAACCTCAGCGAGATGCGGCACCAGATCAGAGAGTTCGGCGCCGGATTTCCCATGTTTGGAGAACTTAAACTTCGGCCCCAACAGCTTCGAGTTCGGATTGATGAAGGCCGCGCGATAGCCCTCAAGCAGCTCCGGCGGCGGCAGCGTACCGTCAAACTGAGCCAGCTTGGGCTTGTTGTCGAACATCTCCAAGTGACTGGGGCCGCCGCCCATAAACAGGTAGATGACGTTCTTCGCCTTGGGCGCGTGGTGCGGTTCGCGCGGCGCGAGCGGGTTCGTGCCCACGGCTCCGCCCTGTTCGCGAAACAGATGACCGAGGGCAACCGAGCCGAGACCGAGGCCGCACTGACCGAGGAACCAACGACGAGCGGGATTCATGGGTTGAGGCATCGCAGCTACTCCTTGGTGATCGTTTCGTCGAGGTTCAGCAGGACGCGCGACAGCGCGGTCCATGCGGCCAAGTCGGCCGCCTTGGGCCCCAAATCCGCCGCAAGCAGGTCCTTCGGATCCAGCTCGCCGGAGGCGTACCGTCCGCGTTGCTCGTTGAGGAAGGAAAGCAGCGTCTCCGATTCCGCCTTCGTCGGCATTCGCGTCAACGTCCGGCGGAAGGCGCTTCGCAACCGGTCAGCGTCCGAACCAGCCGCCTCATAGGACTTCTCGGCGAGTGCGCGGGCAGCCTCCATGAAGACCGTCTCGTTCAGCGTCGCCAACGCCTGTAACGGCGTATTCGAGCGCGCACGCCGTACGCAGGAGGCGTCGCCCGGAGGCGCATCAAAGGTATCGAGCACCGGGTACGGAACGGAACGATACCGGAACGTGTACAACGAGCGGCGATAACGATCCTCACCCTCCTCCGCATACCACCGTTTCGGCCCGTAGGAGACCGGCGGCAGGAACAAGAAGTCCGGAGCAGGCGGATAGACCGGCGGACCGCCCATCTTCTTCGACAGAAGTCCGCCCGCCGACAGCGCGATGTCGCGAACAATCTCGGCCTCCACGCGAAAGCGCGGGCCGCGGGCCAACAAACGGTTCAACGGGTCCTTCTCCAGCAACTCCCGCGAGACGGTCGAGTCCTGTTTATAGGTCTCGCTCGTGGCGATCATACGGTGCAGACGCTTAAGCCCCCAGCCTTGCTCCACAAACTCGGCGGCAAGCCAATCAAACAGCTCCGGGTGAGAAGGGTCGGGGGCGCGAGTCCCCAAGTCTTCGCTGGTCTCCACCAGCCCGATTCCGAAGTAAGCCTGCCACACGCGGTTAACGATCGAGCGGGAGGTCGTGGGCGCCTTCTCATCAACGAGCCAACGCGCGAAGTCGAGCCGAGTCGGCTCGCCGACCGTCTCCATTGCGTGGAGAAAGCGCGGCGTCCCAGGCTCGACGGACTCCTGCCTGCGCAAGTAGTCCCCCCGCTCCAGGCGATGCGTCATGCGCGGCTGGTCCTGCTCCTTCAACACGAGCTGGCTGGCCCCGTCCGGGTGCCGGCCCCACAGCGCTTCGATCTTCTTGTTGACGTCGGCCCACTCCGCCACGGTAGTCCGCCAGTAGCTGAATACGGCGTAGTTCTGCTCGGGACTACGTCGAGCGGCGGGGGTCGCCAACAGTTCCCGCACCCGCGCCGGAAGAGGGTCCGCCTCTACTCCCTGCTCGCGCGTCGAGGAGATGCGGAAGCGACCGAGATTCAAGTTCTGGTTGTCGTCGGAGTTGTAGCCGCCGTGGCGTTGAATGAGTCTGAACGTGAGCTCGACTTCACCTTCCATATCAATCGGCTTGGCCAGCTCAAACACCGCTTTGCGAGGCTGATTGCGACGCCCGGGACCGTTGTCGGTCGACCACGCCGACATCTCGAAGCCGTCGACGGCAAAGTCCGCCTCGCCTAAGATGCGACGCTTTTGATCGCGGTCGGGAAACAGGAAGAGATCGACTTCCGAGAGCGGCGGGTTCACGTCGGCGGTCGCTCGTTTGAACTTGAGCTTCTTAGGCTTTTCTTCCTCGTCGCCGCCCACGAGCTTGGCCTCGACTTCAAACTCCGTCAGAGCCGTCGTGCCGAACATCGATCGGCCGGGACCGCCCATCGGCAGCAGCGGGCTCATCAGTAGCTCAAGTTGGAACGCGGCGACGTCTTTGGCCTCGATCGTCGTCGAGAGGGAAACGGTGTGCCGAGTCGGAGCATAGCCCTGACAAAGCATGGACTTGTCCTCCAGCTGAACGATCTTTTCGCCGCTCTCGCCGAGCACCTTCAAATCCAGCGCCTGCCACTCAGGCTGATCGCCGCGAACCTCCGCTTCCCACTTCCCCATGCGCTCAAGCCAGTCCGGATTGCGGTGCCGCAGCCCCTCCTCCAGCATCTTGATCTCGGAGAAAATCTGCGCCCGCTCCGCCTGCTCCTCCGCCGTATACACCGCGACGTTGGCTTCATGAGCGTTGTTCAAGAACGCAAATATGCGGTAATACTCCGCCTGCGAGATGGGGTCGAACTTGTGGTTGTGGCACTGCGCGCACTGAATCGTGATCCCGAGCACCGATTTTCCCAGTGCATCCATTCGATCGAACATCGCCTCCATCCGGAACTGCTCCGGGTCGATGCCGCCCTCCTCGTTGATCATCGAGTTGCGAAGAAAACCCGTCGCAACGAGCTGGTCCTGGGAGGGATCGGGGAGCAAGTCTCCGGCGATCTGCTCGATGACGAACTGGTCGTACGGCAAATCTCGATTCAGCGCGTTGACGACCCAATCGCGGTAGAACCAAACGAAGCGCTGCTTGTCTTTCTCGAATCCGTCCGAGTCCGCATAGCGCGCCGCATCCAGCCAATGCCGCCCCCAGCGCTCGCCGTAATGCGGCGAAGCCAGCAACTTGTCGACAACCCTCTCATAGGCGTCGGGAGAGTCGTCCGCCAGAAACGCGTCGATCTGCTCCAGCGTCGGCGGCAAGCCGGTCAGGTCGAGGTGGACTCGCCGGAGCAGCTTCGCCTTCGACGCCTCGGGCGACGGCTTCAAGCCTTCCTCCCTCAGCTTGGCGAGCACAAACCGGTCAATCGGATTCTTCGACCAAACGGCATCCGACACTCCGGGAAGGTCCGCTTTCACGGGGGGAACGAACGCCCAGTGCTTGGAGATCTCCGCACCTTCGCCCCCAATCCCTTCCGGCCACTTGGCGCCTTCCTCAATCCACTCTCGAATGACCGCAATCTCTTCCGCCGGAAGCTCACCGCCCATCGGCATCCGCGCCTGATCGCCAATACCCGCTACACGCCGAAAAAGTTCGCTCTTCTCCAAATCGCCCGGGACCACGGGCGACCCGGACATTCCCCCTTGAAACACCGACTCCTTCGCGTCCAACCGAAGCTGGCCGAGCTGCTGCGCGGACCCATGACACCCCGCGCACGAACGGTCAAATATAGGCTTCACGTCGCGGACGAAGTCTGCGCCGCTCAGCGGCGTCGCAAGAAGCGCTAGGAACAGAAAGGATCGGTGGAAGATCGTCATGGAACCGTTGGTTTCATATTGTACAAGGGCGCCGCGCGCCAAGCCTCCAAGCGCTCTACCGAGACGAATGGATAGAACTTGCCGCCTTCCTGCGGTGCGATTTCGTCGACAAGTTCAACTTCAACCTTCACCCCGGGCTCCAACAGCTCCAACATCGCCACACGCACAGGTTCCGTCTGGCCCGGCGCCGCACCCGGCGCCACAATCCGCACCTGGAAACGGTCGCGCCGCTCTTGTGTAATTTGGAAGCGTCGCGCCTCCAGCCCTCCCATCTTGACGACTTGCCCCAGAGTGTAACCGTGCAGAACCCGCCCACTCGGCAGTTGAAAACGGTCGATCACCCGACCGTCAATCGACCGTAAGGACTGATAAGGCCCCGGAGCCTCGCCGACCACAACCTGGTCGCCGAGCCGATAGCGGATGAACGGCATGGCGAACGAGTGAAGGCCCGTGACGACCACTTCGCCCGCTTCGCCGGGTGCGGCCGGTTCTCCGTCAGGCTTCAGCACCTCCACCAGCGAGGCCTCCTCGCAGATCCGATAGTCGCCGAGGTCCGGCCGTTGCATCGCGATAAAGACCACCTCGTGGCATCCGTAGAGGTCCGCCACGGGAAGACCAAATCCCTGCTCAATCGTTCGGCGCATCTCGGGCAAATTCGTCTCGGCGCCGGTGAGCACCATGGACGCAGTGATTCGACGGCGGTCCTCGTCGGTCATCTCGGAAGCGAGCCAAGAGAGAATCGACGGCGGACCGTTGATGATGTCCGGCCGAAACCGATCGAGCGCACTCAGAAGTTCGTGCTTGGGCGTACGCCAGTCGACTAGGAGCCGCGGGAGAACCCCGAGCCGCTCGTAGAAGCAGGGCCGCCCCTCCGCTGCAAGCGTCTCGGCGCTAAAGTGGTCGATCTGAACCCGCCGAGCGCCCAAGCCGTCTCCAAACGCTCCGGTCGCAAGCGCACGAAACCCAAGCAGAAGGCGCTCCTCATTCATCGTCCGCCGAACAGTGAGAGGCGCTCCGGTGGACCCGCTGGTCGTGAGTGTTCTTAGCGACTCCGGCCGGACGCCGGAATCACACACCTCCTCCGCGCCGAGCGCCTGCAAGTCGCTCCGATCCGTGATGGGCAGCGCACGCAGGTCGTCGACGCTCCTGACGTCGCTCGGGTGCAGACCAGCGTCGTCGAATCGGCGTCGGTAGTAGGGGACTCTGCGGTAGGCGTGATCGAGCACGGCGCAGAGGCACTCAAACTGATATTCGAGGACCTGCTCGCGCAACTCCGGCCGCGCACGCAGACCGCGCAGACCTCTCCATAGGGCGCTCGGAGTCATCGATGCCGCCTAGAGTACGGCCTCCAGTTCTGCGAGATCGTGAATCTCCGAGAAGTCGCCCGCACTTGACCGAACGCCTCCCCGGTTGACCCACACGGCGGAGATCCCCGACCGGCGGGCTCCTCGGACGTCGCCCTCAAGACTATCGCCCACCATCGCAGCGTGCGCTCGGTCGATCCTCATCTCGCTTAGAGCGTACTCGAAGATCTCGCGCGCCGGTTTCCCGCGCCCGACCTCCGTCGAAGCGATCAGTCGATCGACGTGGTCGGCCAACCCCAGCCTCTCCAACTTCACCTGCTGAGCGCGCTGCATGCCGTTCGTGATCACGACCACGCGGGCCGCGCGCCGAAGGCGCCTCAACGCTGGAAGTACGTCCGGGAAAACTTCCATCGACTCTTGCATCGATCGCCGAAACGCTTCACCCAATCCCCGTGGCTGAGCCCGAGCCCGGGCCCCGTCCCCGGTAAATGCGGACCAGACGTCGCGACGGTAGCTGTCGGCAGCGGCCGCGATCGTCCGCTCAGCCGCGGTGGCGTCGCCCGCGTCGGCCCACAAGATATCGCGCCCGCCGAAACAGCAACGCCGCACGACCTCGACGAACGGCGCCCGCTCAGCCGCTCGCTCCGCGACCGCCGCCACCTCGCTCGCCGTCGCTCCACACAGACGGCCGACGGCCTCGAAGGACTGTGCGAAGGCGCGCTCTTGCGCGACGAGCGTTTCGTCCAAGTCGAGGAACACAACCGACTTCATGCGCCAGCCTGAACCAGTTCTGAACTCGACGAAGGAGGCCTTCCGATCATGCGCGCTTCCTCGAGTGCTCCGACGGTGGAGGCAGCCGTCTCTTCCCACGTTCTGCTCAGAGCCGCCGCCGCTCCGGCGCGACCAAAACGCTCAGCCTCCGCGGGGTCTGCCAACAACCTGGACAGAGCGCGCTCTACAGCCGCCGCATCGCCGGGAGCCGCAAGCAACCCGGTCAACCCATGAGCCACGACGGCCGACAGCCCTCCAACCCGCGAAGCGACCACCGCTCGCCCGCAAGCTTCAGCCTCCAGCGCCGCCATCCCGAAGCTCTCATAGTAGGAGGGCGCGACCACCACGTCCGCCGCCCCGTAGTACACGCTGAGCTTCTCATGCTCCACGCTGCCGCTCAGGTGCACGGAGTCCGACACGCCGAAGTTCTTCGCGCACTGCAACAGCCGACCGTGTTCCGGGCTCCCGGACTCTCCACCGACGATCCAGACGTCCGGACGACGTTCGACCGGCATCGAAGCCAAAGCCGCAAGCAGCACCTCCCCGCCCTTCAATGGAATCGCGCGCCCGGCTTGCAGCACTATCTTGCGAGCGCTGCGGATCCCGAGTCGGAGCCGACAAGCGTCTCGATCGCGGGGAAAGAATCGGGCCTGATCAACGCCTGGA